>WNGE01004209.1_pt1 | contig 19974 bp, 12 predicted proteins | sample 5400651 | NCBI WGS metagenome assembly WNGE01 (sample SAMN13153370, study PRJNA577476) | soil metagenome | isolation source: 60 cm soil or saprolite under grassland replicate 2 | place: USA:California | collected 2016-06-15
CATCGCCTCCCGGCCTCGCCGCGACACCTTGTCCCCGGTCTCTTCCTCGCTTCTCTTCTGGTCCTGGGCGTCGCCGGCCTGTTCTGGCTGCCGGCCGCGAAGATCGCCGCGGGCCTGCTGGCGCTCTACATCGTGGCTCTTCTCGCAGCCTCACTGCACACGGCGTCGGCTGCGGGCTGGAGACTCTTTCCCGTGCTCCCTCTGGTCTTCGCGTGTTATCACTTCGGGTACGGGTTGGGCTTTCTGACCGGGCTCGTTTCGCGGCCGCGCGCGGAAGGCCGGTTCTCGAGGTTGACCCGAGAATCAGCGCCTTCCCCGCTCGCGTCCGGGAAGGGGAGATCGGCATGACCCGGGCGGAAGGAGTCGTCCCCTTCTACCGGCTGGAATTCGATCCGGCCGCGCTCTCCGGAATCGAAGAGTGCCTGCGATCCGGTTGGCTCACGACCGGTCCCAAGACGAAGGAGTTCGAGACTCGCTTCGCGGCCGCCCTGGGAGTCTCGCCTCCAGCCTGCGTTGCGCTCAATTCCTGCACCGCCGCGCTCCACCTGGCGCTCGAGGCCGTCGGCGTCCGCAGGGGCGACGCCGTGATCGTGCCCACCATGACCTTCGGCGCGACGGCGGAGGTCGTCCGGTACTTTGACGCGGTTCCGATCTTCGCCGACTGCGAGCCCGACACGCTGAACCTCTCCATCGAGAGTCTCGGACGAATCGCGCGCGACTTCGCTGAGGGCCGGGCCGTGCCCGGTCTGGGCAGCGGCCCGAGGGGAGCCCTCCGCGCGATCGTTCCGGTCCATTACGGCGGGCAGCCCTGCGACCTCGAGGGTGTTACGCGCATCGCCAGAGAGCACGGCGCCGCCGTCGTCGAAGACGCCGCGCACGCTTTTCCTGCGGGCTGGATCGCCCCCGACGGGAGCCGGCGCCTGATCGGGTCCGGCACCTCCCGCGTGACGTGCTTTTCTTTCTACGCAAACAAGACGGTCACCACCGGCGAGGGAGGGATGGCGGTCGCCGCCGAGCCGGAGCTCTCGGATCGCATGCGCATCATGTCTCTGCACGGGATGAGCCGGAACGCCTGGAACCGCTACACGGAGGCCGGAAGCTGGGATTACGATCTCATCGCTCCCGGATTCAAATACAACCTGACGGATATCGCCGCGGCCATCGGCCTGGCACAGCTCACGCGAGCCGAGGAGTTCCGCCTCGCCCGCGAGAGAATCGCCGCCCGCTACGACCAGTCCTTCGCGGGCATCGAAGAGGTCGAGACGCTCTCGACCCGTCCGGGAATCCTTCACGCCCGCCATCTCTATGTCTTGAAATTGAACCTCGACCGCCTCTCGATCGACCGAACCCGTTTCCTGACGGAGCTCAAAGACCGGGGGATCCTGTGCTCTGTCCACTGGCGCCCGCTCCACATGCACCAGTACTACAAGGAGACTTACGGCTACCGGCCGGAGGACTTTCCGGTAGCCGCCTCTCTCTGGCCGCGCCTCGTCTCCTTGCCCCTCTTTCCTTCGATGACAGACGCGGAAATCCAACGCGTGGTCGAGGCGGTCCAAGATGTCTGTGTTCGGTACCGCCTGGTGGCGATCCCTGCCGGCGTTTCAACCCCGTCGCGTTGAGATCCCGTCCGTATGATCCTTTCGGGCTGCCGGGATCGTCCTTGCTGAAACGCCTGATGGATGTCGTGGTGAGCGCCGTTCTCATCGTTCTCCTTCTGCCCGTCAGCATTCTCGTCGGGATTGCCATTCTTCTCTTCGATGGAGGGCCTGTCCTCTACAGACAGACTCGCGTGGGGCGAGGAGGACATCTATTCCAGCTCTTGAAATTCCGATCGATGAAATCTTCTTCGGCGAACGCGGAGTCTCAGATCACTCATGGCGTGAGCGATCCGCGAATCACGCGGCCGGGCCGGTATCTGCGGCGGTTCAAGCTCGACGAACTGCCACAACTCGTCAACGTCTTGAAAGGCGATATGAGCCTGGTGGGTCCGCGGCCGGAGGTTCCCAAATTCATCCTCTGGGACGACGAGAAACAGAGGCAAGTCTTACAGGCGCGGCCCGGCTTGACCGATCCGGCGATTCTTCACGGCCATTTCGAGGAAGCGGCTCTGCTGGAAGGGCAGGCAAACCCGGAGGAGTACTACGCGCGCGTCCTCGTTCCGGCCAAGCTCGCGCTCAACGCGGACTACGTGAAGAATTCGTCGACCTGGCTGGACCTGAAGATTCTCGCCGGTACGGTGGCTCGTTTGTTTGGAGTTCGCCCTTCAGGACAATGAGAAGGGCGAGCTGGAGGCGCGATATCAACTGCCGGAAGTAGGTCTCCATGCGAGCCAGAGCCCGAGTACGGCGAATACGCCGGCCATCGTCGCTCGCGCGGCGCCTGAGGTTGTTGGGATTGAGGCGAGAGCGGCGGCGACGCTGATCCGCAGCGTTCCCGAAATGGCGGGATCGCCCGCGTCCGTGGCGGTGATGGTCTGCGTGCCGAACTGCGTCAGGACAAATCCATTGATGACGGCAACACCGGCGTCCTCAGGAGCGAAGGAGAACGGCGGCGGAAGGATCGCCGATGAGTCGCTGCTTGAAAACGCGACCGTTCCCCTGTATCCGGCGTCCACCAGGCCCGCCGCGTCAATCGCCGCGACGGTCAGCGGAAACGTGCTTCCCGCGACTGTGCTCGCGTCGAGACAGAACCTTGTGGGGCAGAGCGGGGGCACGAAAGCACATCGCGGGCATTCGCTGACAACGAGTCTCGTTGCCGGAGCCGCCGATACGGTCCCGCTGGCGGAAAGAAGCGCGAGAAGGCCAATAGCGGCTGCGCGAAGAGTCGAACCGGGCCAGCGAGTCAGCGCAACCGAGTCCATCCTCTTCATGTCACTTCTCGTTCCCGCCAGGCTCGTGAAGAATCGGTCGACCTGGCTGGGCCTAGCAGGCTGCTGAAAAAGCGTGTGAGGCGGCGTTGCGAGCGCGCCGCCGCAACCGCTTGCGGTGGCTGGCCTTTTGCTCTGCTACGCCTTTCAACCGAGAAGTTCTCCTTGCGAACAGGACTCGTTTGCATCGCCAGTGCAAAAGGCCAGCCACGACGCCCGCATCCATTTTTCAGCAGCCTGCTAAGTCGCCGGTAACGTAGCTCGTTTGTTGGGCGCTCGCCAGTCCGGTCATTGAGCATGATGAGCACTTGTCGATCAGTTGCCGGGAGAGCGCCTCCATGAGAGCCAGAGCCCGAGCATCGCGAGAGCCCCGGCCATCGCCACCGAGGCCGCGCCTGAAGTTGTCGGGATTGAGGTGACATCGGGAGCGACACTGACCCGAAGCGTTCCCGAAACGGCGGGATCGCCCGCATCCGTGGCGGTGATCGTTTGCGTCCCGGCCTGCGTCAGGACAAATCCATTGACGACGGCAACGCCGGCGTCTTCCGGGGCGAAGGAGAACGGCGGCGGCAGGATTGCCGTGGAGTCGCTGCTCGAAAAGACGACCGTGCCCCTATATCCGGTGTCCACCAGGCCCGCCGCGTCCATTGCTGCGATGGTCAAGGGAAATGCGCTCCTCACGACTGCGAAGGCGTCGATACAGGACCTGAATGTGGGGCAGATCGGGGGCACGAAAGCCAAGAGTCGAACCGGGCCAGCGAGTCAGCGCAACCGGGTCCATCCTTTTCATGTCACTTCTGATCCTATCGCGCCCGGGGAATGTCGCCGGATGTTCCCCACTGCACTGCAGGTTGTATCGAGCCCTCGGCTGGGCGAATGTACCAGGTCCCTTCGGACGGCCTCCAGACGACTTTGTCGGCTCGCGCGTCCGCGGCCATGTTGGATGGCAGAGGCACGTCGCCCGCCGTGCCCCACTGCACTGAAGGCTGCTCAACCAGCGTGGCGCTCGACTTGACGTACCAGTTTCCGTTGGACGGCCGGAAAATCACATAATCGGCACGCCCGGTTCCGTTCGTATTCTCCGACCCCACGGGAATGTCTCCTGATGCCCCGAATGCCACCGACGTCGTTCCCCCGCCGGAAAACCGGATGTACCACGTCCCGTTGGACGGGCGAAACACCGCAAAGTCCGTCACGCCGTCCCCGTCATAGTCCCCGGGAACGGGAATGTCCCCCGCTGTGCCCCATTGAACCGAAGGCAGCACACTCCCTTCAGCCGTTTTCACGTACCAGGTCCCGTTACTCGGCCTCCAGACCGCAAAGTCCGTCCGTCCGTCGCCGCCGTACTGACCCGGCACCGGTGAGTCCGCCGATGTCCCCCACTGCACGCTCGGCTGCATCACGCCTGCCGCCGTCTTGACGAACCAGAACCCGCTGGAAGGCCGGAAGACCCCGAAGTCGGGTTGCGCACCACCTGTGTAGAACCCCGGGACAGGGACGTCTCCCGTCGTGCCCCACTGCGTTGATCCATCGGGTCCTCCGTCTCCTCTCTTGACGTACCACTGGGAGCTCGCTCCCGGCCGGTAGATGACCTTGTCCGAGTAGCGATTGATGCGATAGATCTGCCCCGCGTTGATGGCCGCATAGTAGATCGCCCCGTCCGGACCTGTTGCGAAGTGGACGGGGCCCTGCGCCGAGCTCGCGAAGCTCTGGAGCGTGCCGATGAGTGTGTCGCTCGCGGAGAATTCGAGGTAGCGGATCCAGCTCGAAGAGTAGTCGCCAAAGAGGTATTTTCCCCGCAAGAATGGAGGGTAGGCGGCGCCGGTAACGAAGACTCCTCCGATGATCGTCTGGCCGACCGTGTGGTCGTATTCAAAGACCGGCGGGATGCAGCCGGCGCAGCCGCCGAGCGTGCCCTCGGCCAGGGGCCATCCGTAGTTGCCTCCTGCCGTGACCACGTCGAGCTCTTCCCGGGAGGTCTCTCCGACATCGGCGGCATAGAGGGAACCGTTGCCCGGACGGAAGGTGAAACGGAAGGGATTGCGGAATCCGTAGGCCCAGATGCGCGGTTCCTTCGTCGGGTCCGCGAGGAACGGGTTTCCCGCGGCCGGTGAGCCATCCAGCTCCATGCGGAGAACCTTGCCATTGAAGCTGCCGACAGCCAGATTCTGCGACTTGGCGCCGCCCGTGCCCGAGTCGCCGGGCGCCGTCCAGAGCTTCCCATCCGGCCCGATCGCGACGTGCCCCCCGTTGTGGTTGCCGTTGGTGGCGTCGATGTGATCGAGGATGACCGATTCGGTACCGGCATCGAGCGTATTGCCCGACATCGTGAATCGCGAGATCCGGTTCTGCGGCACGAGATTGGTGTAGTAGAGATAGACATGGCCGTTGATTGCGAATCCCGGATCGAGGCAGATCCCGAGCAGCCCCTTTTCCACGCCGGAATCGACCGAGGCCGAGATGTCCAGGGCCGCGGTCCCCTGCAGTACGCCATCCACGACAATCCGCACGCGGCCGACCTTCTCCAGAATCAGCATCCGGCCGTCCGGCGTCCAGGTGAACGCGGTCGGCTGAGAGAGTCCGGTCACCACGGGCGTGTCCGAGAATCCAGGAATCGAGTACGTGGCGTTCCCGATGGCCTGAGTCAGGCTTGCGCCGCTCGAGGCGAAATGCGGGTCGGAAACATAGATCGCGGTGATGGTATGGACGCCCGGGCTTAGCACCGACGTACTGAAGGAGGCCGCGCCGCTTCCGTCGAGAGGAACCTGGGCCAGGGCATCCGCGCCCTCCTGGAAAGTCACCATGCCCGTCGGCGTCCCGGATCCCGGGGGAACGCAATCCACCGTGGCCGTGAAGGTCACCGCCCGGCCCGGGCCCGAGGGATTGAGCGAGGAAACGAGCGTAGTGGACGAAGCAGAATCATGGATCCTCTGAACCAGGACCGCGCTGCCGGCGCTGAAGTTGCCGTCTCCGCTGTATGCGGCGGTGATGAAGTGACTGCCCGCGGAAAGGGCCGAGGTGTCGCAGCTCGCGCGGCCTGTTCCATCCAGGGCCACGCCGGCCGCCAGTACCGTGGTCGTGCTCTGGAGATCGTCGGGGCCAGCCACGAAGTAGACGGTGTCCTGGAAGGTGACGGTGCCCGTGGGGGTGTTGCCGGGAGCGCCCGTGTTTGTAACCACGGCGGTAAAGGTGAGCGGATCGCCCGCGACCACGGTGCGGTCGCCGGAAACATTTGAAGACAGGGCGACCCCCACGCCAGAGAGGCCTCCCAGCGCGAAGAGGGTGCCGCCGTTCAGCGTGTAAACGGTTCCATCCGGGCCGATGACGGTCGGCACGTAGGGTTCCCCGATGCCGGCGGTGAGCTGCACGGCCCGGGACAGGGAGTTCGTGGCCAGGTTCCAGCGGTAGAGGCGGCCATCCTCACTCGGCGTAAAGACGCTGTTGGTGGCCGGATTGACGGCTGCGGTATTGATGCACCATTCGCGCACAGCCGTCGGAATGGAAGAGTGTTCGGCGTCGGGCGTCGGGCCGGCGATCGTGAGCACCTCACGCATTACGGGCAACCCGCTGGAGGGGTCGCGGGGATTGATCTGCGTGGAGCCGGGGTCAAAGACGGCAATCTTGTTGACACCGTTCTCGCTGCCGCCTGCGGGGTCCGCGTAGTTGTTGTACTTGCTGAAGACCAGGTAAGGGGAGGTGCCGGTATAGGAAGGCACCATTTCCCTGGGCACGATCGCCGCGGTCGTGTCCCAGCCGAAGCTGGCGGGAGCCTTCTCGGTCGCAAGGTCCCCGCTGAAGCGCAGGAGAAAACCCTGCGAGCCGCCGCTCGGGCCGCCAAGAACCCCAAAGTAGACGTCATTGTCCGGAGCAACGGTGGCGGAAGAGGTGCTCGCGTCCAGGACAACAGCATTGTCGGCCTGGCCGTTGCGCGGATCCTTCAGGAACACCCTGTATTTCCTGGCGAGGGTGGTGGTGTCCAGGCCGAGCAGGTAGGCGTAGCCGTCCGAGCTCGCGGATTTCACGACCACATAGAGAGTCTCCTGGTCATTGCTCAGGGCGGGGGCCGAGTTGTGGGAGTCCCGGCCGATTGTGGCATCGCCGGCCGCCGCGCCGGCCAGTACATAGGTGGCGCCGCCGTCGGGAGTGATGCGGGCAAAGCCGCTTTGGGTCGTGCTCAGAGGAGCCGGGGCAGTTCCGACGATGCGGAACCCGAAGAAGATGTTGCCATCACTGTCGGATGTGATCGGCGTATTGATGAAGACGGAGGCATTGAAGGCGGCCGCGTGGGCTTGATAGTCGGCCAGAGTCGTGTAGAAGACCCTCTGGACAGGGGCACCGGGTGTGCCGTCGGGGCCGTCCACGAAGTAGACCGTCCCGCCCGCGCCGGGATAGTAGAGGCGGGAGCCGGCCGGCCCGCCGGCCAGGGCGGGTTGGTACATGGGGATCCAGTCGTGAGGAGGCAGGATGTAGTCGGTGGCGAGCGAGTATTTCGCGATCCCAGCGGTCCCGTCGAAGGCGCTGATCTGGAACGCGTCGCCGGCCATTTTCACGGGGATGAGAACCGTGTTGGCGGTTGTGACCAGAGGACCCCCGTAGTGGGCTGAAACGCCGGTGTTGTTCAGGTCGATCGAGGTCGACCAGTGAATCGCATTCAGGTCCTGGGCAACCGGGTTGAAGATCGCCGTGTGCTGCGCGTTGCCGGCGAAAGTCGAAACAGCGTTGCCCGAAGCTATCCGCCGCGGGGCTGCGTCGCGGCCGGCAGGCCGCGCCGCGGCGGGCACCGGCTGCCGCACACGATGCCCCACCGCATCCTCGCCGACCAGCGCGAGCGCAACCGCAAGAACGACGAGCTTCAGATTCAGCTCACGGAGACGCGGGCTCCACGAAATCATGCCGGGACTTCCTCCTGTCCAGATGAGTGACAAATTATCTCTCATTCTCACCGAGGCAAGGGTTCCCCCTTCTTCGGCCGCCCTCTCGCGTCTATCACATCGAATAGGCGAAGGGCGCGGTTGCCGGATCGTAATTGCGCCGACGCGGGGCCGCTGATATACTACTTAGAGTTCCGACAAAAACGCGGCTTCCAACAAGGGCCCGGTTTCAATGGACCAGCCGGCAGACCGAAAGCTTCTTCGCGGAGTCGCATGGTATGAAGTCTTGGGTTCTTGGATGAGCAGTAAACACCCCTTCAAACGGCTCTGCCTGTTCGCCATCCTGTCCGTGACCGCCGCGCTTCCGCTCTTGGCGCGTCTGGTGGGGAACCACCGGATTCCGTCATCCTCGTCGGCGGAGCAGGCCTTTCCGGGGCTGGCCTTCAGCCCGACGACGGACCGCTATCTGATCGTCTGGGAGGAGGGGGCGGCCGGAAGCCGGTCCGTGCGGGGAGCGCTGCTGGATCGCTTCGGCGGAGTCATCGGCAGCTCTTTCGAGATCTCGGTGTCCGCCGATGTCGGAGAGAAATTCTCGGCGGGGGTCACGTGGAAAGAGGACATCGATCAGTTCCTGGTCGTCTGGGAGCAGGCGACTTCGGTCTCCAATCATGACGTCGTCTCGCGGCTCGTCTCCTCGAGCGGCAATCTGGGAACGAGAACGTTCGTCGAGAACGACGCCTTCGATCAGCGCGCGCCCCGGGTTGCGGCGGACCCGCACGCGATGGGGAAGTTCCTCGTCGTCTGGCAGGATGCGCGCGTGTCTCCCATCGGAGTCTTCGGACGTTTCGTGAATGGGGATGGCTCGCTTGATCCTGCCGGCCGCATCGCGCTCGCATCGAACGGAAAGACCCCGGACGTCGCGCAGAACTCGATCAATGGCGGATGGGAGCTCGTGTATGACCGGGATGCCGCGGACAACACGGCGGGAATCTTTTCGGCCGCGCTCACGGCGGGCGGTACGCCCGGAATCGAAAGACGCCTGTCTCCTCTTCCAAACGATCCGGCGCACCCTCAGCCCGATCCCGGTCTGCCGCGCGTCACGTTCAATGCGGGAGCGCCGGCCGGAGGCAGGTACCTGGCGGTCTGGCAGGCTTCCGCCACGACGGGGTCCGTGTGGTCCCACCAGATCAATGCCGACGGGACGCTCTTCGAATTCAACAAAGGCGCCTCCGAGCCGAATGCGCTGTATCCATCCGCGGCGGCGTCGACCGTTGTCGGGCACCCGGATCGGGCGCTCATCCCGTTCGTCGCGCATTCGACGGATGAGTTGAACGGAGCGTTCGCGACGGGAGTTTCGGTGCCGGCCGGGTCAACCGTACTGTCCTACTATCATCCGGTCCAGTGGCCGGGGCTTCCCGGAGGCGCAAACTCCTCGGGCAGAGGCACGGGCGTCGCCTACAATCCGAACCACCTCGAGTACCTGATGGCCTGGGCGTACGACGTGGGAGGCGGGAAGCACAATATCGCCGTTCGAGTGATCCAGTCCAGCTACGACACCGCGCAGGCCGATTACCTGACGCCCGGAAGAGGACCCTCGAGTCTGGCCGTCTTCCGGCCGTCGAGCCGGATGTGGTACTGGCGGAGTCTCGATGGGATCCAGACGGGACGCACGAGCAATCCCTACGGCCTGTCCACGGATGTCCCGCTGCGGGGCTGCTATCTGTGGGGAGGCGGCTATGCCAACGTGACGGTCTTTCGCCCCTCCACCGGCACCTGGTATGCGAGCAACAACAACGACGGCTTCAACAATTCGTCGGTCCCGTTTGGAACCTCGGGGGATATTCCGGTCATTGGAGACTTCGACGGAAACGGCGCCGGCGAGTATGCTGTCTTTCGGCCGTCTTCGGGCCGATGGTTTATCGACAACACGTGGTCTGCCAACGCCGTGTGGAAGTCTGTTGCCTTCGGTGCTGCGGGGGACACGCCGGTTCCCGCCGACTACGACGGGGACGGAAACACTGATGTCGCGGTGTTCCGTCCGTCGGCCGGACATTGGTACGTGACGCTCGACCTCTCCGGCAACGTTCACTTCGAAACGGCGTTCGGAGCACCTGGAGACATCCCCGTGCCGGCCGATTACGACGGCGACGGTAAAGCCGATGTGGCTGTCTATCGGCCTTCCAACGGCACGTGGTATGTCAAGAGATCAACCGGCGGAGAAGTTTCCGTCCCGTTCGGAACCTCCGGCGACATCCCGGTCCCAAGCGACTACGACGGAGACGGAGTCGCCGACATGGCAGTGTTTCGGCCGTCCAGCGGGACCTGGTACTTCTCGCTGTCAACCGGAAGCCGGATTGCGGTCCAGTTCGGAGCCCCCGGCGACATTCCCCTGACGCGATTCCCTTCCTTCTAGCCCGCATAATTCACGAACGACTCCAGCCGTCCCGCGAATCCCGGGGGTTCAGGGGGCGCCACGCGCCCCCTGCGCATGGACGTCCGCCGGATACTTCGTCAGACCTCCTCTGCGATGGTTGAATGAGGCGCGGGACCTTCTGGTCCCCCGTGCCCCCGGGGACGGTCGCCGTCGTCGGTCTTCCTCGTCCCGACGAAAAATCTCTCGCGGGAACAAGGGGTACCCCGGCAACACGCAAAATCGCACAACAGCTCCTTCATCTCTCAATGAGACGCACGTGTTTCGGCTGGGTGTCCGTGAATTATCCAGGCTAGCGCGGCCCGGCTGCCGGGTCCCTGCTATATACTGGCGCTCCGTAATCAAGGGTTTGGCTGGCGGCGAGAGGACGTTCCCAGGAAGCCCGGGAAGGTGTGCGGAGCGTGGACAACCCGATACCAGTCTCCGAAGACTGGCACCCGTTTCGAAGGGGATTCCGATACCTGATCATTTTCTCCCTCGATGCGACCTTCACGGTCGCGTCGCTTTACCTGGCCTATCTGATCCGGTTCGAATGGAAAGTCCCCCCGGCGGAAGCGAGCGGCTTTCTCCACGCCCTGCCGTTGCTCGTCGCCGCGCGTCTCGCCTTGAACTTCGTGTTCGGCGTTCACCGCTGGTCGTTCCGGATGTCCGGCTTTTACGAGGCCCTGCGGCTGGTGTCCGCGACGCTGTCGGCCACCGCCTGTTTCGTGGCGGTCTATTACTTCTTTCAGAAATTCGGACCGCCGCGGTCCGTGATCGCGCTCGAGTTCTTCTTCACGACGACCGCGATGGCCGTATTCCGCTTCTCGCCCCGGCTGGCGTCAAACTGGTTCGTTGATCAGCGGCGCGGGCGTCGCCGCGGGTCGCTTCGGACGGTCATCGTCGGCGCCGGCAGCGCCGGCGATCTCCTGCTTCGCGACCTCCTGCGCTCCGACGAGCATGTCTACGACATCGTGGGGTTCGTGGACGACGATCCCCGGAAGAAGGGGATGCGGCTGGGAGGCAAGCCGGTGCTCGGAGTCCTCGATGCTCTCCCGGAGATCGCCGATCGATTCAGCATCTCGCAGGTTCTGATCGCCATTCCGCGGCTGGCCTCGGAGAAGATCCGGAAGATCCTGGAGATCTGCGCGAACTTCAAGCTTCAGTTCAAGATCATCCCGGTGTCCTTCGCCTACTTGAATGACCGGATCGCGGCCTCGATGCTCCACGATCTGAGTCCCGAAGACCTGCTCCCCCGGGACGAGGCCGCGATCGACACGGAGGAGATCCGATCACGGATTTCAGGCCGGCGCGTTCTGGTGACGGGCGCCGCCGGTTCCATCGGCGGGGAAATCGCGCGCCAGGCCGCGGCCTTCGGTTTGGAGTCGCTGACACTCGTCGATATCAATGAGAACGACCTTTACTTTCTCTACCGGGACTTGCGGGAGCGGCATCCGGACCTGAAGGTCGTCGCCGAGATCGCGGACATTCGCGATGGACCCCGGATGCACAGAGTGGGGCAGCTCTACCGGCCCGGCTGTGTCTTTCACGCGGCCGCGCACAAACACGTGCCGTTGATGGAGGACACGCCCGAGGAGGCCGTGAAGAACAACATCTTCGGCACATGGAATGTCGCCGCGATGGCCGATGCCTGCGGGGCGGAGAGGTTCGTCCTGATCTCGACGGACAAGGCTGTGCGTCCTTCCAGCGTGATGGGCGCGACCAAGCGTGTCGCGGAGTTGCTCGTCAGAAGCCTTGCGCACTCCTCCACGACGCGCTTTACGGCCGTTCGGTTCGGCAACGTGCTGGGATCGGCGGGGAGCGTCGTGCCTCTCTTCCGGCGCCAAATCGAGCGGGGAGGGCCGGTGACGGTCACGCACCCCGAGTGTTCACGCTACTTCATGACGATCAGCGAAGCCGTGGGGCTCGTCCTGATGGCGGGTCTCTCGGACTACGGCGAGTTGTGCATGCTGGACATGGGGGCTCCCATGCGCATCGTGGATCTGGCGTCGCTCATGATCACGATGGCCGGGCTCGTGCCGGATACCGAGATCAAGATCGAATTCACGGGGCTGCGACCGGGAGAGAAGCTCTCCGAGGAGCTGATCCTGGAGGAGGAAGAGAGGAGCTCGATCGTTCGAAACAAGATCTTTGCCGTGGAGAGCCCGCCGCCGTCGCCCGAGCTGCTGGATCGACTCGAGGACCTTCGCGAGGCCACCGGCGCCTCCGATCGGGAAACGATCCGGCGAATCCTGAAGGCTCTTGTTCCCACCTTCGAGTCGCCCCAGGCGACGTCAAGACTTCCGATGCGCCCGGATCTTCCCGGCGAGGTTCGCCTCGACCGGACCCACTGACGTTATTGACTTCGGACGCCGAATCGCCCGTGGAGTTCGCGCTCCTGACGGCGCTCGGTCTGGCTCTCCCGTTGGGGAACTTCCCCTTCGTCGTGTGGAGAGGGTTCGGCATCGACTCCGTGCACGTCCTGGGAGGGGCGCTCGTTCTTACCGCCGCCGTCCGCTGGATCCTGGGGCAGCGGGGACTGCGGCCGCCACCGGGAGTGATCTGGTGCGGAGCGCTTCTCGTGATCCCGCTCTTCGTGTATTCGTTCTGGCGTCCGGCCGGCTTCAGCGCGGCGGCGTTCCGGCGGACGTATCTGCATCTGGCTTTCTGGCTGGTGGTGTTCGTCGCCATGTCCTCTCGCTCCCTCCCCGAGCGGCGGTTCTCGAGAATGCTCGGCATTCTTGCCTCCGAAGGCCTGATCCTCGGGCTCTACGGAGTGTGGCAGACGGTCGCGTTTGCTCGGGGGTGGCCGACCGGCATTGCGTTCCTGAATCAACTGGCTCATCGACCATTACGGGGAGGCCTCGATCTCAAGGTCTGGCGGGCCACGGCGACGTTCGAGGAGCCAAAGTGGCTCGCGATCTACTTGAGCTTTACGGCGGTCTATGCCTACGCCCTGGCTGTTCGAGCCCGGGCGCGTGGCGAGGGGATTTCGGCCGCCTGCTGGTTGCTCGGTGTCCTGGCCATCGCGTTGAGCGCGATCTCTACGGCGTCGCTCGGTGGCATAACGGCAATGGCGATTCTGCTGGCCGCGATGGCCGTCCACTTCGTCGCAACGCTGCGAACTCGAAAGGCATTGGCGTTCGCCCTCTGCGTGTGCGTGGCCGTGGCGGGGCTGGCCTGGATCTGGACGGCTCGCGGAGGCGTCGCGAGACTGCTTCGGGTCCGGATTGAGGCGGCGATGGAGAACATCCCCGGGCAGCGCGCCTTCGGCGCGTCCTATACGTCGGGTTGGAGATATCTGAGAAATGCGCGTTACGCGATGAGGATGTTCGCGGAGTCACCGCTCCTAGGTATCGGCGTGGGTCAATTTGCTCCGGTCGGGGCTGTCCGCGCCCCGGGCCTGGGCATCGAACCTCGCGACGCGCGCGACGCCTGGGTCGGGTGGGTTGCCTGGATCGCCGAGACGGGACTCGCGGGAGCGGCGATTCTCGCCGCGTTGCTCGTCGCGATTCTCAGGCGGAGTGCGCGGGTTTCCCGGCCTGCCCTGAATCCCTACACGGTTCTGACCTGGTTTCTTGTGCTGGCAGTCGTGGCGAAAGAGGCGCATTCCGCCTTTTACGTTACGTTCTGGACATGGTATCCACTGGGTCTCGCCGCGTTGTCGGCGCTGATCGCCGGAGACTGGCAGAGAAGCGACCGTAGTCCAACGCGCGCGGGATCCTGGGTTTCGGAAAGGATGCGATGAGAACAGCGTTGATTACCGGGATCAGCGGCCAGGACGGCTCTTACCTGGCGGAGCACCTTCTGGAGGAAGGCTACAAGGTGTATGGGCTCGTCCGTCAGACCAGTGTTCGGAATCTCGAGCGAATCACGCACCTGGCGGACCGCGTCGAGATCGTCAACGGCGACCTCCTGGATCAGAATTCTCTGATCAACGCCGTGGCGGATTCGAAGCCCGACGAGGTCTACAACCTGGCGGCCCAGTCGTTCGTCCCCGCCTCGTTCAGCCAGCCCGTGCTCACCGGGGAATTCACCGCGCTGGGGGTCACGCGAATGCTCGAGGCGATTCGCGTCGTGAACCCGAAGATCCGCTTCTATCAGGCGTCCTCCTCCGAAATGTTCGGCAAGGCCGAGCACGTCCCGCAGGACGAGACGACCAGTTTCCACCCGCGCAGTCCGTACGGTGTCGCCAAGTGCTATGGACACTGGATCACGGTGAACTTCCGCGAATCCTACGGGCTCTACGCCGTATCGGGGATCCTCTTTAACCACGAATGCGTCACGGCCGAGACTCCGGTCCTCGTCCGCCGCAATGGTCTGCTGGACATCCTTCCAATAGAGGAGATCGTCCCGCACCGGTCGGATTCGAGACATGGGCTCCGATACACCACGGTTCCTTCAAGTCCGCTGGAAGTCTGGGATCGGACCGGCTGGACCGCGGTTCGGCTCATGACGGCCACCTGGAACGATCCCAAACGTAAGGACTTCAAACCCGTCAGTCGGATCGCGGCGCGCGGGGCTTGCTTCGCGGCCACGCGCGACCACATCGCGTACCTCTCAGGTTCCCGGCCCAGGCCGGTCGGCGAGATTGAGGCGGGGGCGTTCCTCGAACTCGCGGAATTACCTCAGGCCGCCGACACGATCGAGATGCCGCTCGACGAGGCCTGGTTCCTGGGAGTGATGGCGGCCGAGGGCTACGTCGCGGGCCGTAAGGCGCGGTTTTCGTCTGCCGATCCAGCGCTCATCGAAAGAGTCCGGGACATCTGGAGAAAACTCACCGGCGGAGCGACGTCCTCTCGCGTCGGACGCTCCGGCTTCGAGCGAGGTCAACCGGCAATCCAGCTCGATCTGACCGGCTCTCCGGCTTTTTGCGACTGGCTACGCACCCAGCTCTACACACGGCGCGCCCACAAGCGGGTTCCGTTCCGCATCCTGAACACGGGAGCAACTGCGCGTCTTGCCTTCCTGGAAGGCTACAACGCCGGCGATGGCCTCGCCGCTGGACATGGAGCGTATCTCTTCCGAAGCTTCAAGACGAACTCCGCGACGCTCGCTCAGGGGCTTTGGTGGCTCGCCCGCGTCACGCTCTCACAGCGGACGATCCTCTGCGTCGAGGACCGCGAGGGCAAGTTGTATTACCAGATCAACCTGAACAGCCCCAACACGATCGGCCATAAGGGCGCCCACCTCAAGCTTCCGCTCGAACAGGTTGTGAAAGTGAGCAGCGTGTGCGAAGCGGGATGGGTCTTTGATCTCGAAACGGCAACGGGGACATTCCAGGCCGGTGTCGGTTCAGGCTGGATTCACAACTCTCCGCGGCGGGGGACGGAGTTCGTGACGCGGAAGGTGAGTCTGGCGGCCGCGCGAATTGCGGCCGGGCTGCAAAAAGAGCTCCGGCTGGGAAACCTGGACGCCCGCCGGGATTGGGGGTTTACGGGAGATCACGTCCGTGCCATGAGGCTGATGCTGCAGCAGGACAAGCCGCGCGACTACGTGATCGGCACGGGAGAGACGCACACCGTGCAGGAGTTCGTCGAGCTCGCGTTTTCCATGCTGGATCTGGATTGGAAGAAGTACGTCGTCATCGATCCGAAACTCGTCCGCCCGGCGGAAGTGGATCTCCTGATCTCCAACCCTCGCCGCGCGCGGGAGGAGCTGGGATGGATCCCCAGAGTCAATTTTCACGAGCTCGTTCGGATGATGATCGAGGCCGACGTCGCCCTGGTTGCCCGCGAGCGCCGGGAGTCCTGAGACCGATGGATCAGGACCTGCGCGACAAGAGGAAATAGGAGAGGGCGGCCAGGCCGAGAGCCAGCGCCAGCTTGCCGGCCGCTCCGAGCATCGGGACGGCGGTGGCCTGCAGAGGGGCCGGCGTGCCAGGCACATTCGTCGGAGTGGGTGACGGTGTCGCAGGAGCGAGCACTTCGACGACTCCGTTCATCGCCGTTCCCCCTGGAAAGCTATGGACGACGCAGTAATAGGGATATGTGCCGGGCGTCGTAAAGACATGGTCGAAGGAGCCCGTCGACCGGACTCCCGAATCCCAGACCTCGGGGCCCTTCGCAGTGTCGCTGGTGGAGGAGTGAGGTCCCGCCGCCCAGATCCATGTCACCTTTTCACCGGGAGCCACGGACACACTGGGCGGCGAAAAGGAGAAACCCGGACCCACCGTGACGGTCTGGTCGCCCGACGCGCAGGCGGCATACAGGAGTCCGGCCAGAACGAGGCGGGCTCGCATTCGTCACGAAATTTACTCCCGCGCGGGAGCCCCCTCGGAGCGCTTTCTGTTTCCTTAAGGCTAACCTGACGCGCTCCCGGCGTCTTGCGGGTCGGGCGGTGTCTCGGATCCGGTGAGAGACCAGCCGTGGTAGGCGGCCGTGACGGATTCGGAGTCGCCGTCGCGAACGAGGCGCCCCTTGTTGATCCACACCGTCCTCCGGCAGTTCTCCCGGACCTGAGCAAGGTCGTGCGAGACGAGGAGCACGGTTTTCCCTGCGCGCCGGAAGGCGTCGATCCGCTCGCGGCACTTCAACTGGAAGCGCTCGTCGCCGACCGCCAGCGCTTCGTCCACGAGCAGGATGTCGGGCTCGACGTCGGTCGCGACGGCGAAGGCCAGCCGCGCGGTCATTCCGGAAGAATAGGTCCGGATCGGCGAGTCGATGAACTCCGCCAACTCGGACCAGGCGACGATGCCGGGCAGGCGCCGGCGCATCTCTTGGCGCGAGAACCCGAGAAGGGCACCCTGAAGCAGGACGTTCTCCCGTCCGGTCAGCTCGCCGTGGAATCCGAGGCCGAGCTCCAGAAGGGGCGCGATCCGGCCGGCGACGACGACCCGCCCCGCACTCGGGTAGAGGACGCGGGCGATCAACCTGAAGAGCGTGGACTTCCCGGCGCCGTTCCTTCCGATGACTCCCAGCGTCTCGCCGGGCTGAACGGAGAGATCGAAGTCGCGAAGCGCCTCGATCTCGTCGAAGACGACGAGACGCTTGATCTTCCGGATGGCGTACTCCTTGATCGAGCCGATCCGCTCCCGCGGAACTCTGTAGCGCAGCGTGACGTGCTCGAGCCGGATGACTGTCGGCCGCAGGACGTCGCTTTGCGACCGGCCGCCGAGATCTTCCGGTTGAGGGCCCGCCTGTCTCTCCTGGCCGGTCATTTGCTCACGTCTGCCCAGTCCGACATCACGGATTCGAATCAGCTCTCGAAAGCGTACTGGTCCGCGTGGCGCGAGAAATACACCCATCCGATTGCCAGTGTCGCCAGGGAGACGGCGGCGGTCGCGGCGAGCAGCGCGGGGGAGGGAATCACTCCGTCGTAGATCGGCCGCCGCGCGGTCTGGATCAGGTAGTACATGGGGTTCAACCAGAGCGCGAGCCGGAAGCGCGGCGGAATGATCGCCGGGTGATAGACGATCGACGTCAAGAAAAACCAGGTCTGCACTAGGACCATGTACATTTCGCGCACGTCCGAGAAGCGGGACGCAACCGTGAAGAGGATGAGACTCACCCCGGCCGAGAAGAGCGAGAGAAGCACGACCCCGACGGGCAGAAAGAACCAGGTCGCATGAAGGGGAAACCCCATGACGAGAAGCAGGAGGAGCATGGGCACGATCGCGAGCGCGAGATTGACTAGCCCCACGGCAATGGCCGACGCCACGAAGACGGAACGGGGGATGAAGATGCGTTTGGTCATCTCGTTGGCGTCCCGCGTTTGGGAGGCGGAGGAAGAGGTCGTCTGCGAGAAGAAGGTCCAGAAGAGCGAGCCGGCCAGGTAGTAGACCGGGTAGTTCTGGATCTGCGTCTTTAGCAGCGCGGAGAAGACGAGCGTGAGCGCCACCATGTTCAAGAGCGGCGCGAGCATCGTCCAGAACACGCCCAGCACCGATCTCTTGTACCGGATCTTGATGTCCCGGATCGCCAGCTCGACAACGAGGTTCCGGTAGGCCCAGAGCCCCCGGGCCTCTTCGATCACGCGCGCGGGGCGTCGGGAGGAGTCGTAGAGGATGGGAGCGCTCCCGGCGCCCGCGACTCCGTCCGGCCTCACGATCCCGATTGTATCCGCAGCCTCAAGGCATGCGCATTGCATGTTTCCGGCGGGGCTCGCGTAGAACGTACCGAAAAAGTGCTAGAGGGAAGGAAGAAGGCATGAGGTCGGCTCGTCTCGGGGTTGCCGCGTGTGCGCTCTTTCTCTGTTTTGTCGCCGGGGCCGCGCAGGTTGCGCGTCAACAGGTGGACACTCTTTCGGGAGTCCGTCCGCCCTCCTCGCCTCAGGGGAGAGAGGTCCTGTGGCGCGCGGCAAGCGATGAGCTGGCCGCGGCCGTTCCGATCTCGGGTGCGATCGCGACGGTTGCCTCGGGCAGTCCTGCGGCGCCTCAACAGATCTTCGGGCGCCGCCAGGACGTCTTCCTGGCCGGCGGTCCGGTCTCCACACCCTGCCGGTTCGCGGAGTACCTGTCGGACGGCAAGTACTACTTCCAGGTGACCGATCCCTCCGGGACGCAGCTCCTCTCCACCGACCCGGTGTCCGAGCGCGCCGTCACGGTCAAGGCGGGGGTGATCGCCTCGTACGACGGCGCGACCCACGCGGTAGACGGCAAGACCGCGTGCGGCTCGCTCGCAGTCAATCTCATGCCCTTCGCGGACGCGGGCTCGCAGAAGGCCGCCTATGTCGCCTGGCTGACGCCGGCGGCGAACTTCGACGGAAGCGTCGCCGCGGTGGACTCGGTCTGCGGCGCCGGTTGTTTCCACGGTTTCCATCCCGAGCTGTCGCGGACGTTCGCGTTCCGTGTCGAGGACAAGAAATCCTGCGAGCCGACTTTCTGCGTCTCCGGCGTCAAGTTTCTGGATGCGAACGGCAACGGCACGCGTGACTCCGGCGAGGCGGGATTGCCGGGCGTCGAGATCCGGGTCGTCAACCAGAACGGAGTCGTTCTCTCCGGTCTGACAGGGCCGGACGGGTCCTTCCGGATTTGCGGCCTGATCGACAGCGGCGCGTTCAAGGTCTCCGAGAAAGTGCCCTTCGGATACACGCAGACGGGGCCGGTGGATCGGGACATCTCCCGCCATGTCTTCGCGAGAGGCTCGGCGTTCATCATCGAGATCTGCCAGGAGGACCTCGCCGGTCTCGACTTCGGCAACAAGCTCATCCCCAACGCGATCGGAGGCCTCAAGTTCGAGGACCTGAACGCAAACGGCGCGCGCGACCCGGGCGAGCCCGGCCTGGCCGGAGTCACGATCCACCTGACGCCTGCCGCCGGAGGGACGGTGAAGACGACGGTGACCGACGCATCGGGCAACTTCCTCTTCACCGACGTCGCGCCCGGCAGCTACGTCTTGAACGAGGACGTGCCCGCGGGCTTCACGCAAACGATGCCCTCGAGCGACGGCATCCCGGTGACGCTCGCGTCCGGCGGATCCTCCATCAATAACGTCTTCGGCAACTTCCACGGGATCCTGACCGGCACGATCTCGGGCGTGAAGTTCAACGATGCGAACGGAAACGGAGTTCGTGATCCCGGCGAGCCGGGAGTCGCCGGGATTGGGATCAGCCTGGATATCTGCGTCTCTCCCGGCTGTCCACTCGTCGGGGGCACTGTAACGGGCGCCGACGGCAGTTTCTCCTTTACCGGGATTCCATTCGGGCTGTTCTTCGTCAGCGAAAATGTTCCGGCCGGTTTCCGGCAGACGACTCCCGCGACGAGGGAGATCCAGGTGCAACTCGACTTCGGGCACCAGGCCGTTACCGGCCTCCTCTTCGGGAATCAAGCAGTGACCGGCTCGATCTCCGGCACGAAGTTCAACGACTTGAACGGCAATGGAATCCGG
>WNGE01003048.1_pt1 | contig 19973 bp, 27 predicted proteins | sample 5400651 | NCBI WGS metagenome assembly WNGE01 (sample SAMN13153370, study PRJNA577476) | soil metagenome | isolation source: 60 cm soil or saprolite under grassland replicate 2 | place: USA:California | collected 2016-06-15
GTTTTATAGGAAAAAGCAAAGAGGCACTTGCTGAACCTGAAGTAGTGGTACGCCTTCAAAAAATAGAGCGAGCGATAGAGCTCAAGAGCTTGCAAGAAAGCCAGGCAATCGTCGATAAAACCGAGGCCGAAGCGGTCGCGAATTTGATAAACTCACTTAGCGGAATTCCAAATGCGGTTACTCAGATCGGTTCCATACTTATTGTCAAAACTACGGATCAGGATGGGCGTGTGAGTTTGGTGACACGAACACTTACGCCAATGGAGTTAATCGCGCTGGAGCACGAACCTCAATTGATGCGCCATCCAGTTAATATCCTTACGGCACTTTCAAAACTCCAGAATACTCAACGTCCGCGGCGGCGAACCAAGCTTTTAGGATAGCAGACTGTCGATGCCGACTTCTCGCCTAGAAAATGGCGTCAGGGCAAGAACAAACTGCACTAAGACCTGCCGCGCCTGCTTCGGCTCAGGTAAAGCAAAGGTCGTCGGCTTCGGCGCTAACGTTATTTATCTCACCGCGATGAGCGGTCCTAAACCGAAACTCCAACATCACGATGACGCATAACTAGTTTTTCCAGAGCTGCTTGAAAAACCGCTCTGTTCAATTTCTTGAAGCAGTGCAAGATCAACAAAATTCGCCGGCGGCGCTTTCCTTGCCAGTGGCTGTCTTTCAGCCATTTCATCTAAATTGATTTCTCCTTCAAAGCATTCCTCTGTGAAATCAAATTGAGGCGTCGATCTGTAATCGACGTGAGATTGAACATCTACGGCAGAATAAATTCTTCTATCTTTGCTTTGATAAGGGCGGCGGAAATCGGCTTTTCCAAGTAATCGACAATTCCTGCGCGGAGTGCTTCTTCCATCTCTCCCCCGCTACGATAGGCGCTGCAAGCAATGATAGGGATATCGGCTGTCACCGAGTGTTTTTTGATCGCACGGGCCACATCGATACCATTCATATCGGGAAGAGTTAGGTCCAAGAGGATAAGATTAGGTTTAGCGAAAGCCGCTTTTTCGATTGCTCCACTGCCGCTCCCCGCTTCTAATACTTGGTAGCCAGAAAACCGTATGAACGACGCGAAAATCTGTCGCAAGTCGTCATTGTCTTCCACTACGAGAATATTCTTTGCCATGGCGCGCTAGCCGGTGATCGCCTGGTTGCCATTCTTTTTCCAAAACCGGTGGTTACAAACCATGCAACGAAATGGCCAAAGTGAAAGCATGCTAAGAACCTTTTCGAACAAGGTCACACGATGAGATCTTCTTACGTCCCGGCTGTTGCAACTGGGACAGATGCGCCGTTGATCGCATTTTGCTTTTCTCAGGATTTGTTTTGCCTTACCACTGTTACGCTCCGAGATGTCGCTACCCACCAATAAAATTCCCGTCGTTATCAAAACAATCCCAAAAACAATGTAGAAAAAGGACAAGTCGTTTGCTCCTCCCGTGCCGCGCCTGGTTTCAGGCATGGAAAAGCAACGCGGGGGCCAGTGAGTTAAAAGTAAGCCAAAGCTGACTGAGTGGCTAAAAAACCCCTATATTGCTCAGATGTGAAATGCCCGATAAAACCACCAGCGCTTATATAGGGCGATTTGCCTCTTTCAACCAGAGGGTTGCGGCGCGTGTCATGGGGTCTGGGACGAGGCGGAATTCAATGCCGGTGGGTCTGGCGGATATCGAGCAGGGCCGCAGGACGGACCGGACTACAGTGGTGGTACTGTCATACATTGGTAAAGATCGAGGGCACCTTATCGCAAACGGCAATTTCGATTGGAATAGCGTTGTTCGGTTGGATATTTGCCGTAGTTCATGTAAAAGTTCTCGACCGCGTTTTCAAAATGCGCGGGAGCATAAAACGCCTACGTGGACTGACTCGCTAATCTTAACGGCCTCATCTCTGAACGTTCACTTTGCGCGGGAAACACACGATTACAGCCTAAGTAGAGAGTTGACAGTCGCTTGCGCTCGGAGAAACAACACTACATTCGTTTCTCACTATGCTTATTTTACCCCCCGGAATTGGATTGAATCCTCCGTCAAGACAATCTGTCATCGTGACATGTAGTCGACGCGTCGATCAGTTCCATCTCAGGTTGAATCTGGTCTTCCCGCTCGCCGAATACCTGTCGCCTTCCGTCGTAAATCTCACTTCTCTCTACTACTGCCTGCGTGATAGATAACACGCTCAAAACGAGGTGCGAAATGCAGAAAGCTGCGGTGTCATCAATCCTTGTTGTAGTGGTACAGCTTGCTGTTGGAGTGATAGTCGAGGCGCTAACCCATCACATTCTTGTAATCAACTGGTTCTGAATGAGCATCGGCGACCCAACCGCTTTCCGGTAGCCACGTTCAGCATGTCATGCTGGTTTCATCGGCTCGTTCACCAATGCGGCGACGGTCTGTGGAGATAGTCGCACATGCGGACAAAATCACCCGGCCTTCCTCACTCACGTATCGTACCGGGTGTTGTTACGCCTGCCACGGTAAAACTCTAGATAACTCCCGCGCCATTTACGCCCGTTCGTGGCGGATTATATATCGGTCCGTCGCTTGCTCTACCGGATATCCGGAAGCCTTAGAAAAGCACAGAGAGGTACAAATGAGCAGCGCTTTAGACGAGTTTAAGAAGCCGATCGAGGAGTGGGCGCGCGCCCTCGTCGACGGGAAACCGATGGAGAATCTCTTGATTCTCTACAAGCTGCTGTACGCGCTCGGCTGCCGGATCGACGGAATCGATTTCGAGATCGACCGGCTGTGCGTAGCGGCTAACAAAAAGGCAAAAACACTCTCGTAATCCTCTATAAAAGGCCGCCGTAATAAACTTCAAAACTATCGAGTTACGAACATGAACGAACAAACCAGAGATCTAAAAAAACTAATTAAAACCAGCCGTCAGCTCATAAAAGAGAGCAAAAAGCTTGCGGAGGAGCAGCGAAAAGTGATGGCTCAACTTCAAAAAGCACTGGACAAGCTCTATGAAGTGAAATCAAAATGAGGCGCCATCGAACTTTTAACTCACGATCACAGATCTCGTAATGCCTGTTTAGATGGCTTTGCGCTAGTCGCCGAAACTCGTCTCTGAGCCGGCAGCTTCCGCTCCTCTAGCAAACGATACCATGGAGATCTTCGAGCAACGTTTGTGGGCGATCAAAAAAGTCCATTTTAAGATCCTCCTCTCTCCCAATTGCGTTACACTTGTTTGATCTTTACCTCCCCTTAATCCCAAGATCCTTCTGGGCCTCCCTGAGAATCGAGAGATCCGCTACTTCGCTGAGAGACACTTCACGGTTCACCTTAGCCACCCGCTTCGCCTCGTCGATCAGAAGCCGCAGCCCGTTGTCAGGGAGATTTAAATCCTCACTAAAGGTTTTCACCGAGGATTCATAGGTAGCCGCCGCCATCTCTTTATCGATCTTTAGCCACTCCGCCATGACCGGCAGCGTGCCGTCACGGTTTTGACGAATATAGCGATTGGCCTTGATGCCCGCTTTGATCGCCCGCTTGATCTCATCCGGCCGCTCTTTGAGTTTCTTCGCGCTGGCGATCAAACCGCTAACCGGAAAACTAAACAACTCGTGCGCTCGGGTCAGAACTACAAAGCCTACCTTCTTGCCGAGAAAATCTATTGGCGGCGAGCCTAATGTGGCATGAGTCAATCCTTGCTTCATGGCGCCAAAGCGAGAGTCGAGTGGCCCGGTGGCGAGAAATTTAACCTCCCTGTCGGGGTCGATAGCGAAATGCTTGAGCATCAGCCGCGCCATCGCTTCAAGAGCGCCGCCATAGGCGTTGACGCCGATCGTTTTACCCTTCAATTCGGGGACGGACTTTATTTCTGGGCGGGCGATCAACGCAGTGGGAGCTACCGGAACGTAAGCAGCCACGAGTTTCACCGGGACACCTCGAATCGCCGCGGCGGCAGCAGGGCCAAGTACCGTATAGTAGTCGATCTCGCCGCCGACCAGCGCCTGAAAAGCTATCGCGGGGTTGATCCTGATGAACTCCCCTTGAAGCCCCTCCTCCTGAAAGAAACCTCTCTTATCTCCTATGGCGAGGGGGACAAATGGGGCGGCGAGGTCTGGAAATCCGATCCTGATCTTATCAGCTGCTAAGGCTGACGCGTGTAGAACAAGAACAGTGAGCAACGCCCAAGCAATCTTCCTCACAGGGCACCTCCCTCGGTTCGCTTCTTGCCGAGCAATTCAGCTTTATGCTTGCACGGAAAAATATTTGACGGCGTGAATCCATGAGCCCGAACCTTCTCTGCTCACCGATCCTCAGCAAACTCCGGATGAGCTGCCTCAGGATTCCAACGGAAGACTCACGGGTTGATGGCGCTCGGCTGAAAGGTCGGCGGCTAAGGTCACTTCCATCACCTGCCGCGCCTGCTCGGGAGTTACCAGCACGGGAAGGTCGAGTGCCACGGCCTCGATAAAGTGAATCGTTTCCGCCTCCATCGGACCCTGATAGACGTGTGCCACTTGCTCGCCAGGCATCGTCGAGAGCGGGAAGACCATTCCGCGTTGCATCGTGTTGAGCACGACATCGCGATGGGTATCGTCGATGAGAAGTGCGCCTTCTGTCGCGACGAACTCGATGGTTGTCGTGGAGAAATGAGGATAGCCCGGCGGCAGCGCCCATCCCGCGCCGATGGTGAACACCGTGCCGTCCTCCATCGTCACGATGATCCACTGGCAGTCGGGCACACCGTGGGTTTGTTCCATAATGCGATAGACGACTTCGGAATAGACCCGCACCGGCTTGGTGCCTTCTAAGCACCAGAGAATGAAGTCAATATCGTGCGTCGCCTCCATCACGGCCGGTGAGAGCCGAATGCGCCCGCCGATCTTGTTACCGATGGATCGAGAGACATTACGGCTGACCAGCGCCGTAACTGGCCGTCCGAGAGTGCCGTTTTCCAAGCACTGCTTCACGTAAGCGTATTTCGGGTTGAACCGCTGTGTGTAGCCGATCGTGAATTTAAGGCTGTCTTTTTTTGCCAGCGCCATCATCTCGTCCGCCTCTTTCAAAGCAAGTCCCATCGGCTTTTCCAGAAAGGTGTGCTTGCGCGCGAGGAGGCTGTCTTTAGTGATCGGATAATGCGTGGTCTCCGGCGTGCTGCACACGAAGATCGCGTCGATATCATCCCGGCGAAGCAGCTCGCGATAATCTGTGGTCGCTGTCTTCGCTCTGGTCTCTTCCCCAATTCGTGCGAGCTTTGCGGGATCGATCTCGGCAAGGTGTACGCTCTCGATCAAAGGATGGTTGGCGCAGACTTTCGCTCGAATCTCGCCGATCCATCCCGTGCCGATGATCCCAACATTGATCTTGCGACTCGCCATTTTTTATCTCTCCTCAGAACGATCGAGCGACTGTCGATTGACGATCACGGCGGCACACTACGCCAGATGCCTACGTCGATCAAGGAGCCCGTATGTGCGGCCGAAAACGTATTGCGCTTCCCGAGCGAGATATAGTAGGTTACCCACCGTTCGCATCATTCCTAGAACATCTTCACGCGCGGAGCGCTCTCAGCAATGCCGATTGAAAACGGAACCATCCAGCCGAAAAGGAGCGACCATGCCATTTTATAACTGGACGGAAATGGACAGGAGCGCTATCAGCCCGCAGTACTCAGCGGCCGAAGGACCCACGATCAAAGGCGGGGAGATCGAAGTCGGGCGTTACCGTTTCGCTGCTGGAACTGGCTCGAGGCCGCACAAACACCCCGAGGAACAAGTGATCAATGTACTCTCTGGCAAGTTTCGCGTCCGCATAGGGAAGGAGGAGCGCATCCTTGGACCAGGAGAAGCAGCGCTCGTTCCACCGAACACAGAGCACGAGGCTACAGCAGTGGACAGTGAGGTCGAGATTATAAGCTGTAAAAACATCGTAACCGGCTAAGCCGACGGAAGATCAAGGAGGCCCTATGCTCGGACTTAAGAAGGCAGTGCTCTTTGCATCGCTAGTGATTCTTATTTCTGGAGCCGTTGCCGCTGCACAGGAGTTTCCGACCAAACCGATCGAGCTTGTCATCCCGTACGCGGCCGGCGGCTCTCACGATCTGACGGCCCGGGCACTAGCAAGCGTTGCTCATCAGTATCTCGGCCAGCCGATGTTGGTGATGCTGAAGCCGGGCGGAGGAGGAGCCGTCGGTTCGCAGGCAGTCATCAGGGCAAAGCCCGATGGCTACACACTGATGCTCGGTGGCAGCGGTCCAAACACCATCTTTGCCCTCGTCCAGAAGGCGCCGATCGGCCCGGATCATTTTACTTCGATCGCGCGAATCAATTATAGCCCGGCTATCTTCTCGGTTCGAGCCGAAGCGCCGTGGAAAACGTTCCGCGAGGTGGTTGACTACATGAAAAAGAATCCGGGGAAGTTCAATTTCGCTAACACGGGAACTTGGGGAGCGGCGGATTTTCCCATGCGCATGGTCGCTCGCGCCGCCGGAGTCGAGTACAACAACATCCCGTTTGACGGCGGCGGACCGGCGTTGCTCGCGGTGCTGGGTGGTAACGCCGACGGTAGCTTTCTATTCACGGCTCAGCTGCTTCCCCAGATTGGCGCCGGAAAAATGCGCGCCCTGGCAGTCAGCGATACGCGGCGGCTTCGTGATCTGCCCAACGTTCCGACGCTTCGCGAAGAGGGCGTTGATGTCCTGTTCACCCAATGGCGATCGGTACTCGCCCCCAAGGGAATTCCCCAACCGATCGTTGAGAAGCTGGAAGCAGCGTTCAAGGGCATGACGGGGGACAGCTCGTTCCAGGCACTCATTAAGCAGCTCGGCGACGAGATTCACTTCCAGGGTGGGAAAGAGTTCGATACCACCTGGCGGCAGGAATGGGACGGGTTCGCCAAGGTCGTGGCTGGCGCGCAAAAGTAGCTTTGCAGACGATGGGCCGGCGCGACGCGATTGTGGCAGCTGTGGCCCTGGCGCTTAGCGCCGCGGCGATGTTCGAGTCATCAAAGCTCGCGTTCGGCACGATCCACAGCCCCGCACCGGGTTTTTTCCCTTGGTGGACAAGTGTCCTGATCATGTTGCTGGCGCTGGTCCTGATGGTTCAAGCGCTGACGGGCTCGCGCACGGCTGGAGAAGGCTCAGGTCGAATCGCGAAAGTAGCTTTGCTCCTGGTTGTCCTTTGTGCTTATACCTTTCTGCTCGATCCGCTCGGCTATCTAATCTGTACATTTCTTCTCGTCCTGTTCATGTTGCGCACGCTGGATCCCCAACGGTGGACCGTCGCCCTCGCCATGGCGGTGATTACCGCAGTCGGTTCGTATGTCGTGTTTGCTGTTTGGCTGAGCGTCCCGCTGCCGCGAGGACCGCTCTAGATGTTGTCATGGTTCAAACCGTTCAAAATGTTCAAGTCGTTCAAAACGGCTGAAACTGAGCGAAGCGGTTGAACGGAGCGAAGCGATGGAACGATTTGAACAGGAGTCGCAAAGGCCCGCCCCAAGGATAGATTGGTAACTACAAAAGCATGGATATCCTCAACAACCTCGCGACCGGTTTTGCCGTCGCGCTGACACCGATCAATCTTCTCTACTGTTTTTTGGGATCATTTATCGGAACGGCCATCGGCGTCCTGCCCGGTCTCGGTCCGCCTGCGACGATCGCCCTGCTGTTGCCTGTGACCTATGGGATTCCGGCCACCTCCGCGGTTATTCTGCTCGCTGGAATTTTCTACGGCGCTATGTATGGCGGTTCGACGACTTCGATCTTGTTGAATATCCCCGGAGAGGCTGCATCGGTGGTCACTTGTCTGGATGGTTATCAGATGGCGCGCCAGGGACGAGCCGGCGCGGCGCTCGCTATTTCGGCGTTCGGGTCTTTCATCGCCGGGACGCTCAGTATCTTCGGTCTAATTCTCTTGGCCCCGCCGCTTGCCGCATTCGCGATCAAGTTTGGGCCTCCGGAGAACTTTGCACTCCTCGTTCTCGGACTCACTATGGTCGGCTACTTAGCCGGGGCTTCAATGGCGCGAGGCTTGATGATGGCTTGCCTCGGGCTCCTGCTCGGAACGGTCGGACTCGATCCGATCATGGGAACCCAGCGATTCACCTACGGAGTGTTCAAGCTCAGCGAAGGGTTTGAGTTCATTCTCGTCGCCATGGGGCTGTTCGGAATTGGCGAGGTCCTCGTGAATGTCGAACAAACCATCAAGGCTGAAGTCTTTCAGACAAAGATTCGCGGGCTCCTACCGAACCGGGAGGAATGGCGCGCCTCGGCCGCGCCGATCGCACGAGGATCATTGCTGGGATTCTTCGTCGGCGTTCTGCCCGGCGGCGGAGCGATCATCTCGTCGTTCATCTCGTACGCGCTCGAGAAAAAGCTCAGCAGGCACCCGGAGCGCTTCGGCAAGGGCGCCATCGAAGGAGTGGCGGCGCCTGAAGCAGCGAATAACAGCGCGGCAACCGGCTCGTTCATCCCGCTGCTGACGTTGGGAATCCCGGGAAATGCGTCGATCGCGATGATCTTTGCAGCGCTGCTGATCCACGGCGTAAGACCCGGTCCGCTGCTGGTCACAGAGAAACCAGATGTCTTCTGGGGGCTGGTTGCGTCCATGTATATCGGTAACGTTATGCTGCTGGTTTTAAACCTGCCCCTGATCGGGCTTTGGGTGAAGCTTCTTCGCGCTCCGTATCCGCTGCTGGCGCCGCTCATCCTGGTATTTGTCATCATCGGCGCCTATAGCGTGAACAACAGCGTTTTCGATGTGGGGACAACCGTCGCCTTCGGCGCGTTCGGGTACCTGATGCGCAAGTGCAATTTTGAGCCGGCGCCTTTGGTTCTCGCCATGATTCTCGGCCCTCAACTCGAGGCCTCGCTGCGGCGCTCTTTGATCTACTCCCGGGGAAACCTCGGAGTCTTTTTCGAGCGCCCAATTGCAGCCGTCCTGATGGCGCTGGCTCTGTTGATGTTACTCTCGCCTGTTTTTCGCTGGGCTCTGAGCCGTAAATTTTCTAAGATCGTGCAACCGGGATCTGACACCGAAGTCACGGGAGGCAAATCCGATACGGTTTCAAAATAAATCGCTCAACCAATTGTACAGGAGGGGCGCGATGAAACTACTTACAATGAGTCTCGCAATCTCAATAATCGTAGGTCTAATGGCGCCGGATGTTGACGCGCAGGTAAGCGGGAAGTGGGTAAAACTCGCGCCGTTTCCGGACCCAGCCGAAGAGTTATTCGGGGTGGCCGCCGGTGGCAAGATGTATGTCATGGGAGGGCTCGCACCTGGTTGGAAACCTAGAGGGCTCGTTTATGAGTACGATCCTGCGGCGAATCAATGGACAAAGAAGAAGCCGATGGCGCTTCTCTTCTCATCACGTGGCGGTAACCGAACTGAACGGCAAGGTCTATGCTTTCGGTGGCTTCATTCCCCCTCAGTCCGGCCCACCGGCTTGGGTCCCTATCGATAACGTTTGGGAGTACGACCCGGCCGCGGATAACTGGAAGGCGCTGGCACCCATGCCGACGAAACGCGGATCACCGGTCGCCGCGGCGGTTGGAGGCAAGATCTACGTTATCGGAGGAGTTACTACTGCACCGGGCGCGAAGGAGTCCATTGTCCACCCAGCCAGACCGCACATTACAATTGGGACCGTGGAAGAGTACGACCCAGCAACCAACAGTTGGAGAGCGCGAACGCCGATGCCCACGGCACGAAATCACGCCGGCATAGGCGTGGTCAACGGCAAACTCTACGTGATCGGTGGCCGCACCGGCGCCGGTTTCATCAGCGTCGCCACTAACACTAACATTGTGGTCGAGGAATATGATCCGACAACTGACACCTGGGGTCCGTCTCGAGCGAGGATGCCCAGCGCGCGGAGCGCGGTAGCCTCGGGGACCTACAGGGATAGGGTTTACGTAGCCGGTGGAGAGTTCCAGGATGACAGCATGATGGCCGCCTTTCGCGCGCTGGAGGCATACCATCCTGCAACCAACAGTTGGGCGATCCTCCCACGCATGCCGGTCCCGCGTCACGGTTTAGCGGGTGCGGTTATCGGCAACAAGCTTCACCTGGTGAGCGGCGAAGTACAATCAGCGGGGATCGAGGGAATGCACCTCCAATCGGATTCCCACGACGCTTTTGAATTCGCCGATCGCTGATGCGGCAGAGACTAGAAGATCAAAACGTTCCAGCAGTTCAAGCCGCTCAAACCGTTTGAACGGAGCAAATTTGCAGCAAATCCTGTCAAGGAACGAGGGATTTTGGTAGTGTCCTAATTTGGTTTTCCCGAGCCGTTTTTAACGGCCAAGAGTTCGCGAGACGTTGAGGCAGGCGATAGGGAAATGAAATTTGTAGGCAAACGATAGGCGATTTATAAGATGGCTCGATTTGAAGCGATCATACTTTTTTCATTGGTTTGGATTTTTGCCGGTTACCAAGTCTATACAGTGTTTCGTAGAGATGACGCCACAAGGGGATGGGAAATTAGCAACAAATTGTTCGGATGGTGTCGACTACTCGGTATTCTAGCCTTGTTATTTGTCGATTGATTAGCTTGGAATTCAAATTAGTACACTACCGGGATTTTCCCCTCGACATCCAACCCTCGACCCTCGCTTGTTTTCGGATTTCGAGCTTCGGATTTCGGATTTGATTCGGTAGCGCCTTGGCGCGCGAAACATGGGAGGATAGCATGAGCTTTATCGTAGCGATCACGGATTATGTCTTCCCTTCTCTGGAACCTGAGCAACGGGTGCTGGCGCCGCTGAGTGTGGATTTGCGTCCGCAACAGTGCCGCTCTGAGGAGGAGATCATCGCGCTGACTCGAGAAGCGGATGGTGTCCTGAATTGTTACGCAAAGATGACTGCGCGCGTCATTGAGAATCTCAATCGCTGCAAGATCATCGCGCGCTATGGAATTGGCGTTGACAACGTGGACTTGGCCGCAGCAAGCAAAGCCCGAATTCTGGTGACCAATGTCCCGGACTACTGTGTCGATGAAGTCTCGGATCACGCGCTAACCTTGCTTTTGGCGCTCGCGCGCCAGATTGTTACCGCTGATCGTGCCGTGAAGGCCGGAGCCTGGGACGTCGTCGCTCATGCAGGAATTCGCCGGCTGCGCGGCCAGACGCTGGGCCTGCTTGGATTCGGCAAAATCGCCAAAGCGCTGGCATCGAAGGTACAGCCTCTGGGAATGAAGGTGATTGTCTATGATCCTTATCTCGAACCCGCCGCGATCGCTCCTCATGGAGCGGAAGCCGTCAACTTTGAAAGGCTCCTTGCTGAGGCAGATGCGATTTCGATTCACGTGCCGCTTTCGCCAGAGACGCGCAACCTGATCGGTGAGCGCGAGCTGGCGCGGATGAAGCCAACCGCGTTCCTCATCAACACATCGCGGGGTGGCATCGTCGACGAGCAAGCTCTCGCTGTGGCGTTGAAAGAAGACCGGTTAGGTGGCGCCGCTCTTGATGTGCTCAGCGTTGAGCCACCGCCAGCAGATCACCTGCTGCGGCAAGCGCCGAACATTATTCTCACTCCACATCTGGCCTTTTATTCGCGTGAGTCGGTGATTGAACTGCAGACCAAAGCCGCCGAAGAGGTGGCGCGGGCTCTCAAGGGCGAGCCGCCCCGATCACCCGTCAACCCAGAAGTTCTCGACCGATGAAGTTGATTGAGATGAATCTCTTCACAGCAAGCTGACAGAGTATCAAAAAACATTTATGAGAATTTATCCTAAAGTCGTCACCCCCGAAGGTTTTTATCGGGGGTCCAGTCATAGTTTCGTCTGGATTCCCGATAGGAGCATTCGGGAATGACAGACTTTTAGAGGGCGCAAAATAGCTTTAACACAGTAGGCTCAGGGAAATTCCACCCAATGAAATAAAAAAGGGGTGCATGGAGGAAGCATGAGACTTCAGGCTCACTCCACAGCGGTCGTAGCCGTCGACATGCATCGAGGCCATCTGGACCGTTCGGTGGCGACGCTGCCTTTAGCTGCTGAACGCTGCGGTCCGGTGATCGCGCAAGCCGCGAAACTCTTCCACGAGCTTCGCGCCATCGGCGTCCGCATCATCCACGTGGTGACCGGATACCGAGAGTCTGGGGAGATCGCAGCCAATCCCTTTTGGAAAGCAATTCACGATGATCCGACCAAAGCGAGGAAGGGGATTCTCCGCCACAACCTCGCCGGAAGTCATGGGACAGAAATCATCGCGCCGCTCTATGCAGAAGGCGATCTCGTCGTCAGAGGGAAGAAGCGCTACAGCGCCTTCTATGCAACGGACCTCGAGTTTGTGCTGCGTCGTATCGGCATCGACACCGTGATCCTTGCCGGCATCAACACGACAACCTGCGTCCTCTGTACCGCTTTCGAGGCCACTAACCGCGACTTTCGGGTTGTCATCGCATCGGACGCCGTGGATTCCATGGATGGAGAGGAGATGCATCGCTTCGCCCTCCGACTCATGGCAGCCTCTATCGGATGGCCGCTGACCAATCAGCAGATTATGGAGGCCTTCAAGAGTTCCCTGTAGGAGTTGCTTAGAAACTTTTTTTCTTCGCTTCTTGGAAGCGTTTCTCCGCTTCTTCGGCGCCCTCAGCCCGGTTGTAGTCCTGATCCAAGTCGCCGTCTCCAGCGGGGCTTTTCACGGTGAAGAAAACCGCCGGCCCGCCTATGGCCCGGCTTCTGTGGTTGGTAAAGCGCGGGATGTGGATCAAGTCTCCCGCCTCGCAGATCCGCTCTTCGTCACCAAGGACGAAGTGAAGCTTCCCCTCGAGCACCAAAGTGAATTGCTCCTCGTTGGGATGCATGTGGAGCGGCGGGCCTTCTTCGTCCGGTTTGGTCACGATTCCCGCCTTCATAAATTCGCCAACGGCAGACTGCACGAACTGTTGCGGGTTTGCCGTAGCGCGATTCTTTTGCATCTCTGCAATCTTGTAAAAAGCCATTTTTCTCCCTCCTATGGTCGCGGGCGGTTTTGCATTCCTCATTACTGCAAGGTGGGTAGATTGTCTACCTTGACGGACGCTCAAAGCCGCTGTTAGATTCACAACCAAAGGCGGCATTTTTCATGAGGAGATACTTGCCATGGCAGAAGCACACATTCTGAGAATCGATTCGTTACCGGTAATCGAGCGCGGCAATGGCATAGAGACCATTCCCCTCGTCACTAAAGAGATCGGCGCCAAGCACATCACGACCGGCTTGACCCGCTTCCCGGCTGGCGCGAAGGTTCCGCTGCACTCTCACAACTGTGATGAGCAGGTAACCATTCTCGAAGGAGAGGCCGAAGCGGAGGTCGACGGACAGCGACACCGTTTGCATCCCTTTGATACGACGCTTGTCCCTGCGGATAAGCCACATCGATTTGTAAATGTCGGGACCTCGCACCTCACGATCATGTGGATTTACACGAGCAGCGAAGTGACCCGAACCTTTACCGAGACCGGCGAAACCGTGGCTCACCTTTCCGATCGTGACCTCGTTGGTGCGCTGCCTCCGAAAGGGAAATAGGGGGCGCGAGCGGTCCAACCGTTCAATACGTTCAAACTGTTCAACACGTTTTGAACGGAGCCGCGCGCAGCGCGGCGGTTGAACCGAGATCGCGTAGCGAGCGATTGAACGATTTGAACAGTTTCAAGATCATGACCCAAACTCCAACCGATCGCCGATTTCAGTCACGCGATCTCGAAGCCTTCGTTGCGCGCGCTCTCACAGCCGTCGGGTTACCTACCGCAGATGCTGAACAGGTCGCGCGGCTTATGATCCTGGCCGATCTGCGCGGCTCTGACGGTCACGGCATTTTCCGCCTGCCGCAATACGTCCGGCGCATTAGAGCCGGCGGGATGAATCTGCGGCCGAACATTCATGTCGTCCAAGAAACAGAGGCGACGGCTCTGGTCGATGGCGATAACGGCATGGGGCACCTGGTGATGCGCTTTGCGGCGCAGGTCGCGATGGACAAAGCCGAACGCGCTGGAGTGAGCTGGGTCGGCGTTCGACGGAGCAACCACGCAGGGCCGGCGGCGCTCTACGCTATGATGCCGCTCGAGCGCAACATGATCGGGATCTACATAGCGGTCGGCAGCGCCAATCACATGCCTCCTTGGGGTGGAGTCGAACTGCTTCTGAGTACGAATCCGATCGCCTTCGCGATTCCGGCTTTCAAAGAACCGCCGATTGTTCTCGATATCGCCACTAGCGTGGCGGCGTACGGCAAAGTGAAGACCAAAGCTCAACGAGGCGAGCTGATGCCTGAAGGCTGGATGATCGACGCGTTCGGCAAACCGTTGACTGACCCGCGACGAGCTGAAGAAGGCTTCCTGCTTCCTATCGGCGGTTACAAAGGCTATGGCCTCGCGCTCGTGTTCGGCTTGCTTGCCGGCACGTTGAACGGTGCCGCATTCGGTCGCGACGTGATCGACTTCAACAAAGACGACAAGACGCCGACGAATACCGGGCAAGTAATTGTCGCGCTTGATGTCTCGCGCTTCTCGCTTGTTGAAGCGTTTAAGCGCAACGTCGATGAAGTGATCCGCGAGATGAGGAATTCGAAGCGGATGCCCGACGTTGAGCGCATCCGCCTCCCGGGCGAGCAGAGCCATTCCACATGGTTGGAGCGGAGCGCCGCAGGCGTGCCGATGAACGACACGTTGTTCAGAGATCTGCAACGCTTAGCGTCTGAGTTGGGAGTGGCGAGGCTTCCTTAGACAGCCGCGATGCCCGATCCTCACTTTTGCTCTCGCGCCTGCATGATCTCTTTGCGAGCTTAAAAATTGGGGTCATGTCAGTAAACTCAGCGCCAGCCACGTCCAAGTACTTTCTTCCTTCGACCAACCTGTTTTCCGGAGGAAGCATATCCTTGGGAATATCCGTTCTACGAGAGTTAGGAGAAAGCTCTCCGTAAAGATCGTTGGACTTTTGCAGGGTCGTCTGTCCCTTGCGCGAGAGAAACCAATTGATGAAAACCCGAGCGGCATTAGGATGGGGACCGCCCTTGATGAGACTTATGAGCGCGTCAGGGGTCAAGTCTTTTGGAGCGCGTTAGGGGTCAAGTCTTTTGTTGTTTGTTGTCAAGGATCGCGACTGACAAACCTGGTCAAATCTTTTGTTGACTGTCAACAAAAGATTTGACCCCTTTCCTTCCCCTTTCCTTAAACCAAGCAATCGGTAACGCGGCTGTGATAGTGAGGAGGATGCCGATTTCCATACATGTACGAGACCTAACGTCGACGGCTGAGTTGCGCGACGCGAGGAGCGGCAATCTCTAGGGGCTGGTTAGGCATCGTTTCAACTTACGTGACGAAGTGGCTCAAGCCGAGCGATTGCTACGGCTTTCTTACTCCGTAAGGCATGCCACAGCTCCCAATCCTGCTGCAATCCAAGCCAAAAGTCTGCCGACATCCCTAGGACGTGCGCCAGTCGCAGCGCTGTATCAGATGTGACACCGCGCTTACCCCGAATAATTTCATTTAGGCGGGGAAAGGAGATCCCAAGCCGCACCGCAAAGGCAGACTGACTTATTCCAAGGGGCTTGAGAAACTCTTCGAGCAGCATCTCTCCAGGATGCGTCGGGGGCCTCTTGGTAGGCAGCCGCCGCACCAAAGGAAACTGTGACGATTTGCCACGTTGTGGACGCCGCTCAGTGGTAGTCCGCGATTTCGACTTGATCCGCATATCCATTCTCCCAGTGAAAGCACACGCGATACTGCTCATTGATTCGAATGCTGTGTTGGCCGACTCGATTTCCCCTTAGCCGCTCAAGCCGATTTCCAGGTGGAACCGCAAGCTCCAGAAGGTCGCGCATCAGAGCAAATTCAGCAGCGTTTAAAGCTCGACTGATGTTGTGCCTATCGACGGCTACTCCCGTATATTTTATAGGCTGACGCCCGAGGTCACCCGCGCGCCTTCGCCATGAACTCAGTGCGCAGTGCTTTGTTCCAGTCTGGAACAGCGTTTATCTTTTTTTCTTTCAAAAGTCCTTCCGCGATCTGTTGCAGGTAGGGACGCACGTCCGTGGGGAAACCGACGTCCACCTCGACGTTCGCCATCGCCTTGCTGAACGTTTCGCGGCTCATCGTATAGCCCTTGGATGTGAAGAAGCCGAAAATGACATCTCCCGCTTTTCGGGGATTTTGCTTCAGCTCCTTTCCGACGTCGAGCCACGCGCGCAGATATTCGATGACGAGCTGTGGGTTCTTGTCGACAAACTCAGGAGTCGCGGCCATGAAGACCGGCATCGGATCGTAATCGTACAGGCTCACCACCGTCGTGGCGATTCCTTCGGCCTCGGCGATCGTGCAGTAAGGATCGACTGAGACAAACGCGTCGATCGATTTGGCGGCTGCGGCGGCCACCATCTCGTTCACGTCCATCTTAACCTCCTGGTAGTCTTCCTTCTTGAGCCCGGCGCGTGGCGCGATAATGTCGACAAAAGTATTGCCGGTGGAAGAGCCCACTTGATTGCCGACCTTCAATCCTTTGAGGTCAGCAACCTTGGTGATCTTCAACTCCTTCCGCGCCATCACGCGCGCGGTCTTTCCTACTCTTTCGATTTGTGCGATCGCCACGAGCCCGCCCTTGTCATGGCCGGTCACAAAAGATTGTCCTGCGTAGGTTCCGAGATCGACCTGTCGGGCCACCATCTGCTGCATGGTGAGATTCCCCGAGGGAACGGCGAACTCCTCGAACTTGAGCCCGCGCTTCTCAAGTGCGCCCGAACGGAGCAAATAATAGGTGGGCATCCCCCAAATGTTGGTCTGATAACCCTGGCGAATGGTGGTGCTCTGGGCAAAGAGAGCTTTAGGCCCAAGAGCACTGGCTGTTACGAGACCGCTACTGGAAAGGATCAGGAACTCACGCCGCGTTAACGCTCTCCGCTCCATTTGTTTATCCCCTTTCAATTTTTGATTTTAGATTCTCGATTCTCGGATTGAGAATCCAAGAGCGAATACAAATATCTCATCTCTGGTTTTTTCTTTAATCTAAAATCGGCAATCGAAAATCTAAAATCACCTCATGCGCTCCAGGATATCCAGGCCGTTGTGGCGATCGATGACGTAGAGGAGCCCATTGCCGTCGTAGAAGACATCATTGCTCTGAGCCGAACGATAGCCAGCGGCCGGATCCGGGACAAAATATCCCACTTCCACAGGCCGGTAAGGGTCTGCAATATCCACGAGCCGCAAGCCGCCGCTGAACCAAGTGACCCCAAGGATGGTATCGTACACCTGCTCCTGTGGTTGGTGGCAGCCGAATCGCCCCGCGCGATTTTCCACCGCGCTCTCAGGCACAACGTAATTGGACACCGGTATCGGGTGCTGCTCGTCAGTGATGTCCACGATCCACATGAAAGGCGACGGGTCCGTGTAGCGGTCGTCGGTGGTGTGCTCGTCGGTAACCACTAGAAAGTCCCGGCCGCGAATCTTGAACGGGATGCGCAGCGCCGTATGCGTGGGCGCCAAATAGGGTGGGCTCCAATCGAACATAGAGATCGTCTTTAGTCGCGCCATGTCCGTCGCGTCGACGATCGCGAAACCGCCCAACCAGCAGCCAATGTAGAGGCGGTTTTCCCATCGCAGTGGATGGTGCGTGCGGTGGTCGTCTCTCTGCCAGTTGGGTCGCTCGCCGCCTGCGGTCCACTGACCCGGCTGCCACCATCGCCCGACTTCTTTAGCCTTCGCCGGATCGGCCAGGTCATAGACGACCGTGATAGCGCCAATGTAGCCTTCCAGCTCTGTCGAGATATAGGCGTAACGCGAATCGAGATCGAACCGATGAACCCCGATTCCGCCGGTCTCGACGAAGGCGATTTCTCTTGGGTTGGACGGCGATGAAACATCCAGGATTTTAAATCCCGGACGCATGACTTCCGGCGTGGTTCTGCAGCGCTCATAGTTTACTACCAGAAGATGATCTGTCACTCGGGCCTTATGAGAGTGGGTATTGGAGGGAACCTCTAGCTGCGCCAGAATCCTGGGTGCCCTCGGATTGGCGACATCCACGATCGACGTGCCGATCGGCGGTTCCATGTGTCCTATGTATGCGATCCGGTCTTTGACCGAAACCTGCCCGCCACCCGGGAGATCGAGATGTCCGATGTGCTTCAGGTTGTGAATCTTCACTTGCTTCCGCAGTGTGGTTTCTTCATTTTGGATTCTTACACTCTCGAATGTGAGAATTTATCTCTACCATTTTATGCTCCCGACCGTACTGACAAAAAAAGTTTGTCGCGCCAAGACGCCAAGCACGCAAAGAAAGACTTCTACTTAGTTCTCCGAATCTTGGCGGCCTTTGCGCCTTTGCGCGAGACACAGTTTTTCCGATTCCCTTGATCCGAAATCCAAAATCGAAAGTCAGTTGCGTCCGACGATGTGGTGAACGATTTCCTTCTGATACTCGAGAAACTCGACACTCAAGGTGTCCCGCGGTCTCGGTAGCGCAATCTTGACTTGAGCCTTCACTGTTCCCGGGTGCGGCGAAAAGATGATGACGCGGTCTGCCAGGTATACCGCCTCAGCCACGTTGTGAGTCACGTAGATCACCGTTTTCTTGGTCTCTCTCCAGACATCCACCAAAAAACGCTGCATCTCTTCGCGAGTCAGCGCATCGAGGGCCGCAAAGGGCTCGTCCATCAGCAGGACCGCCGGATTGTATGCAAGGGCGCGGGCGATGGCAACGCGCTGCTGCATCCCACCGGAGAGCTCGTGCGGATACGATCGCGCAAATTTCTCGAGATTCACGAGCCGGAGAAATCGCAGGGCAATCTCCTCCCTCTCTTCCTTTGGAAGCCCTTTCATCTCCAGACCGAACTCCACATTGCGCTGAGCGGTTCTCCAGGGAAAGAGTTGGGCAAAGTCCTGAAACACGACGCCGCGGTCAAGCCCTTTACCGGTCACGGCCTTACCACCGATCAGGATCGCTCCTTTCGTGGGCTCAAGAAACCCGGCGGCAATGTTGAGCATCGTCGTTTTACCACAGCCGCTCTGACCGACAACGCACAAGAATTCTGACGGCTCGACGCTAAAGCTAACATCTTGAAGCGCCGTCACCGGATTGTCGACGGAGTCATATTCAAGAGTGATGTTGCGGAGCTCGATCTGAGGCATCTGTCTAGAATCTTACCTTTCAAATGTTCAACCGAACGGCTTCGACAAAGTTAGCGCGCCAAGCTTGTCCTGAGCTGAGTCGAAGGGACACCAGTGAAACAAAATCCGAAATCCGAATATGTCGCGGTAGGAACCGCCCTCGCGGGCGGCCCCCCGCACGGATCCGGACGTGCAGAATTACTGCATCCGGCTCTTGCCTTGGGTAATAACGCCAATGCTGGCAGAAGAGTAAGAATGATAACAACGTTCACTCCCATCCTTCATCCCCGCTTGACGTATCCGCTCAAGCGCGTTGAACATGCTCATCCAGCTCTGTGTCCGGGACATGTTACGCTTGGGCGTTTTCCCCTTGGCCAGCCCCCTTCCCTCCACCACCTCCTTAGCCTCAGGCTCGGCCTCGTTCGGCGGCTTTGTCGGTACTATGGAGCTGTCCGACTTCCTGTGCCTGTGCATCATCGGCGTGCGTCCTTAGACTTCCCGATGCGTCCGCCCTCTGGCGGAAGACACAGGATCTCCCGGTTCCCGCTCAAGGTGCTTACGTACATGCACAGGGTCTTAGACCGCGCGGAGTCCAAAAGCGTCTCGCGATATCGACGCCCCCAGTTTTGCCTTCCGACTATTTCGACAGCGTCGGCACCCCGGAGTGGCCACCGCTTGCGCGGTGGGGTTTCAATTTCACGGCTCAATACCTGGCCTATACGTACCCCTGTCAACGCTTCACCTGCGCCCTTGCGCACGCCGATGCATGACTCGGAGCCGGTGCGGATCGCTAATCCTTCACCGTATGAAACTTTCATTCACAACACCTTGCCGGTTTTTACCGGCGCACCGAAATCCGAAACCAAACCCAACAGGGTAAATCCGAAATTCGAAGCACGAAATCCGAAACAAACCGCAGCCAAATAAA
>WNGE01003050.1_pt1 | contig 19971 bp, 6 predicted proteins | sample 5400651 | NCBI WGS metagenome assembly WNGE01 (sample SAMN13153370, study PRJNA577476) | soil metagenome | isolation source: 60 cm soil or saprolite under grassland replicate 2 | place: USA:California | collected 2016-06-15
GCCAGGCCGGCCCGCTCTGCAACCGCTCGGCCGCCTGCCGCCGCTTCCACGCCCGGAGGATGCGCACCGTGCCGGCGTCCAAGTCCACGGGGCGATCCTCACCGCTGGCGGTCTTGGGCTTGCCGACCACCACGCGGTGGCCGACCTGCACAACTTGCTGACGGACCACCAGTAGCCGGGCGTCCAGGTCGACATCCTGCCAGCGCAACCCACACAGCTCCCCGCGGCGCAGTCCCGCGTGCCCCGCCAAGTGGAACAGGGGCGCCAGCCGCTCCCCGTCGGTTTGGTCTAGGAACGCCGCGAACGCAGCCGGCTGCCAGGGCCGCACCCGTGGACGGTGATAGCGGGGCCACTCCGCCAGCTCGGCGACGTTGCGGCCAAGCTCTCCCGCGCGCATGGCCGCGTTCAGCGAGGCATGCAGGGTGGCATGCAGCCTGGCCACCGACGCCGGTCCGAACGACTTTGGCCGCCCGGCCCGGACCGGGGCGCTGCCGGCACCGGCCGCGTGGACGTCGACGGCCTGCTGGACCCGCTCAGCTGTCCTGATGGCCGCCTGCCGCTCGCGGCGGATGGCGGTGTACATCGCGGTCACGTGTGCGGGGCGCAGCTCGCCCAGCCGCAGCCGGCCAAGGTGCGGCAGCAGGTAGGCGTCCAAGTGGTGGCGGTAGGACCGTGCAGTCGTGGGCCGCAGGCTGTCGGTACCGAGCTTGCCCGCATACCAGATCTCCAGCCACTGACCCACGGTAAGGTTGCGGGTGGACGGCAACAGGCCGTGGCGGTGCTGCTGCAGCAGGTCCTGACGGGCCTGCTGGGCTTGGTGGGCGGTCGCGAAGCCGCTTTTGGTGGCCTGTCGACGCCGGCCGGTGTGATCGGCGCCGAGTTCGACGTGGTAGGCGAACCGGTGGGTCCGACAGCGTGACGGGCAGCTCGATGTGCACCGCTGGTAGACCCCTGGAAATCTCGTCGCCCGCATCGTTCCCCTCCTGCGCGGCATGTCTCGACCCGGAGGCTTCGCCGCATTCATCGACGGGAGTCGACACGCCATCATCCGGCGATCACGGCTCCGCACGGCAGATCCGGTACATTCATCGCCTTGCTGCGGCGAGCAGGTCGTGCTGGGCTGGAGGTCGTCGTGCTAGGGAACCGATAGGGTCCTGTGCCATCTTGACCTGCTGGGGGCAATGGAGCGGTTCGAGTGGCAACAACGCCTGACCTCAGGCTGCCGAAAAGCGGACGGAACGGCTTCATCGGATGGTTCAGCGCGGCAGCTGAATGCTTCGTAGCGGGTGACCTCCACGACGGCTGAGCCGGTCGCGGACGAAGACGGGTCACATCTTGAAGAGGACCCTGGTGTCGCGTTGACAGGCCGCCGCCGGCTGCCAGCGGTCCGAACCGAACCTCTGCGCCTGAGCCACCTCGGCCGGGGTTGGGCTGCATGATCCGCCAGGCGCGGCGGGAGATCGCTACCACCCCAGCGTGCATGCTGCGGCCGGGCTGCTCAGGTCTCCCAGCTGGTACGCAGCAGGGAGCGGGTGGCCGATGCCTGGTAGACCATGGCGGCAGTCCAGGCGCGTGCCAGCCGGTCGGGTGGGGGTGGGATCCGCTCGCCGGTGACGGTGCGCCGCGTTTCCATGCCGGCTTGGGCGAGGCGGTCGAGCAGGTCCGCGGCGGTTGGGAGCTGCGCCGAGCGGAGCCGAGCCGCATCGGCCTCCAGGGCGCGGGCGGCCAGGGCACCGAGGGTGACGCGGCCGCCGAGCGTGGCGCGCAGGGCCACGCGCCGAAGCGGCTCGAGCGGCGCCTCGCCGTCCACGGCAACGCTCGCGGGTTGGGCGCTGGCGGGACCGCGATTGGCGGCTGCGGAGGCCGCCGCTGCCGTGTGGCTGCCGGTGAGGCGATCCAGGGCGAGGTTGACGCGCCCCTCGAACGCGGCTGGCAGGTCGAGCGCTGGACCTCCGACGGCGAGCAGCGCGACGGTGCGGGGCCGGTCCAGCCGGACGCGTCCGATGAGGCGCAGCGGGTGGCCGGCCAGTCCGCCCAGTCTCCGCAGGTTGTCCAGGTAGGCGAGCTCGGCGTGCTCCGATGGCACCACGCCGAGGAGGTCGAGTGGCCGGAGAGCGTTACGCGCCTGAAGCGCCAGACCGTCGGGGGCGGGACCGAGCACGATGCTGTCGAGGAAGAGGAGGTCCGCACCGGCGGGCCGCTCCCCGACCGGCACCTCGAGAGCCTGCCAGACCCGCTCGAGCTGTTGCTCGACCGGGTCTTCCCAACGTGCGACGAGCGGCGGGTCGTCCCATGACGAAGCGCCGACACGGGTGGCGGTGACGCCGCTGCCCGATCCGAGGCGCCCGTCGGTGCTGCCGGTCGCGCCCTGGGCGATCACCCGGCTGCGGCTGAGATCCGCATGCTGCAGCCCGAGCTGACCAAACCGAACTGGACTCCGGTAGGCTTCGGCGGCCCGCGCGGGCTCACCCGGGGCGACGTCACCGACCGTCCAGAGGCGGCCGGCCTGGTCGACCAGCCAGACGACCGTCCCGGCGTAGCCGGAGGAGGCGACGACCGCTTCGCTCGCCAGGCCGTGGAGGTGCAGGCTGCCGATCGGGTGGTAGCGGCGCCGGCCGATGCCGATGTCGGGCGGATTGGCCGCGCCCGCGTGCGCTTCGAGGCGCCAGGCGACGGCCAGCAGCTCTGCCAGGTCCTCAGCAAGACCGGCCAGGCGGAACTCCGGCCGCCCGGCGGCGAGGTCGCGGACACCAGTCGCGACCCGGATGGTGGCGGCGCCGAGTCGGTGCAGGCCCGCCTCTTGGCACGCGTGCGCGGCCAGGAGCAGGTCGCCACGGGCGGTGGCGGTGGCGGCGCTCGCGCCGATCGTGAGCAGTCGTGCCCCAGCTCGCCAGGCGAGCGGGACCGCATCCCGCTGCCGCCGCGACAACTCCGCCGGCGTGGCCGGCGGCGCATCCGTCGGCGGCCAGCCTGGTCCCGGTTGCGGCCGGTCGGCTTGGTCCGGCGCCGGCGCCGGCGGGGGCCCGACGCCTTCTGGGTCGTCGGTGGGATCGAGGGCGGCGGCGACGGCGAGCAGGTGCACGCACCTTGGGCCGAGGAGGCACGAGCAACTGAGCTGGTCGGCCGCTCGGACCGTGCCGGTGACCGGCTCGATGCGCACGGTCTCGGCCTCGGCGCGCACGACCCAGGCATCGCTGTCGCGCTCCCACGTCCAGTGCTCAGCCATCTTGGGGTTGGCGTCGAACCGTTTGCGAACTCGGCTTGGGGCGGCGTTGAGGATCTCCGCCGCGACGCCGGCCCCGATGCTTGGCCGCCGGCTCACCTGCCCGCTCCCCGGATCGCGCCGCGGCTCATCCGCCACGCACCCGCTCGCCGATCCAGCGGGCCAACTCCAGCGGCGACAGGGCGGCCACCGGCATGCCGGCGGCGGCCACCTGTGCCGCGATGCCTCGGTTGAAGTCCGGCTGGCCCCGGTCATTGAGGGCGGCCAGCCCAAGCAGGTGCGCGCCGCTCTCGGCAAGCGCTCGGACCTCCGCCAGCAGGCGGCCGACCGAGACCCCCTCTTCGAAGTCGGTTACCAGGGCGACGATGGTGCGGCTCGGCACGATCAGGCGATCGCGTACGTAGCGCAGACCGCTGCCGATGTTGGTACCGCCCCCGATGGAGACTTCCAGCAGCAGGCCCAATGGGTCGTCGACCCGGTGGGTGAGGTCGACCACCTCGGTGGAGAATGCGATGAACCGCGTGGAGAGCGCTGGCAGCCCGTTGAGGATGGCGGCGATGACCGCGCTGTAGATGGTCGAGGCCTCCATCGACCCTGAGACGTCGACCACGATGCTGACGTGCCAGTCGGCGGATCGGCGCGCGCGGGTGCGGAACCGCGGCCGCTCGGGGACGAGCACCGGGGCGCCATCAGGGTCACGGCGCAGCGTGTGCAGGTTGGCGCGCACGGTGCGGTCGAGGTCGAGTCGGCCGCCCGGGCGATGGGTGGGCCGGGGTGTGGTCAGCCCGACAAGGGCCGGGCGGAGGCGATAGGCGAGTTCCTGGACGATCTGGGCGACGATCCGGTCGACCAGACGGCGGAGCTGGCCGAGCTTGGCCTCGGGCAGCGCGCCCTTGAGCGAGAGCACCCGCTCGAGCAGGTCGACGGAGGCGACAACGTGGTCGGGGTCGATCGCCAGCAGGGCATCGACGCGGCCCTGGCCCACTGCTCGCGCCAGGACTTCCTCGCGGACCCGGGCGCCGAAGAGCGTCTCGAGCTCGTCGGCCCATTCCCGAGCATTGGGGAACGGTGCATGGCGTCCGCCGCGGCGCCCGGCGAGCCCAGCCGCGCCGGAACCCTCGCCGTGACCGTTTCCGTAGAGCTCATCGAGTGCGAGCCCGGCCCGACACAGTGCTGGCGGCAAGCGGTCCTGCTCGCGCCCCAGGATCAGCCGCCAGCGGTCCAGCGGGGCGATGGTTTGGGGCGCCTTACCGGCCTCCGGCGCCCGCACCGGGTCGGGCGGGGCTGCGTCGGGCACGGTGGATTCGTGGACGACCGCCGTGGGCACCACCGGGTCGGGCGGGGATGGTGGCGGGTCGAGCACGGCTGGGTCCAGCGCCAGGAGGGCGGCGCGACCGGCGACGTCGGCGGCGGCCCAACGGGCGAGTGCAGCGCGGGGGTGATCGATGGCCAGGCGCCGCTCCAGCTCCGCGAGGTCGCCGAGGCCGATCCGGTCGGTGACGGCTTCGAGGAACCGCTGACGGGCGGTTGCCGAGAGCACCTCGAACCCGTCGCGGAGGGCGGGCAGGCGTTGCAGAAGGGCGACGTCGGGCATCCCCTCGATCCGGCCGCTCAGGGGATCGAGCAGGTCGGCGCACACTTCGAGCAGTGGTGCGGCCATCACCAGCACGCCCCGCAGTCGGCCGGCCAGGTCGTGACCGCCGCTGGCGTCGACCCAGGAGCCCAGGCGGACGCCGAGGGCTGCGGGGTCGGCGTGGCTGAGTAGGACCAGAGCGGCTGCGGCCGCGCCCTGGAGCAGCGGGCTGCCCTGGATGGCCAGGCGGCCAAGCGTCCACGCGAGCCGGCCCTCGCCGACGGCGGCGGGCTCGCCGCGCCCTCGTTCGACCAGACGGACCAGCTCGGCGAGCGCGGCCGCGTCCACTGGGTCGTCTGAGCCGGCGAGGCCCTCGACCGCCGTGACCGCGGCCAGGACCAGGTCGCCGAGGCTGGGGTCGGGTGGCAGCTCGTAGGGTTCCGGGTCGGTTGGCCGTTGGCGTTCGACGGGTAGGCCCGGCACGTGACCCGCGGCGACGCGCTCGAGCAGGGTGTGGGCGGCGATGAGGTCCGCCAGGCCGGCGGAGGGCAGCAGGGTCTCGCGGAGCCCGCTGACCAGCTCGCTGGTCAGCGCGGCCAGGCCACACTCGGCGGCCTGCTCGACCAGGTCCAGGGCCGCCCTCGGCCCAAGCTCGTCGGCTGCGGCCAGCTCGGCTCGGCGACGGCGGATCGTGCCCTCGGCGGCCTGTTCGAGGGTCGGGCCGGCCAGGGCGGCCAGCTCGAGCGTGGCAGCGCTTGCCGGCTGCCACCGCGCCGTCCAGCGCCGCCCCAGCGCCTGGGCGCCGCCCACCCCCGTGACCTCGCGCTCCTCGGCGTAGCGCACCCCCACGGCGGCCAGGCGGCGCAGGGTGACGTGGCGGCGGCGGTCCAGCGGGGAGCGCGCTGGATCGAGCCGCAGTTCCACCGCATCGGGTTGGGTCGCCGGGCCGGGCATCCCGAGCTCGGCGAGGAGCGCCTCGACCTGCACCAGCAGGCCGGCCCGGGGCGCGCCGGGCGGCAGCGCGCCGCGTCGCCGCCCGACCAGCACCGCCTGCGCGGCGCGGGCAAGCGCGCGCCCGCGACCCAGCGGCTCGCCCTGGCCCAGCGCGGTCTGGATCCCCTCGACCAGCTCACGCCGTCCGGGCGTGGGCAGGCCGCGCAGGCGTGCCAGGTCCCTGGCGAGGCGGAACGCCTCGCGCCCGTCCGGCACGCCGGCGACCTGCCGCTCGTGGCGCAGCTCGGCGCAGACGCGCACGGCCAGGTCAGCCGCCGCGCGCTCGACCGCCTCGGGCTGCCCGCGGGCCTCCCAGACGGCCTGCTGCCAGGCGGGGTCGCGGATGCCGGCCGGGTAGCCGGAGCGCGAGTCGAGCAGGTCGAAGGCATAGGGGACAAGGGAAGTGACGACCTGGGGCCCTGGCGCTCCGCTCGGCTCGGTCGGCGTGTCCTGGCCCGCGCCGGCGGGACGCGCGGGCTCGGGCAGCAGCGCGGGGGCGTGGAACGCCCCCACCACCGCCGCCAGGCGGTTGGCGCGGCCGGCCGCGGCCGCGACACGGCGGCGCATCCACGCTTCTCTGGCGAAGTCCACGCGGGCGACACCCCGACCACCGACGGCGTTGGCGCGCATCGCCCACCCGATCCCGAGGGCGGCACGCCTGACCCGCTCCGGATGCGCGCCGCAGGCGGGCGCCTCCACCACCCGGTCCCACAGCTCATCGGCGTCGCGCACGCCCCAGCGGCGCAACAACGGCGAAGTGACCTGCCCACCCCCGCCGCCGGCCCTGCCCCCACCGTCCTCCGCGAGAGCGTCGCCGGTCACAGCGGCCGCGGGCAGGTCGATCGCCTCGACGGGGACGCCATGGGCGGTCGCCCAGCGGATCGCGGCAAGCTCCGGAGAGAAGTCGGCGAACGGGTAGAAGCCGAGCCGGCTGCCGTCCCTCGCCGCCACGGCAAGGGCGACGGGGGTGACCGTCCGCGGGTCGCCCAGCCAGCCGATCCAGTCGTCCAGCTCGAGCGGCAGCTCGACCAGCAGGACCTCCGGCTGTACCGCGTCAAGCAGTTGGGGCACGGCGGCGGCGAGCACCGGTGAGTGGTGCCGCACGCCGATCAGGAACGGTCGCTGGCAGGCGGCCAGTGCCTCGAGCGCGGCATCCGGCTCAACGGCGGCATCCGGCTCCACGGTTCATCCCTCATCCTCGAGCACCGGCCGCAGCTCATGGAGGCGCTGCCACAGGCGCGCGCCGGTCTGGGCGCGGCGCAGCACGGCCGTGTCCCAGTAGCCGAGCAGGCGGCCCTGGTCGGCAGGGTCGTCCTTGCGGACGACGCCCAGCAGGTAGCCGGGCAGCAGCGACAACGGCTCGGCACCCCCGCTGAGATAGGTGCGCTGCAGGCCAAGAGAGGTGGCCACCCCAACCGCTTCTGCGGTGCTCATCACCGTGGTGGGTCGCTCCACCTGCCAGCCCTCGACCGCCCGCCCGCCGCGCAGGTCCCTGAAGGTGGTGACCAGCGCCTCCAGGACGGCGTCGTCGACCTCAAGGGCGCCACCCCGGCGCTCCAGGGCCGCGCTCGCCTGGCGGCGGACCAGCGCGACCTCCTCGTCGAGGTCGGCGATGGGCGGCACCACCTCGAAGTTGAAGCGCCGCTTCAGGGCCGCGGACATCTCCGAGACACCGCGGTCGCGCAGGTTCGCTGTGGCGATCAGGTTGAAGCCGTTGCGGGCAGGTACCGACTCGGCCAGCTCGGGGATGGCGAGGCGCCGGTCGGACATGATCGAGACCAGCGCGTCCTGCACCTCTGGCAGGCAGCGGGTGACCTCCTCGACCCGGGCGATCGCGCCGCGGCGCATGGCGGTCAGCAGCGGCGCCGGCACCAGCGCCTCCGGGCACGGCCCCTTGGCAAGCAGGAGCGCGTAGTTCCAGCCGTAGCGGAACTGCTCCTCGGTGGTGCCAGCGGTGCCCTGCACCGTCAGGCCGCTGTCGCCGCTGATCGCGGCCGCAAGCAGCTCTGACAGCATGGACTTGGCCGTCCCGGGCTCGCCGACCAGCAGCAGGCCGCGCTCGCCGGCGAGGGTGACGACCGCCCGCTCGACCAGCGCACGGTCGCCCACGAACTTGGGGCTGATCTCGAGACTCGGCGGCAGACCATCACTCCGGGACCTCGAGTCGAGGCGGAGCCGCTGGCCCGCTGAGCCCATCACGAAGGTGACGACGGCGGCGGGGGTGAGCCGCCAGCCCGGAGGCCGCGGACTAGGGTCGTGGACTGCCAGGAACGCCAGTTCCTCGGCATGGCGGATCTCGGGTGGCTCGACCTGGTACTGGTCCGAGAGGTTCGCGTCCGCACTCATAGGGCTCCTCCTTCGGGGCGGTCGCCGGCCTCCAGGCGTGCCCAGGCAGCCGTGAACAACTCGTGCAGCGGCATGAGCGGCAGGAAGCGCGCGAGCGGGCCACGCGGCTGTCCGGTCGCACGGTCGCGCTCCAGCCCGTACAACGGCAGCTTCCACGCCTCCAGCGGCCGGTTCGGAGCTGGAGCCTTCACCCACTCGCCGGGGAGGAACAGGCCGCGCCGTGAACGCTCACGCCTGGCCTCCACGACCAGGCGGGCACCCAGTAGCTCTTCGGCGGCGCGGCGATGGCGCGCCCGCGTCCAGCGGTTCCAGCGCCGGACGTTCTTGTCGGTCGGGTCCAATAGCGTCAGGAGCTGCAGGTACAGCGCGGCGGCGTCGTGGCCAACGCCCAGCGCCCCTGCGGCGGTGCGCACCAGCTCTGGCGCGGAGAGCAGCGGGTTCGCCTCGAAGCCGCCGTCGGGGACTGGCGTGGCGCGGACCCGCTCGGCCATGGTTTGGTAGCCCGCGCTGCGGAGCAGGCCGACGGCGGCGACTGTGTCGCCGCGCCAGGCGGTTCTGGCGTGCGCGCGGAGGAGCGTTGCGCGGGCATCGTCGCCGAGCACGGCTGGGCGGAAGAACAGGGCCAGCGTCCAGCTGGAGACGGACACCGCCACGGTAAGCCCGTCGTCGGCGCTTCCGGCGAGCGCGGCGCCGCTCCTGCCCTTGTAGGGAGTCGGCCCGAACAGCTTCGGCGCCGTCTCGCCGGACCGCTCGACGCCGTGCCACCCCGCGTCGAGGAGCAGGCCGGGATGCCGGAGCCGCTCCAGGACCAGTGCGAGCAGCTCGGGAAGCCTGGCACGGAGCGGGTCGCCGACCGGCCGGCTGGCGAACGCCCACGGGACGGTCACGGCCAGGTCCAGGATGAGTTGGCTCATTGGCTCCGCGCCGGCGCCGCCGGCGGTCAGCAGCACATGGCTCCTGTCCTGGACGGCCAGCGCCCAGTCCCGGTCGAGGGTGAGCGCCGGGTTGGCCGCGGGATCAAGCAGTAGTGCGAGCAGCTCGCCGGCCGGGGTCGGCAAGCCGAGTGCGGCGGCTTGGACCAGGGTGTCTTCGGGCGGCCGGGCGCGCCGGCCGAACAGGCCGGTCCAGGCCGTGGCCAGTCGCGCCACCGGGCTGGACGCATCCTCTGGGCCGGCGCCGAGCGGCCGCCACAGCGCGGCCGGGTCGTCGGGCATGGCGGCGTCCAGCAGCTGAAGGCGCTGCGTGGGACTGGCCCGGCGGAGCGTGGCCCGGGCGGCCGTGGCCTCGCCGGCCTTGAGCCCGAGGACGCGACGAAGCTTCGGCCCAAGGAAATCGTCGTACCAGGTGTCGAGGTTGGGCAGTCCAGCCCAGAGCAGGGTCGCCTCGGCGCGGGTCAGGCCCGTGCGGCTGGCCAGCGCCTCCGGCACGGCCGGGTCCGGTGTCGGCGCCTGCCGCTCGCGAGCCAGCTTGACGAAGGCGGCGAGCTGCGCTGGCGTGCCCCAGCCGGCCTCCACTCGCCGGGTCTCGGCGACCTCCACCCGGGCCGGCAGGGCGGTGGCTTCGCCGTCGCCGTCGCGTCGCTCGATGAGGATGCCGCCGCTACGCCACTGTCCGCCCGCGGACAGCCGCGACACGCCGTCGGCCAGGACGACCCAGGCGCCCCGCTCCGAGCGGCCGGCGGTCCCGGCCCCGCCAACTGCCTCGCCAACGTGGAACGATTCGGGATCCGCGGCGAACGGCAGGCAGGCCCACAGCTCGAGCAGGTCTAGGAGCGCGTCGCGCTCGCGCTGGCTGACCAGTGGGCTGACCGCGCGGAAGGCGATCGCGCCGATGCGGCTCAGCAGCGCCGGCCAGGCGAGGGCGGGCAGGCGGAGGATGGGCGTCACCGCGTCGGCGTCGGACTCGCCAGCGAAGAATCGGCCGAGCCGGCGGAGCTGGTCGCCGAGCGGCTGCCCCGGCGGGCGGGAGGGATCGCTGCTGCCGCCGCCAAGGTCGGCGAGGGCGGAGAGCAGCGCCTGCTCGTCCAGCGGCAGCCCGTCGGACGGCGCCGGCGCCTGCCGCAGCGGCCCGCCGCGCTGGGGCGCCAGGGTGTCGCCGCTGAGCTGCTGGCGCCGCCGCTCGAGCTGCACGGCGGTGGCGACTGTCCCGAGCAGGCCGAGCAGGAGCCGAGCGTGGGACACCGCAGGCAGCACGCGCTCGATCGCCGCCGCCGTCCTGGACATCTGGTCCAGCCGCTGGGCCTGGGAGCGGTCCAGGTCCTCCAGGGCAGCGTGGAGCAGCTCCGCCGCGGCTTCCTCGTCGACCCGTCGCAGGGCGCGCGAGCCTTCGTCGTCGCGGGCGTCGAGACAGTGCCAGAGGGCCGGCGGCAGCCCGAGCGGTGTGCCAACGGCGGGCAGCCGCCGAGCCGACCAGCGGATGGAGCCGGAGTGGCCGATGTCGATCGCGGCGAGCGGGCCGGATACGTCCGGGTCCCAGAGCTCGACTCCAATGAAGCCGGCGAGCAGCCGTGGCCTGGTCGCGCCGGGCAGGTCGACCAGGGCAAGGGGCTGGGCCGGCACCCCGGGGAGGACCTCGAGACGGCGGCCGTCGATGCCCTCGACCCGCACGACCGGCCCGCTCCCCCGCTGGACGGTGGCGACGCGGAAGCCGACGGCGCCGCCGCTTTGCCCCAGCGGTGTGCCTTCCAGGCCGGCGGGCAGGGGTGCCAGCGAGCACAGCTCCACCAGCAGCCGCTCGCCTGAGTCGGCTCGGCCCTCGAGGAACGACGGGAGCGAATGGCGGCCACGCTCGCCGGTATGGGGGTCGAGCTCGCGCAGGACGTACTGCTCGCGGTCCCAATCGACGGCCCACAGGGTGTCGCCGTCCCAGAGCACGTGGGACGCGTCGCCGGACAGTTCGCGGTCGCCGGGGTACAGTGCCCGGCCCCCGCTGGTCCTGCCGCCGTCCGGCAGCAGCAACGAGAACCCATGGAAGGGACTGCCTCGACCAAAGCGGGGCTCAGCGAGCGGGAACACCTCGTTCGGCGTTCCTGACCAGTAGGCGACCTGCCGGCCGCTCTGGCGGTCGCGCCAGCTCACCAGGAACTGTCCACCGGCGTACAGCACCCACGGTTGCTGGTGGGGGCTCGGATTGGTGAGCCGCAGGTCGTGCTCGGCGACGCGGCCGCCGAGGCCAACGGCGATGGCCCGCGTGGCGCTGTGGACCACCAGCACCGGCCAGCTCGCGCTCGACCCCAGCGACGGGCCAGTTGCCTGCAACTCGGTCACCGCGTCCTCCAGGGCCGGCCAGCCCAGCTCGTCGATCAGGCCGCCTTGGAGCGTGCGCGCCAGCGATGGCGCGAGGCGGGCACGGGCCAGCGCCGCGTATGCCGTCGGGAAGCGCCCGAGCGTCCGGGGTCCGGCGGCGCCTGCCAGCTCACTGAGGCTGCGGGCCGCCTGGATCAGCCCGCCCCGGTCGACAGCGCTCGCCCGCTCCTGGAACCAGCGTCGCAGCAACTGCTCGAGCCCAGGGCTTACCAGCAGGTCATCGACCGACCGCTCGGCATAGTCGCAGAAGCTCGGAACCGCGGCGCTCAGCAGCGGCTGGTATCGCCGGTCGGCCGCCATGTGCTCCAGTGAACGGCGCACCCCGCCGTCGGAGCCGCTCTGCAGCCACTCGAGCAGGTCGATCCTGGCATGCGGTGGGGGGTCGCAGACAGGAATGTCGTGCTCGACGATGACATCGATCAGATTCGCATCGAACGTGTGGCCCCACCGTCTCGGGGTGAGGATCAGGGGGCGGTCGTCGGCCCGCAGGCGCGGGGCCATACGCCCGATCAGCTCGAAGAGCTGCGCAGGCGGTGGCCGGCGGCGCCACCACCGGCGCCGCGGGCGCTCGAGGAAACGAGCGAGCCAGGCGGCCGCGCCTTGCAACGGCGCCGACTCCCGCGGCACCCGCTCGGCCGGCAGGATGAGCGCGTCCAGCGCGCCGGTCTCATCCAGCAGGTCCAGCCACCAGCCGTCGAAGTCGCCCTCGCTGTCCGGCTCGGGCAGCAGGTTGAGCAGCGCGCCGCGCACCGCGGCGGAGCCCTTGGCCATGTGGAGCAGTGGCGCTCGGCTGTCCCGCCAGAACCCGGCCGAGGCCCAGCGCGTGGACGGCAAGGCCAGCAGCTCGCCGAGGAGGCGCTCTTCCTCGGTCGCGGGATCGCGACCTGCTTGAAGGACGAGGCCGCGCGCTTGTTCCGGCAGCTGCGTCCATGGGGGCAGGCCGCCGCGGGCGCGTGCCAGGGCGAGCTCGAGGAAGGCTTCGTATGCTTCCTCCGGAGAGTGGTGGCGCCGCAGGTCGGCGGGAGTGCTGGCGAGCGACTTGGCAGGGAGCGCACCGGCGAGGGCGAACTCGAGGAATGCCTCGCGGCGGTCGGCCTGGTCGGTGGCAAGGGCGTAGACCCGTTCGGCCTCGCGGGCCTTCTCGAACATCATGCCGGCGTACCGGCGGCGATCGGTGGAAAGGAACGCCCGCCCGGCCTGTTCCCAAAAGCTCGGCAGGTGCGCTGGGGGCAGGCGGCGGGCGAGCGCCTCGTAGCGGTCCTTGGCGTGGCCCGGCTTGGTGCGGGCCAGGTGCGCGGCTCGCTCCATGTCCTTGACGACGGCCAGCGCCTGACCGGCTCGCGCGGGGTCGTTGACCAGCACCCAGCTGGGGAAGCCGAGTGCGCGCCGCGGTGCCCGCGCCAGCGGTTCGCTCGCCTCGGCGGGTGCGAACCCGAGGAACGCGAGCGCCGCGTCCTCGCCGGGAGCGGCCGTCTCGCCGACCAGCCGGACCACTGGCCGCTCGCCGAGCACCGGATGGCGATACCAGTGGGCGCGGAGGGGCTCGACCGGCGTGCCCGCAGCGACGTCGAGCGTCAGGAGCGTGCTGGCGGGCGGCTGCTGGCGGCTCATGCGCTACCCCCCTCGGAGTGACCGTCCGGACGGTCGCCCGCCTCGACCCGGGCCCAGGCGGCGGCGAACAGCTCATGCAGCGGCTCCAGCGGGAGAAACCGTGGCAGCGGTCCACGCGGCGGACCCCCAGCTCGGTCGCGCTCGATGCGGTACAAGGGCAGCTTCCAGGCCTCCACGGGCCGGTCCGGCGCGGCGGCCGGGACCCACTCGCCGGGCAGGAACAAGTGGCGGCCGGCCCTTGGCCGCGTGGCCTGCACCACCAGGCCCGCGCCGGCCAGCTCGGCGCCCGCCCGGCGGCGGCGCACCGCCGTCCAGCCGTTCCATCTGTGCACGTTCTGGTCGGTCGGCTCGAGGAGGGTGAGGAGCTGAAGGTAGAGCACGGCTGCGTCCGCGCCGAGACCGAGTCCCTCCTGCACGGCCCCTACCGTCCGAGGTGCGGAACTCGCCGGGTTCGCCTCGTAGGCGCCCTGCGGCAGCGGTGTGGACGCCACCCGCCCGGCCATGGCGGTGTAGCCCTGGCCGCGCAGCAGGTCGATCGCGCGCACCACCATGCGAGCCTCGTCGAAGTGGCCCAGCTCGAGCCAGTGCCGCAGGCGACGCGAACAGGCGTCCCGCTCGGCAAGCAGTGCCGGCCGGAAGAACAGCGACACCGAGCCGTTGCCGCGGACCACCGCGACGGTGAGCCCATCGTCGGCGGTCTCCTCACCGACGCTGCCCGCGGTGCCCCGATGCCGGTACGGCCGGGTCCCGAAGTCTCGCCGGACCGCCTGTGCGGGGTCGTGGACGCTGCTCACGAACGGCCCGTCGAGCAGCAGCCCAGGATGTGCGAGCCGCGCCCTGGAGAGTGCGAGCAGCTCCGGAAGGTGGGCTCGCAGGGGGTCGCCGACCGGGCGGGTCGCGAACGCCCACGACAGCAGGACGGCCAGCTCGACGAACAGGACGCTCATCTCGCGGCCGCGGCCGAGGCTCGACTCGGCGTCGAGCGGGCCGCCAAAATCGCGGAGCCTCCAGTCGTGGTCGGTGAGCAGAGCCGGCTCGCGGGACGGCTCGAGCAGCATCTGGAGCAGCGAGAGGGCCGGACGATGCGTCCAGCGCGTCCCATGCCCGCGGTTGACGATCGCATCGCGGAGGGACACGGCCTCGGCGATCGCGCCGTCGGGCACGGGACGCCGCCGGCCGACGACCCGGGCCCATGCCGCCGCGACCCGCGCCACCGGACCGTCGTCAGAGCCGACCACTAGCGGTGACCACAGCAGGGCGGGGTCCTCCGGCATGGGGGCGTGCAGCAACTGGTAGCGCTGGTCCAGGTCGAGCCTGCGCAGGCGCTCGCGAGCCGCCGCGGCCTCGGTCACGCTCAGACCGAGGAGGCGGCGGCGCGGGCCGAGGAAGTCGTGCTCGTACTCTGGCGTGTCCAGGTCCGGAAGGCCGGCCCACAGCAGCGCGGCCTCCGCGCGAGTCAGGCCAACGGAACCGGCCAGCATCGCGGGGACGTCCGGGTCCCACGACACCGGCCCGCGCTCGCGGACCAGCCGTACGAGCTCGGCGAGCTGTGCGGGCGTCCCCCAGCCGTTGGCGACCTGGCGCTCCTGGACGACCTCCGCCCCATCGGGCAGTGCCCGAGCCTGGCCATGGCGGCGTTCGATGAAGAGCGCGTCGCCACGGAAGATCGCGTCGTCGTGGTACGGGCGGGGATCGGGCAAGACACTTGCGGTGACCTCCTCGGCCAGCACGGCGAAGGCACCTCGCTGCGAGCGCCCGACCAGGGCGGGCCACTTGGCGAGGCGGCCTGTCCGGAAGGAGGCGGGGTCCCTGCTGAATGGCAGGGATGCCCACAGCTCCAGCAGGTCGAGCAGGATCGCGCGGTCCCGCTCGCTGACCGCGGGGCTGGCGGCGCGGAAGGCGAGGGCGCCGACGCGGCCGAGCATCGCCGGCCAGGGCAGGCCGGACCGCAGCGACGGCTCGACTGCCTCGGGCGTGAGGTCGCCATCGAAGAACCAGCCGAGGAGCTGGAGCTGCTCAGCAGTCCGCGGGGCGGGAGCGAGGCCGAGCGCGTCGCGCGTGCGCAGGCCGCCGAGGCCGACGAGCGCTGGGGACAGGAGATCGTCGGCCAGTCGCGCGGCCGGGCGAGCGGCGGCTCCGTCGGTCAGAGCCACTGCCACGTTCGAGGCACCCTGGACCGGGGCATGGCGCTTGGCCAGCGACCCGAGCCAGGACTGTGTGAACGCGGCCGAGCGCATCACCCCGACAATGCCGCGGCGCAGCCGTGGGTGGGTCAGCGTCGGCAGCAGCCGCTCCACCGCCGCCGCGGTGTGCTCCATCCTCTCCATCCTCTCCATCGTCGGGATCTCGCCCGGCCGGACACTGACGTCGGTCAGGCCCGCAGCGAGCAGCTCGCGCGCCATCTCCTCGGTGGCGCCGCGCAGGACGCGCGAGCCGTCCTCGTCCCTGGGCACCAGGCAGTGCCAGAACGCCGCAGGCGGCACGAACGGCGTGCCCGCCGGGCACAGTCGCGGCTGCCTGTCGTAGGGCAGGGTCCAGGCGCTGCTGGTAGGACCGGTCACGACGACTCCGGTTGGGACACGGGCGACCGGGCCGTCCATCTCGGGATCCCACAGCGTCAGCGCGCGCGAATAGCGTCCGCTGGACGAGAGCAGCCGTGGTCCGGCCGTGCCAGGGAGGTCGACCAGCCCCACCGGCCCCACCCCCAGGTCGCGCTGGTAGCCCAGGAGCATCGGCTCGAGCGGGTCGGGATCCGGGACGGCCAGGCGGCGGCCGTCGACCCCCTCGATGGTCACCACCTGCCGGCCGTGCCGCTGCCCCGACGCGACCCGGAAGCCGACCAGACCGCCGCGGTGGCCGAGCGGCGTGCCCTTCAGGTCCGCCGGAACGGGCGCGAGCGTGCACAACGCGGGCACCAGCGCCTCGCCCGCGCCAGGCACGAAATCCGCGAGAAAGGCTGGCAAGGACCAGCGGCCCAGCTCCCCGGTCCAGGGATCCAGCTCTCGAAGGCTCTCCCGACCGTCGCGCCCGACCCGCGAGGCCAGCACCCAGAACGTCTCGCCGTCCCAGCAGACATGCCGCTCGGGCTGGAGGGCTCGATCGCCGGGGTAGAGCACCCGGCCGCCGGCGACCCGGCCGCCATCTGGCAGCAACAGCGCGAACCCGTGCGCGGGACCGTCGCGCCAATACGGTTCGGTGAACGGGAAGACCTCGTTGGCCGCGCCCGACCAGTACGCCAACTGCTGGTCGCGCACCTGGTCGTGCCAGCGCACGAGGAACTGGCCACCGGCATAGCAGATCGTCGGCACGAAGTGGGGGCTCGGGTTGGTGAGCCGGAGGTCGTGCTCGGCAACACGACCTCCGGGCCCCACGGCAATCGCCCGCGCGCGGTCGTGGACCACCAGCACCGGCCAGCTCTCGCTGTAGGAGAGCTCGCCGGCCACGAGCTCCTCCACCGCCTCCTCGAGTGCGGGCCAGGCGAACTCGTCCAGCAGCCCTGTCCGCAGGGTGCGCGCGAGCGGCCCCGCCAGATCGGCGGCGGCGAGGCGGGTGTGCGCCGCAGGAAAACGGCTGAAGGTGCGCCGACTGCTGATCCCGGCCAGCTCCTCGTGCAGATCGGCGGCTTGGGCGAGGCCGCCCCGCCCGAGCGCCACGACCCGCTCCTGGAGGGCGCGCCCGACCAGCGGCGACAGCCCTCGGATGCTCAGCAGGTCGTCGGGACGCAGGCCAGGACGCCGCCACTGCTCTCCGATCGCGGCGACCAGAAGCGGCTCGAAACGGGGGTCGGCGGCGACCAAGACCAGCTCACGCCGTGTCGCACCCTCGCCGCTCGCGGCCCACTCGTGCAGGTCGAACGCATCGCCGTCGACCGGATCGGCGACGGGGATGCCGTGCTCGAGGCAGGCGTCGACGACGTTGGCGTCCAGGATGCCGCGACCATCGCGCTCGACCCGGGGCGCCACCGGGTCGCCGTCCGCGGCGAGCCTCTCGGCCATCCGTGGCAGGAGCCCAAAGAGCTGCGCCGGCGTGCCAGTCCCCCACCGGCGCCCACGCGAATGCTCGAGGAAGCGCACGAGCCAACCGGCGGCGCCGTAGCCAGGGGCCGACTCCGGGGACACCCGATCGGCCGGCAGGATGAGCGCATCCAGCGCGCCAGCCTCATCCAGCAGGTCCAGCCACCAGCCGTCGAAGCCGTCGCGGGTGTTGCGCGGCGCGGGGAACAGTTCGAGCAGCATGCCCCGTACCGCCGCCGAAGCGGCGCCCATGCGGACCAGCGCCGGGCGGCAGCGACGCCAGAAACCCGGGGACGCCTGGCGCGTAATAGGAAGCGCCAGCAACTCGTCGAGGAGCCGCTCCTCCTCGGCATCGGGCTCGTGACCCGGCGCCGCGGCCAGTCTGCGAAGCTGGTCGGGCAGGCCGCTCCAGGGCGGCATACCGCCTGTGGCGCAGGCCGACACCAGCTCGAGGAACGCGCGGAAGGCGACCTGTGGGGCGTCGCGCCGCCGCCGCAGGTCGGCGACGTGCCGCGCCACCGAGCCAGTCCGCAGCCCGCCCGCGAGCGCGAACTCGCGATGCGCCTCGTCCCTTGCGGCCCTGTCGACCCGAAGGCCGTAGACCCGCTCCGCCTCGCGCGCACGCTCGAACATGGCTGCCCCCCACCGACGCGCGTCCGCGGCGAGGAACGCCCGGCCCGCGTGCTCCCACAACGCGGGCAGGTGCGCGCTAGGCAGGCGCTTCGCCAGCCCCTCGAACAGCCGGATGGCCGCCCGCGGCCTGGACGGCGCCAGCCGAGCGGCGCGTTCGACCTCGGGAGCCAGGGCGAGCGCCGCACCGGCACGGTCCGGGTCGTTGATCAGCACCCACTCGACGTAGCCGAGTCCGCGCCGCGGCGTCCGCGCCAGCGGCCCATCGACCTCAGCCGGGTCGAAGCCGATGAAGGCGAGCAGGCGGTCCTCGGCGACGGCAACCGTCTCACCGGCCAGACACACGACCGTACGGCCAGCGAGCGCGGGATGCTGGTAGCGGCGGGCGCGTACCGGGTCGAGCTGGGCACTGCCGGCCCCCTCGGCGTCCAGGTGGAGCACCGGCCCGGCAAACGGGAAGCTTTCCCGCTGGTGGATCGCGGCGGCCATCGACGATCACCTCTCGGCCTGCTCGGCGGCGCGGCCGGCGTGGATCAGCGAGGCCATGCGGACGCCCTCCGACCAGGCGACCGGGCCGACCTGACCGAGGGTGAGGTGGCGCTCGTGATGGTCGACCCAGATGAGCTCGCCCGTCCACGTCTCCCACGAAGGATCTTCGGCGCCCAGCCAGTAGCGCGCCTCGACCGGCACGTCCCCGTCGAACGCGCAGCACACCGCGTACCCGCCGCGGACCTGGAACCCGAAGCTGGCGGCCCGGGCAATGGCGTGGCGGAACTCGGCAAAGCGTCCGCCGGCGAAATCGGCCAGCCGCTCCGAGGCGGCCGCAAGCTCCGCGGGCCTACGGTGCACCTCACGGAGCAGCTGCTGGATGCCCTGCTCGACGGACAGCTCCACCGCGAACTCCCGCAGCTCGTCAAGGTCGTCGAGCAGCACCGGGTGAGGGATGGAGACGGCGGCGTGGTCGAGCCAGCGGGTTTCGCCGTCCAGGTCCACGATGCCGAGGCGGCCGTCGTCGCCGACTCCACGGAGGAACCCGAGCGAGGCGTCCATGCTGGGACGACCGTCCTCGCCGACATTGGCGACCACCGCGTGCTCGATGGGGCGCCGCCAGGCCGGGTCGGGCCAGACGGCGGCGAGCACCGCCGCTGGAACGGGCATGGAGCTGAGCATCCAGCGCTCGACCGTCGCGTGGCATTCGGCCTCGTGGCGACCGAGCCAGTCCAGCAGCGCCCGTAGACGATCGGCCGCCGCCGACTCCCTGACCCGCTTGGGGATGCTCTTCAGCAGCCTTCCTCTGGCGTTCCGGCACACGAGCGCGCCATTGGCCAGGTCGATGGCGAGCTCGTGCTGGTCAGTAGCTCGCACCCAGGACGGCGCGTCTGGCGCCGCGGTCGCGGTCTGTGAGGCGGTCATGGTCCACGTCCTTATCGACGAGACACATCCGGTATAGAACATATGTTCGATTGCTGTGCCGCAACTATCGCGCAGAGGTGTGACAGCGCTCTGAGCGGATGCCCCAAGACAGCACAGCGCCGCCTAGCCGGGCTTCGAACCTGCGAGTTGCCGCAGGCCGTAAGGACGGTCGGCCGTTGACTGTGTCTTGAGTCAAGAATTTGGCAGGGTCGTCTTGTGTCGCAAGCGGATCTCTATCCGGGCGTCCCGTCGCGCTCTCTTCTTCGGGCGAGGTGCTGTAGTTGCCGTTCATGCATGCCGGGCAGCCAATCCTTGCCGAACGTGGCCGATGGGCCGACCCGCGGGTCGCCGGGGACACCGGCGTCACGCAGGGCATGAACGTACGCGCGATCCTGGTCGATCCGTGCGTGTACCTGATCAGCTCCGCCGATGGACCCGTGGCCGGGGACGAGGACATCGACGTCGTCCGCCGCGCCCTCGAGCAGCCGCAGCGCGGCGAGGTAGTCCTCGATCGGGTCAGCGGTGTCGTTCAAGTCGAGCATCGGAATCAGGACGTCAGAAAGCATGTCGCCGGCGACGAGAACCCCGCGTTCCTCGATCAACAGCGCCGCATGGCCCGGGGCATGAGCTTGATGCTCGATGATCCGGACTTGAGGGCCATCCCATGGAATCCGCGCAGTTTCGGCGGGCAGGCCGGTAATGAGGCCGAGCAGGTCCAGCGGTACCTGCTCGGCGATGTCCGGCGGTATCAGCGCGGCGATGCGGGCCTTCCCACGCGCGTCCGACAGCCGATCTCGGACAGTGGCCGCGCAGCGGGCCGTGCCGTAACGGGGCGCCGCGCCGAGCCGGGCGTGCCAGAGCAGG
>WNGE01007906.1_pt1 | contig 19966 bp, 12 predicted proteins | sample 5400651 | NCBI WGS metagenome assembly WNGE01 (sample SAMN13153370, study PRJNA577476) | soil metagenome | isolation source: 60 cm soil or saprolite under grassland replicate 2 | place: USA:California | collected 2016-06-15
TCGAGAGCCCGGCCTGTTCGTTCACTGGGCCTGGATATCCACGTTCTGAACGATCAGATGAGAAGAGCCGTGTAACGGGAGACTGTTAAGCACGGTTCTGTGAGGGCCGGGGGGTGAGACTCCCCCCGGCTACTCGACCATCAGGTGCAACATCCGGCACGCTTAGCGGGACGGCGTAGCCGCAGGTAGAAGGGGCGACCGGGAGTTCATCTCCCGTTCGTCCCTCTGGATGAGATGCCGTTCGTTAGCTTATTCAACAATGTTGCGTTAAATGCAACAAGAAGATGGGCGTTGCGCCTCAATGTCCAGGCCCGCCCTTTTCGATCAGGCGCGCTGTCCACCCAAGCCTCTAGGGCCTCACCCTGGGAATACTCCAGGCTGACGAGCATCCATACGTCGCTGGCCGCGCCGCGAGCAGGCGTGGACTGCTCGTTCGGCGCGCACTGGGCAGGCCGGTCTCGTCCCGCCTCGCGGAACCTCTGGCAAGCACCGCTCAGGTGCCGCAAATGAAGCCGGCGAAGCACGGCCCGGCGAGGTTGTTTGCGTCTGAGTGATGCTGTCCGGTGGCATCAGCATCAGCACCGCCGAACGCTGGTCCCAGTGGGCCAAGCGAGACTGGCCGCCTACGTCGGCCAGCGCGCCGCCGACGACGACGAAGACATTGACAGCCGGAAACATACTAACTAACCCGCTAAACATGCTAAACGGCGCTAGGATTAGGTCGTTTAGCAGGTTGGTTAGGAGGTTCCTTGCGCAGCTTCGCTGACCTTAACGCTCTCATCGGGCTGGTGCCAGCCCAGGTCGTCACCCGGCTCAGCGCGATCGACTTCGGCCGGGGCTCGGAGGCGCTCTACCGTGACCAGATGCCCGGTCTGCTCACCGAGCTCGCCGACCGGGCCCGCGTCCTCAGCATCACCGCCTCATCGGCGATCGAGGGCGTCATCGTCGCGGACGCCGATCGTGCCCAGCGGATCATCGACCGGCGGACGACGACGCTGCGCAATCGCAGCGAGCAGGAACTGGCGGGCTACCGCGACGCCCAGGATTACCTGTTCCGGGAAGACTGGCGCCCGCCGAGCGCCGGCCTGATCCTGCACCTGCACCGGCTGCTGTTCGCGCACACCGCGATGCCTGGCGGGGCGTTCAAGACAGAGGACAACCTGGTCGTGGACCGCTCGCCAGACGGCTCCACGACCGTCCGCTTCAAGCCCGTGTCCGCCGCGAGCACCCCGTTCGCCATCGACGACCTCATCGAGCGCTACCAGCACGCGGTTGCGGCGGGCGAGCACCATCCGGTACTCCTGTCCGGGCTGTTCATCCTCGACCTGCTCGTCATCCACCCCTTCGAGGACGGCAACGGGCGGGTGGCTCGCCTGCTCACCGGCGCCATGCTCAGCGAGCACGGCTACACGGTGGGCCGCTACGTGAGCCTTGAACAGGCGATCGCCGAATCGGCTGACGCTTACTACCAGGCGCTCTTGGACTCCACCCACGGCTGGCATGAAGGCACCGCCCACCCGTGGCCCTGGCTCGGCTACTTCACCAGCGTGATCGCCGGTGCCTACGCCGTCTTCGCAGATCGCGCGGCCGCGGCCCAGACCCCCGGGACCAAGCAGCACCGCGTCCGCGAGCACATCCTGCGCCACTCACCGGCCACGTTCCGCCTCGCAGACATCAGGACGGCAGTGCAAGGTGTCAGTGACCAGACGATCCGGCTCGTCCTAGAGCAGCTGAGGAGCGAAGGCAAGGTCCGGGCCGACGGAACCGGCCGCTCCGCGACATGGACACGGACGAATACCGCACGCTCCGAATAAGTACTCTGCGCCAGCACTATGGGCCAGTCTTAGGAGAGATTTACCCTGAGTTCGCTTCCCCAAGCTGCCTGATGCGCTGGATGCAACAATGCTCCCGAGGTTTGCTACCGGTGGTAGCATAAGTTATGAGCGCTGACCCAGTCCACGCTGAAGAGCAGGACGAGCATCACCTGGTTGCGCAAGTAAAGCATGCTGGTGCGGCCCGCAAAGTCAGCGTGTCAATGCCAGAGGACCTCACTGCCGCCGTCCAGCAGCGCGTCGGGCGCGGGAAGTTCAGCCAGTACGTGACCGAGGCGGTGACCCGCCAACTCGAGCTGGACCTGCTCGCCGAGTTGTCGGAATTGCTCGCTTCCGAGCATGGGCCGGTTCCCGAGCGGGACCTGGCAGAGGCGCGGGCTGCCTGGCCGGACGACGAGTAGCCGTGGGCGGGACGCTGGTCCTCGATAGTGAAGGGCTGTCAAAGGCGGCGGCGGGTGACGTGCGAGCACGTGCCCATTTGGACACCGCCCGTGCCCGGCGCGCGCGGGTCATCGTGAGCGCGATCACCCTTGCCGAAGTGCTCAGGGGCAGTCCGCGTGATGCGACCGTGCACCGCGTGCTATCCAGAATTACCGTCGTGCCAGTGACTGCCGAGATCGCGTGCCGGGCCGGTGAGCTGCTCGGGGCGACAGGCCTTTCGGGTCATCGTTGTGCCATCGACGCAGTGGTGGCTGCCACTGCGCTTGAACTGGAACGCCCGGTCGTGTTGCTGACCAGCGACCCTGACGATCTGAGCAGGCTCGTCGAAGAACCAGAGCGGCCGAAGGCGCAGCGAGTCGCTATCGTCCGCGTTTAAGCACGCGCGGCCCTCACCCGGCCGCATCAGCTCGATCTGGACACCCTCCTGCCCGCTTGGGTCGATCTGCCGGCGAGTCTGCTAACGGCGGAGTGCGCTGAGGGTCTGGTCGACGTGCTCGGGGGTGTTGAATAGGTGCAGGCACAGGCGCAGGTTGCCTTCCCGGTAGGCAGCGTCGATGCCCACGCTCGCTAGCCGCTCGCAACGCTCCCGGCTGGCACCGCCGGCCTCCTCGAGAACGACGAGGGTCGACCGGCTCGGTCCGCTGACGGGGCTGACGAGCCGGTAGCGGTCCGGGTCGATCCCGGCGATGAGCCGGCCGACCAGCTGCTGATTCCAGTCGGCGATGGCCTCGACGCCGGTGTCGGCCAGCAGCTGGAGAGACGCCGTCCATGGCAGGACGTCAAGGAAATTGGCCGGGCAGAAGACGTCGAAGGCGCGGACGCCCAGATCGTCGCGCAGGCTGGTGTCGCGCCCGCGTCCACCGGCGTGCTCGTCACGTCCAGCGGCCGCGCTCCGAGCGCCTGGGAGGCGTTGACTACCAGCAGCACCCCGGCCTGCCGGCAGACCGTGCCCAGCGCGTTCAGGTCAAGCGCGCGGCCGGTGAAAGAGTCAACCCAGGTGACGGCGCATACTCGGGTCCGGTCGGTGATGGCGGCGGCGAGCTCGCCGGCGGTCAGCAGGTCACCGGCTGGATGCAGGGCCGTGGTCGTGACCCCGCGGTCGCTGAGCCGCTGCCAGGGCAGCACCGTGGCGGGATAGTCGCCGGCCAGGACCAGCACCTCGTCGCCGGCCCGCCACGGCAGGCCGTTCGCGACCAGGTGCAGGCCGTATGACGTGCTGTTCCCGAGCACGATCTGATCGGGCGGCGAACCGACCAGCCCCGCGAGCAGCGTGCGCAACCGCTCGGGAACCTCGTCAAAGGCGTCATCGGCGATCCGGTGCGGCGCCACCTTCAGCGCCACGGCATCCGCTGCGGCGACAACGGCGGGCTGGGGCAGCGGGCCCTGGTGGGCCGTGTTCAGCCATATCCGGCCGTCGAAGGGACCGAACTGGCTGGCCGCCGCGCTGACCGAAGACGGCGGGAGCGGGACGGAATCGGCCATCCCGCTATTGTCGCCAATCGCTGGGGTCAGTCCGCTGCGGGCAGGCCGCCCAGTCCTCGGCGGTCAGCGCGAAGCGCTCGTGGTCCCGCCAGGCGCCAGCCACCATCAGGTACTGGGGCGAGAAGCCCTCGTGCCGGAACCCGAGACGCGTGACCAGGGAGATCGACGGCTTGTTGGACGGCTGGATGTTGGCTTCGAGGCGGTGCAGGCCCATCGCGCCGAAGGCGATGCCGATCACCTGGGCGAGGCCATCGCGCATCAGGCCGCGGCCGGCCTTCCCGGCGAACGCTGCGTAACCCAGGTAGCCGGAGGCGAAGGTTCCGAGCACGATCTCGTTGATGTTGACGAAGCCGGCCAGACCGCCGTCGGCCGTGTCGATGACGAGGAACCCCGCGTACTCGGGCTTGCTGATCCGGTCCAGGTACTGGGCGTAGCGGACGGCCGTGTCCGGCGGCTCGATCCAGGGCTCATGCAGGTCCCTGCTCCCGCGTACCGCGGCGACGAAGGCCTCCTCGTCGGCCGGCGTCGGCTGGCGGACGAGGGTCGCGGCGGGCACGGAGTCCACGATGGCCGAGGCGCACAACGGCAGTCAACCGGGCCAGGCCCGGATGATGAGGATGGTAAAGAACCGGTCACGAGAAACCTGGCGGAAGGCATGGCGCGGGCGGGCGCCAATACGCGGCCGGTGACGCACGGAATGTGCCAGATTGGCTATCGGGCCAGGCAGCCGGATGACGGTGCCGACCGGGCACGCGCCGCCGAGGCGGGCGCTGCCAGCGGGCATGGCGCCGCCAGGATGACCGGCGGTGCGGGCGGCGAGCGTGGGCCGCTGCCACGGTGGCGAGCAGCTGCGCGGCCCGATTGCGCTGGTCATCGGGTCCTGCTCGCGCTGCAGCCGGTCCAGGGTCAGGCCGCAGCAACGCGGCGGTCACGGGAGGCCGGCCGGGTCGCCTCCCGGCGAAATGGGCAGGACGGCCCGGCTACCGCTCGTTATTCATCGGTTACCTGATTATCAGGGTAATACACCGCCGGAATGCTGACCGGACAGGCCGGATTGATGACCATTCAGCCAGGCAGCGCCATTAAGAAATTGGCCGCGGAAATGCGACGGCACCGGGTAATGCCGGCGCGCGGGCTCGCTGGCTACCCGGCCGGCGGGGCGCCCTTCACCCGGCGGCCGGCGGTCCAGACCCCGGTCACATGGCGGGGACTGGCGAGGATCGTGATGTCGGCGAGCGGGTCGGCGTCGAGCGTGATGACGTCCGCGTCGTAACCGGCCTCGAGCCTGCCGCTGCGCGGTGCCTGCGGGCCGAGGGTCAGCGGCGCGGTCGCGGTCGCCGCCTCGATCGCCTGCAGCGGCGTCATGCCGAGCGCGACCAGGTGGGGCAGTTCGGCGCCGTTCTTCCCCCACGAGTTGGGCAGGTCACTGCCGGTGAGGCCGATGTCCGTGCCCATCGCGATCGTGACGCCGTGCTCCAGCGCCAGCGCCACCGCGCTGGCGTGCACGTCCGCGATGACGGCGAGCTTCGCGGCGGCGTAGTCGGGCACGGCTGTCAGATTCGCCAGGATGTCCTCGATGATCGTCCGGGTCGGCACCAGGATGGCGCCGGTCTCCTTCATCGCGTCGCAGCACTCCGCGTCGAGGTAGGTGCCGTGCTCGATGGTCCGCACGCCGGCCTCCAGCGCGGCGATGATTCCCGGCTTGCCGTGGCAGTGCGCGGCGACCGCGCGCTCGGCCAGCCCGGCCACTTCCACGATCGCGCGCAGCTCGGTGTTCGTGAACTGCTGATGGACCGGATGGTCGACCTCGGAGAGCACCCCGCCGGACGCGCAGATCTTGATCACCTTCGCGTTGCGGCGGAGCTGCTCCCGGACGGCGCGGACGCAGCCGCCCGGGCCGTCGGCGAGCCGCAGGACGCCGTCGCGCAGGGCGAAGTCCTCCATCCAGGCCAGCGGGTACGAGTGCAGGTCGGCATGACCGCCGGTGGTGCTCAGGACCGCCCCGGCGGCGTAGATGGCCGGCCCGTCGAGCACTCCCTCGCTGACCACCCTGGCCAGGTCGATGCCCAGACCGCCCACCTCCCGCACCGACGTGATGCCGGCATCGAGCGCGGCCCGCAGGTCCCGCGCGCTGCGGACGGCCCGCAGCGCCAATGGCTCAAGCGGCATTTTTGCCAGGTCAAAGACGCGGGAGCCGAGGAAGTGCCCGTGACAGTCCCACATGCCCGGCATAACGGCGGCGGCCTGGTGGGTGTCAGCTCCGGGGGTGGCCGGCGCCCCGGCGGCCGGTCCCGCATAGCTGATCCGCGAGCCATCGAGCACGACCACGCCATCGGTGACCGGGTCGCCGGCGCCCGGAATGAGCAGCCGCGCCTGGATCCTGTCCATGATCACTCCTCGGGTTCGTCAGCGAGTGCGGGCCGGTTCCTGGGCCGGTTCCTGGGCCGGTTCCTGGGCCGGTTCCCTGGCCGGCGCGGGCCGGATGCGGCGCCGCGCAATGGCGGCATTCCGGAGGCTCAGATTGGTTCCTGCCCAGGCCGGGACCCGGCCAGCACGGCAATTTCTCTGCGGTTATCTGAATGTGTGCCTTCGAATGCAGTCGGTGATGCGCTATACAGGTCTAAGTGCGAGGGAACGAGAACCGGCCATCTGAGGGGTCCCCGTCCCTGCCCGGCTGGCGGACGGCGCAGGACGGGATTGCCCGCATTCGCCGAATGCTGTCAGCCGCCCCGCTCCCCGTCAAGATCGTTCTGATCGCCGTCCTCGTTGTTGCCTTCCCCGTCGCCATCCCAACCGCGTTCTCGATCCTGCTGGTCGGCGCGCTGATCTACGCTCCCATCGCACTCGCCTCCGGGCGCCGTTCCGTCGCGGCATCGCTGTCTGTCGCGGCATGGGGCATCGCGCTGGTAACGGCATGGTCCGCGCGCCAGGGGACCTGGATGCTCGCGCTCCTTGTGCTGCCACTTCTGGTGGCGGCGGCCGCGCACGCTGGATCCCTTGGCCGCTGGTTCGTGCCGTGCCGGACGGTCGCCTGGGCACTCCTGTGGGCGCTGCCAGTGGGACTGCTGGCCAGCCTGCTGCATACGTACCAGTCCGTTATCGGCGCCGCCCTCGCCTACCTGATCGCCTGCATCGTGCTGGGCTGGCGGCTGGCCAAGTCGTGGCAGGACGCGCGGCAGTTCGGCCGCCAGCAGGCGCGCGGCGGGGCCCTCGCCGCGCCGCATGCCTGGCCGGCCACCAGGCCGCCGCGAGACGGCCGCGCCGTTCCTGGCACGGACAGCCGGGTGGCGCTGGCCGGCGACCTGGTGCGCGCCGGGCAGCCCGCTGACGGCCCGCGCAGCCAGCAGCCCGCCGCTGCCGCGCGTGAACGGCCGCCCGTCGACCGGCCGCCGGAGATCACGGTTGACGAGGCCATGGCCGAACTCGACGCCATGATCGGGCTGACCGCGGTCAAGGATCAGGTGCGCTCGATCGCCGCGTCCATCGAGGCTGCCCGTCGGCGCGCGCTGGCCGGGTTCGGGGCCGAGAAGCCCATGCAGCACTTCGTCTTCCTCGGCCCGCCGGGCACCGGGAAGACCGCGGTGGCCAGGATCATCGCCAAGATCTTTTATGCGTTCGGGCTGCTGGAGACGCCAGCCGTGGTGGAGGCGCACCGGGCCGACCTGGTCGGAGAGTACCTGGGCGCGACCGCGATCAAGACGAACGAGCTCGTCGACTCGGCGCTCGGCGGCGTGCTGTTCATCGACGAGGCGTACAGCCTGGTCAACGAGGGCGACGGGCAGGGCGACCGGTTCGGCAACGAGGCCGTCCCCGAGGACGACCGGGACGACCTGATCATCATCCTGGCAGGCTACGAGAAGCAGATGGAGAGCTTCCTGGCCACCAACCCTGGCCTCACCTCCAGGTTCGCGATCAGGGTCAAGTTCCCCGGCTATACCCCGGCCGAGCTGCTCGCGCTGGCCGACTCCGCGCTCGAGCGCCGCGGCGAGCTGCTGGATCCCGACGCCAGGCCGGTGCTCTGGCGGATGTTCGAGGATGTGGGCCGCCGCAAGCTGGCGGATGATCTCGGCAACGGCCGGTTCGTCCGCAGCCTGCTGGAGAAGGCGGGCCAGGCCAGGGACGTGCGGGTGATGAGCGCGCAGGTCGAGCCATCATCCGCCGACCTCGTGACCATCGAGGGAACCGACCTGGAGCATGCGTTTACGGAGCTGACCAGCAGATTCCGCGGCTACAGCGAGACGCCGTCGCTGGAGAGCGCGCTGGCCGAGCTGGACGCGCTGATCGGCCTCGAGCCGGTGAAGCGGCAGGTGCACGAGATCGCCGCTCAGCTGCGGGTGGCGCGGCTCCGGGACCGGCAGGGCCTGGCCAGCCAGCCGCCGGCCCGGCATTTCGTCTTCACCGGCCCGCCGGGCACCGGCAAGACCACGGTCGCCCGCATCCTGGGCCGGATCTTCGCCGCGCTGGGCCTGCTCGTCCGCCCCAGCGTGGTCGAGGCGCACCGGGCCGACCTGGTCGGCGAGCACCTGGGATCGACCGCGATCAAGACGAACAAGCTGGTGGATTCCGCGCTCGGCGCCGTGCTGTTCATCGATGAGGCGTACTCGCTGTACAACGATGGCTATTCCGGCGGGGACGCGTTCGGCTCCGAGGCCGTGCAGACGCTGCTCAAGCGCGCCGAGGATGACCGCGACCGGCTGGTGATCGTGCTAGCCGGCTACACCCCGGACATGGACCGGTTCCTGCGCAGCAACCCTGGCCTGGCGTCGCGGTTCAGCGTGCGGATCGGCTTCCCCAGCTACTCGCCCACCGAGCTGGTGTGGATCGCGGAGATGATCGCCCAGCAGGCTGGAGACAGCTTCGCGGACGATGCGCTGCCGGTGCTCGACCAGATCTTCACCCGCGCCTGCGCCGAAGGGCGCATCGACGAGCTCGGCAACGGCCGGTTTGCCCGGTCGCTGTTCGAGCGCGCATGCGCGGCCAGGGACCTCCGGGTGGCCCATCTGGGCGATGCCGCCAGCGCCGCGGACCTGACCACGGTGGCCGCCGCCGACCTGGCCGCGGCCTACCAGGAGATCAGCGACTGAGGCTGAAGCTGACTCGCTTCCCGCCGGACATGACGACCGGACATTACGAGTCGTACATCGCCGGTGCCCGCGGTTTCGCGCGAGCCGTCACCCGGCCGGCGGCCCGTATCCGCCGCCGCCCGGCGTCTCGAGCACGAATATGTCTCCGGCGACCACGGCCACAGAATCGCATCCGCGCATCGAGGTAACCGAGCCGTCGGCGTGCTCCACCCAGTGCCGCCCGAGCGCGCCCGGCTGCCCGCCCGCCATCCCGTAGGGCGGGACGCGGCGGTGGCCGCTCAGCGTGGTGACGGTCATCGGCTCCAGGAAGCGGAGTTCGCGGCGTCCGCCCTCGCCGCCGGGCCAGCGCCCCGCCCCGCCGCTGCCGTGCCGGATCGCGTACCGCTCAAGCCGGACCGGATAGCGCCATTCCAGTACCTCGGGGTCGGTGAGCCGGGAGTTGGTCATGTGGGTCTGCACCACATCGGTGCCGGCGAAGTCAGGCCCCGCGCCCGATCCGCTGGCCACCGTCTCGTAGTACTGGTGGCGCTCGTTGCCGATGGTGACGTTATTCATCGTGCCCGAGCCTTCAGCCATGACGCCCAGCGCCGCGTACAGGGCCCCGGTGATCGCCTGCGAGGTCTCCACGTTGCCGGCCGCCACCGCGGCCGGGTACTCGGGCGCCAGCATGCATCCCGGCGGGATGATCACGCGGATCGGCTTGAGGCAGCCGGAGTTGAGCGGGATGTCATCGGCCACCAGGGTGCGGAACACATAAAGCACGGCCGCCATGGCCACCGACGACGGCGCGTTGAAGTTGCCAGGCAGCTGCGCCGAGGTGCCGGTGAAGTCAACCTCGGCAGAGCGGGACGCGCGGTCCGCCCGGACCGCGACCTGGATTACTGCCCCGTTGTCGAGCGGGTGGGCGTACTCGCCGTCGGTCAGCCTGGTGATGACGCGGCGCACGGCCTCCTCGGCGTTGTCCTGGACGTGCCCCATATAGGCCCGCACCACGTCCAGCCCGAAATGCGCGATCATCCGGCGGAGTTCCTGCACCCCCTTCTCGTTGGCGGCGATCTGCGCCCGCAGGTCGGCCAAGTTCACCTCCGGGTTGCGGGACGGGTGGGGGGCGGAGCGGAGCAGGTCCAGCGTCTGTGCCTCCCGCATTACCCCGGCACGCACCAGCAGCCAGTTATCGATGAGCACCCCCTCGTCCTCAATCCGGGTGCTGAACGCGGGCATCGAGCCCGGCGTGATGCCCCCGACCTCCGCGTGGTGGCCGCGGGATGCCACGTAGAAGAGAATTTCGCTGCCGCCGCCGTCGAACACGGGGGTGACCACGGTGATGTCCGGCAGATGCGTCCCGCCGTGGTAGGGATCGTTGAGCACGTAGACGTCGCCGGGCTGCATCCGGCCCGCATTACGCCTCACGATGATCTTGATGCTCTCCCCCATCGAGCCCAGGTGCACCGGAATGTGCGGGGCATTGGCGATGAGGCCTCCGTCGGCGTCGAAGATGGCGCAGGAGAAGTCCAGCCGCTCTTTGATATTGACCGAGTGCGCGGTGCTGCGCAGCCGCACCCCCATCTGCTCGGCGACTGACATGAACAGGTTGTTGAAGATCTCCAGCATGACCGGATCCACCGCCGTCCCGGCGAGACGCCGCTCCGGCCGCGCCGCCACGCGGGTGAGCAGCAGGTCGCCGAGCCCGGTCAGTTCTGCCCGCCAGCCTGGCTCGGCCACTGTGGTCGCGAAGTCCTCCGCGATCAGCGCTGGCCCATCCACCCGCTGGCCGGGCCGCAGGTCCCGGCGGCGGACGAGCGGCACGTCCACCTGCGCGCCAGCTACGTACATCGCCACGGTGGCTCCCGCGCCGCTCACCTGCCCCGGCCCCTGGGCTGGGCCGCCCGGCAGCTGGCTGCCCGACGGCTGGCCGCCCGGCGGCTGCGCGGCCGGCACCGCGGACGCGGCGACGAGCTCAACCGACACCGCCTCCACGAGGATCGTCTTGCCGCGCATCAGGAAGGAGAAGTGCTGCCGGTAGGCCTGCTCGAAACTGGCGACCATCTCGGCCACACCGCCGAGCGGGACCGGCAGCGCGGTGTCGGTCCCGTCGTAACGCAGGTGAGCCCGGCGGGTCGGCCGGGCGCGGCCGGGCTCGATCCCTTGCTGGGCCAGCTCGGCGAGCGCCTCGGCTTCCAGGCGGCCGGCCACCTTGTCCAGTTCCGGGAGCAGCGGGGCGGCGAGCGGTGCCTCCACTGCGGTCTCGCGCATCGCGGTCACGTCTGCCAGTCCCATCCCGTAGGCAGACAGCACCCCGGCCAGCGGGTGGATGAGCACCCGGGTGATGCCGAGCGCGTCGGCCACAGCACAAGCGTGCTGGCCGCCCGCCCCGCCGAACGTTGCCAGCACGTACCGGGTCACGTCGTAGCCGCGCTGAACGGAGATCTTCTTGATCGCGTTCGCCATGTTCGCCACCGCGATCTCCAGGAAGCCGGCCGCGACCTGCTGCGGCGAGGGGGTAGAGCTAGCCCGGGCGGCTGACCCGGATCCCGGCGAGGGCGAGGGCGAGGGGCCGCCGGCCGCTTCCCCGATCTGCCGCGCCAGCGCGGCGAACTGTTCCTGCACGATCCCGGCATCCAGGGGCTGGTCCCCTCGCTCGCCGAACACGCGCGGGAAATGCGCTGGCTGGATCCGGCCGAGCATGACGTTGGCGTCGGTGACCGTGAGCGGGCCCCCGCGCCGGTAGCCCGCCGGGCCTGGGCGCGCCCCGGCCGAATCCGGGCCGACCCGGTACCGGCTGCCGTCGAAGTGCAGGACTGACCCGCCGCCAGCGGCAACCGTGTGGATGCTCAGCATCGGCGCCCGCATCCGCACCCCGGCGACCTGCGTCTCGTACTGCCGCTCGAACTCGCCCGCGTAATGGGACACATCGGTCGAGGTGCCGCCCATGTCGAAGCCGATCACCTTGCCAAAGCCCGCTGCCTGCGCCGTCCGGGCCATGCCGACGATGCCGCCAGCGGGCCCGGACAGGATGGAGTCCTTGCCCCGGAACAGGTGGGCATCGGTAAGGCCGCCGCTGGACTGCATGAACTGCAGCCGGACGCCGTCCAGCTCGCTGGCGACCTGATCCACGTAGCGGGCGAGGATGGGGGAGAGGTAGGCATCAACCAGCGTGGTGTCACCACGGGACACCAGCTTCATCAGCTGGCTGGTGGCATGCGACAGCGACACCTGCGTGAACCCGGCCCGGCGGGCGATCTCGCCGATCCTGGCCTCGTTCGCCGGGTATCGGTAGCCGTGCATGCACACCACCGCCACCGACCGGAAACCCTCGTTGTAAGCCGCTCGGAGGTCGCACGCCACGGCACCCTCATCCAGGGCGGTGATGACCTCGCCGCGGGCTCCGATCCGCTCGGTGGCCTCGATCACCCGCGAGTACACCATCTCCGGACGGACGATCTGCCGGTCGAAGATCCGCGGCCGGTCCTGGTAGGCGATCCGCAGCGCATCCGCGAATCCGCGGGTGATGACCAGGACCGTCGGTTCGCCCTTGCGTTCCAGCAGGGCATTGGTCGCGACCGTGGTGCCAAGGCGGACCGCGGAGATCCGTTCGGCTGGAATGCGAGCGCCTTCCGGCACGCCGAGCAGGCGCCGGATGCCAGCGACGGCGGGATCGGTGTAACGGCCAGGGTCCTCGGACAGCAGCTTGTAGACGGTGAGCGTGTCATCCGGGCGGCGCGCGACCACGTCGGTGAACGTGCCGCCACGGTCGATCCAGAACTCCCAGCCGCGGTCCGCCGATGGCGGGAACCGGCTGGTCAACCGGGCTCCTCCGGGGGCAGTTCCGCGAGCGCGGTCGCGATGTCGTTCTCGTTGTCCCCGGCGGCCGTGATGACGTCGATGAGCGTGTGCAGGACCGAGTGACGGTCCTCGCCCAGGTCCAGCAGCCGCTGCGCGGCCTCCCACAATTCGGGCGGATCGCCGCGCCAGAGCCGGTCGGCGACGGCCAGGTGCCGGTCGATGTGGCTGTCATCGCCCCGGCTGGCCGCGGGGTCATCGTGGTCGGCCGCCAGCAGCGTCCTGCGGTCAGCCGGGCTGGCCGGATCGAGGGCGCCCAGATCGGTGCCTCGGTAATTGCCCATCAGCACGGGGAAGGCGAACGCCCGGCGGGGCAGGGCCTCCAGGTCGGAGTCCGGCAGCAGCCTTGCCACCAGGCCGGCCTCCAGGCCGAAGGCGGCCGGGTCATGGTAAACCCGCGTGAACGTGCCCATCGAGTCGAAGACCGCGTCCAGCGCGCCGCCGATCGCCGCATCGCTCAGCCCGGTGCGCGATCCTGCCCAGCGGACCCAGGCAGCGAGCACGTGCGGCATGGCGTGCTGCTCGGCGGGCGACAGCACCACCCGGCGCGGCAGCCAGTCGAGCAGGAACGTCTCGGCCTTCGCCGGGCTCACCCGCAGCGGGCGGCCGAAATCCCGGTCACATCCGTAGTCGACGATGTGGTCGACGCACCTGCTCGCGGCCGTCCGGTCGGACAGGTCCTCGGCCTCGTCGGAGGCGAGGAACTCGGCGACGAGCATCGCCCGCCGGTCCTTGCGCCATGCCTGCCGCCGGGCGGCCGCGCCGCCCCCGCTGCCCCCGGGCGGCCACGGCACCGCTCCGCGGGCCGGCGGCAGCGTCCGTACCCGGGCCCTGATGAACGCGTGGTAGGACGGGAATGACGCGCTGACCGGCGGGTCGGATGCCGCGTCGGTCACCGCGAGCGCGGATTCGAGCAGCCGCCGTGCGAGCGGCGGGTCCAGCGGCGCGAAGCTGGGCTGGCCGGGGGTGCCGCCCGCCGGGCCGTTCGCGGGCCCGCCGGCGGCCAGGTCGTTCGCGGCGCCATCGACCGGGTTGCCCGGCTGCTGGCCGCCGCTTTCCCTGCACAGATCGAGCAGCTTGCCGACCTGAGAGGTGACCCAGCCGTCCCTGGCCATGCCGCCAGCGTTGTAGTCGACGATCACCACGAGCGCGTGCGGCTCTTCCCCCGCGTAGCTGAAGACGCAGACCACCTCGTCGCGGTCGCCGAACGCATCCGAGTTGACGTAGCAGTCGGTGGCCGCCACCGCGCCCACGTGCTCTGCCCAGCCAGGGCGGGCGACGCCGCGCTCCATCAGCGCGAGCGCGGCGCGCTCGGCCCTGGCGGCCTGGCGCGGCGTGCCAAGGCAGGCGATACCGGACAGCAGCGCAAGCGCCGCCGGGCTGCCCTGCTGGGCCGCGTAGGCGACAAGTCCCTCGCCGACAAGCTCCTCGATGTCCGCCTGCCGCCGCCGGATCGGCTTTGCGCCCGCCCGTCCGGGCTGCTGTCCCCACCAGGTGCCCAGCATCTCGCTCACCATCAGCTCGGCATCGAGCGGGCTGCGCACCGCCAGCAGTTCCCTGGCGGCCCGCAGCATCTCGGCGAAGAGCGCGTTCGGCGGGGGCGCCGGAATGCCCGCGCGGCCCGACTGCGGCCCAGGGGGACCGGAATGGCCCGAATTACCCGCCCCGTCAGACGGCGGCTTACGACGGCTCTGCGGGCTCACCCGGACAGCTTTTCAGATCCGCGCCGCGCGATGCCACGCCCGGCCACGGCGCGCCGCCCGTTTCTGTGCGAGCGCACCGGTTTCCGGCAGTCAGCCCGGCCCGGCGTCGGGCCGGCCCGGGTAGCGCAGTGGTGAAGGCCGCCGGGCGCCAGAACGTATTCGCGGCGGCATGCCAGGACGCGATGGCCTTGGCAGCCCAGTCCGGCGGGCGCGTGCTCTGCTCTCTGCATCCGTAAAGTGCCCGTCGCCGATCGGGGAATAGGGGCGTGACTCCGCCCCATGGTGCCATAGATGGATTAGTCCGGTAGCCGTCCTGACACGGTGCGATGTAGCCGGCCTTGACGGCTCAGCTGGCGGCCAGGCCACCGCCCCTGTCGTCGAGCGGTGCGCGTTCTGGCCGGTCAGGCCCATGCTGGTGACGGCCAGGGGAGCCGCGCAGCGGCCACCCCGGTGGCCTGCTGGCCGGCCAGGGCCGCTGGCGGGCTTGCCGCGCCCCGGCCGCCGGCGCCGCCGTGCTGGCATCGGCGTCACGTAGTTGTTGCCGGTAGCCTTCTTGTGCTCGTTGTTGCCGCTAGCCTTCTTGTGTCCGCAGTGAGCAGGAAGGAGCCGTTCATGGCACGTGCACGCTTGGCGCCGGGGTGCTCGCGATGAGCACCGGTACCTCGGTGCCGAGGCCACGCGTGTCCGGAATGGACGTTTCCGACTCCGCCCTGCTCGCCACGCTGCTGCGCGAGGCGCCGATCGGCTTCGCCTTCTTCGGTGCCGACCTCTGCTTCCGCCGGGTCAACCAGACCCTGGCACGGTGGCACGGGGCCGACCAGGCGGAGCACATCGGCCGGCTGCCATCGCAAGTATGGCCCGAGCAGCTGGCCGACCGGGCCGAGTCCGCGATCCGGCACGTGCTTGCGGAAGATCAGCCGCTGTTCGAGTCCGACCAGCCCATCACGTTCCCGGTGACACCGCCGGGCGCGCCCGCTGCGACGCCGGCCGTGGCCATTCACGAGGCCCCGCAGGCGGCCAGGGCGCGGCGGGACAGGACCGATGCCGCAGCGCAGCAGATACGCCACTGGGCCTTCTCCTGGTTCCCCTCACACGACCCGGACGGCGATATCACCGGGGTCGCCCTGATCGCCGTCGACATTACGGACCGGCAGAACTCCGAGGAGGCTGTCAGGCGCAGCGAGGAGCGCTACCGGTCGCTCGTGCAGGCGGGCGCGCAGGTCGTCTGGGTGACCACGCCGACCGGCGAGATCGCCGAGGATTCTCCGGAGTGGCGCTGGATTACCGGCCAGACGGTGGAGGAGTACCAGGGCAGCGGGTGGCTGGACGCGATCCACCCGGAAGACCGCGAGCGGGTGGAGCGGGACTGGCGGGACTGCGTCCAGACCGGGAAGGTCTTTGACAGCCGCTACCGGGTACGGACCAAGACCGGTTCGTACCGGCACTATGACGTCCGCGCTGTCCCCATCGAGCGGGACGGCAAGATCGTCGAGTGGGTCGGCGCCAGCACCGACGTGACCGGCCAGCGCGAGGCAGAGGAGATGCGGGGCCGGCTGACCGAGCAGCTCTCGGCGGCGGCGCTGCGCACGGCACGGCTGCAGCAGGCCACGTCGATGCTGGCCGAGGCGCTCACCACGGAGCAGGTGGTGGAGGTGATCACGGAGGTCGGGCGCTCGGCGATCGGCGCTGACCGCTCCGTGGTCGCGTTGCTTGACCCCGAGCGGCTGCGGCTCCGGACGGTCACCCCCGGCGGGATGCCGGACGGGCCTGCCGTGCTGAGCGGCGACATCCCGCTGGACACGCCGAGCGTGATGACGGCGGCCATCCTGGCCCGGCGCCCGGTGCTGGTGGAAAGTCCCGATAGCCTGCGCAGGCAGTTCGATGGCGTGACGAACGTCGACCTGTTCCTGCAGCACAGCGACGAGCGGGCGTGGGTCGGGCTGCCGCTGATCGCGGCCGGGGCGCCGCTGGGCGCACTGCGGTTCTCGTTCACCAGGCCGCGGCAGATCACCGAGGAGGAGCGGGTCTTCCTTGAGGCCCTGGCGGGGCAATGCGCGCTGGCGATGGAGCGCGCCACGCTGTTCGAGCGCGAGCACACGACGGCGGAGACACTGCAGCGGAGCCTGCTGCCTGACCGGCTGCCGGTGGTGCCCGGCATCGTGCTGGAGGCCAGCTACATGCCGGTCACCAGGAACATGGAGATCGGCGGCGACTGGTACGACGCGTTCCGGCTGCCCGACGGCAAGCTGGCGGTGGCCGCGGGCGACGTGATGGGCAAGGGCCTGACGGCCGCGGCGGGCATGGGCCGGGTCCGGAACGCGCTGCGCGCCCTCGCGCTGACCGACCCGCGGCCCGCTGCCGTGCTGGCCGGCCTTGACCGGCTCTTCGTCGCGACCGAGCTTGAGGAACAGGTGACCACCGTCGCCTATCTCGTCGTGGATCCAGAGACCGGCGACGGGATGGCCGGCAACGCGGGTCACCTGCCGCCGCTGCTGCTGTCCGGCGACGCCCCTCCCCGGCTGGATCCGACCGAGGCGGGAACACCGCTAGGCTGGGCCAGCCCGCGGCAGCAGTATGCGTTCCGGCTGCCGCCAGGCAACACTGCGGTGCTTTATTCCGATGGACTTGTGGAGAACCGGAAGCGCGGCCTAGACACCGGCCTGGACGAACTGGTGGCGGTGGCAGCGCAAGCTCCGGCGGAAGTGGTGGAAGATCCGGCCAGGCTCCTCGGCTACCTGGTAGAGCGGATGCTGACGGGTTATGAGCAGGACGACGACGTGACCGTGCTGGTGCTGCACATGCCGCGGCGCGATGGGGTGGCGCCGGCCAGCAAGCCGGCGGCGGCTGCGGCCGCGAGGAGGAGTAAGGCGTGAATAACGCGGGAATCATGTCCGGCACGGGCCCGCCGTGGGGCAGGCCTTCGACCGGCCGGGACTTGCGGTGGTACGACGTACCTCCCGACTCCGCCTAAGGTGGAGGGAGGGAGATCAGCCGATCCGGGCCGTAGTGCCGCCTGGCAAGAGCCCGGCGCCCGGCATCGTCCCAGCAGCGAGACCCGCGCGGTAGGGTCCATTTCCCCGCCATACGCACGCAGGAGAGGGTGTCCGTGTCGCTTGCCAGTCCGGTCAGCCGTAGGTCGAGCGCGCCGTGGTGGGCCGCCAGCCAGCGAAGGAAGGGGTGACTGTGGTGGCAAGCGCTGCAGGCTCCGCAGCGCGGAGGCAGCCGAGGACTTCCAGCCAGAACGGGCGGTTGCCCGCGCAGGCATCCCAGCGACACGGGCCTGGTGACGCGGCGGTGGCGCTGGTGGAAGACGACGCATCGGCGGAGAGCCAGCGAGCCTCCGCATCGGCAGCCGCCGCCAAGCATGCCGACGCCGCCAGGTCACGGAGATCTTCCGGCCGGCCCGCGGCGGCGGCCGGCGACGACAAGGCCGATCCGGCTGCCGCCGCGCCGCCGGCCGGCCCGCAAGGTGATGGCGGCCAGGATTCCGGGCGCGGCCGGAAGGCGGCAGGCCAGCCTGGTTCTGCCCGCCGGCCCGACGCTGCTGCCCGCTCAGGGACGGCGGTACAGGAGCGTTCCGGCGGTGCGCGGGCCGGGGGCACGCCGGAGGACGACGGCGCCGGCCAGGGTGAGGCCGCATCCGCTGGCCAGGCCGGCGGGCCTGACTTCGGCGGCCCATCGGATGACCTGGAGCTCGAAGCCGACGTAGAGGTTGACGTGGAGGCCGACTTCGACGTGGCCGACCTCGCCGCTGTGGCCGAACTTGAAGTCGACGTTGAGGTCGACCTGGAGGACCTGGCCGATCTCGACGACGAGGATGAAGACCCTGCCGCCGTGCTGGACGCCGATGCCGAGCCGGCCCCGGCGGATGCCGGTGACGGTGACGACGCGGCTGAGGCCGCCGTCGGGCCGGATGCGCCGGCCAAGGGGCAAGCCGCCGCCGGGCCCGCCGCTGCCACCGCTCCCGCTGCCAAGCCAGCCGGCGAGGAGGGCGAGGACGAGGCGTTCGTCTACGGCGATGACGACGAGGACCTGCCCGCGGCGCAGGTGGCCGCGGCCGGGGCCACGGCCGATCCGGTCAAGGACTACCTGAAGCAGATCGGCAAGGTGCCGCTGCTCAACGCCGAGCAAGAGGTCGAGCTGGCGAAGCGGATCGAGGCCGGGCTGTTCGCCGAGGAGAAGCTCGCCGAGGGCCGGGGCACGCTGCGGCCTGATGCGCGCGGCGACCTGGAGTGGATCGCCGACGATGGCCGCCGGGCCAAGAATCACCTGCTGGAGGCGAACCTGCGGCTGGTGGTGTCGCTGGCCAAGCGGTACACCGGGCGGGGGATGCTGTTCCTCGACCTGATCCAGGAGGGGAACCTCGGCCTGATCCGCGCGGTGGAGAAGTTCGACTACACCAAGGGCTACAAGTTCTCGACCTACGCCACCTGGTGGATCCGGCAGGCGATCACGCGGGCGATGGCCGACCAGGCCCGCACCATCCGCATTCCCGTGCACATGGGCAGCGGCAGATGCTGCAGGACCTGGGCCGGGAGCCCACTCCTGAGGAGCTCGCGGCCGAGCTCGACATGACCCCGGAGAAGGTCATCGAGGTGCAGAAGTACGGGCGCGAGCCCATCTCCCTGCACACCCCGCTTGGCGAGGACGGTGACAGCGAGTTCGGTGACCTGATCGAGGACTCCGAGGCGATCCAGCCTGGCGAGGCGGTCAGCTTCACGCTGCTGCAGGAGCAGCTGCACTCGGTGCTCGACACGCTGTCCGAGCGCGAGGCCGGGGTCGTCTCGATGCGGTTCGGCCTCACCGACGGGCAGCCGAAGACGCTGGATGAGATCGGCAAGGTCTACGGGGTGACCAGGGAGCGGATCCGCCAGATCGAGTCGAAGACCATGTCGAAGCTGCGGCACCCGTCACGATCCAACATCCTCCGGGACTACCTCGACTGACCCGACCGACGGCCGTCAGCCCAGGAGGTAACCAGCGATCCCCGTCCGCCCGGCTCGTGGACGCACAGAATGCCCAGATCCGGACGGCCAGCATCGTGATCGGCATCGAGCCGAAATCCGCGCAGAACGGCGGGTCGGCGCGCCGATATCACCAGCGCCGACGTTACGGAGCGTGGCTCTTCCGAGGCGCCTATCGCGATCGAGGATGGTGAGGTCATTGCGCAGCGGGGGGGCGTGCGGCGATGCGCATCTCGGCGAGACGGCATGCCCTTCACGCAATGTGAAGCACATGTCGGCTGCGCGCCGGCCTTGGCCGGGGCCCACGGTGCGTAGATGACCCAGCGCTAGACGCAGAGCTGAGCGGCGCTGCCGGCCAACCGTCTGCGCAGATCCGCCAGTGAGCGGCGCTCGGTGTCAGCCGGTCTTGCTTGCCAGCCAGAACAGCAGCTTTGCCATCCATGGCGGCGCATCGGCCAATGCGGGAAGGGCAACGCCGTTTTGTGCTGCTGACGCCGCGCGCCAGCGCAGCGGGGCGTACCGATTATGCCGTGCGGCCTGGGTGAGGCGGGTAAGCGCGTCTCCCTCGAGCTGGCGGACACGCTCGCGGCTGATACCCAGCTCGCGGGCGAGCGAATCGT
>WNGE01003051.1_pt1 | contig 19964 bp, 11 predicted proteins | sample 5400651 | NCBI WGS metagenome assembly WNGE01 (sample SAMN13153370, study PRJNA577476) | soil metagenome | isolation source: 60 cm soil or saprolite under grassland replicate 2 | place: USA:California | collected 2016-06-15
CGCGTGCGAATGTTGATTCGCCCGCCGGAAGCGCGGCCATACTCGGCTGAAAACTGATTGGTAATAATTTGCACTTCCTCAACCGCTTCTATTGAAGGCTGGAAACGTTCACGAGCAGCGCGATCGTCGTTGTTGTCGAGGCCATCAATAGTGATGTTGTTGGAATAGGCGGGGCCGCCTGAAAGTGAGAACGTTCCTGCTTCTTCAGGAGTGTTGGCAACGGACGTGTTGCGGTCCTCGGCAAGATCACGGGTGGAGAGTGCTTCTTCCGATACGCCCGGCAAAGTGAAGATCAAATCCAGCGGCGATCGGGTGGCGACCGGAAGTGATTCCACTTCGTGCGTCGTGACCGTGCCACCGACCACGGTGCGCGTGGTATCGACAGCAGGAGTGTCAGTGGCTGTGACTACGACCGGATCCGCGATTACGCCTTGAGGAAGGAGTGTGAAGTCGAATTGCACGTTTTTGCCGGCGATGAAGCTTAGTTCTGTTTTCTCCAGTGGCGCAAACCCCGTCGATGTAGCGCGCACAATGTAGGTGCCAGCCTCGAGCTGAATGATGTGATAACGTCCTTCATCGTCAGTCACGGTGGTTCGCGTTGCGCCAGTCTTCACCAGCACAACCTCGATGGTGGCCCGGGGAATGATGGCGCCATTTTGATCCGACACGCGCCCAGTGATGGTGACATTATCAAGGTCCTGTGCGGCTGCAGGTGCTGCCAAAAGGCTCAAGCTTATGCCGACAAGAACCATTTGAATGGTCGAAATCATGAAACCTCTGAGGGCAGGCGTTTTCATTGTTGCTCGTTAACCGTGTTGCAAGGTAACTACGTAAAGCGAGTTGGTTTGGGGTGAGATGGAAACTAGCGGTCTGCGTTAGATTTATGTTTTTGCCAGCGGCTGATGTTTAAGCGTCGTTGGGTGAATTGCGGACGAAATCTAGCACGTACGGGTGCGGGTAACAAAGCTAATCGGATTCCACGAATGCCCGTCGTAATGCAAAGAATCAGGTAACTATGATGGGCTTGTTGCAGGTGCTTCTTTTGTCTTTGACGTTATCGTAAATTCGCATGGGCAGGAATCGACTGTGCCATTTTGATTGTGTACGAGAAGAGGAGCGGGTTCAATAACCAACTCCTACGAAATCAAGTTGTAAAATTCAAAGACATCCAGCAAAGACATGGAAAAGGGCGTTGCCTGGGAGAAGCAACGCCCTATTGTTTTCCGAACGGGTTAAGAGGTGTTGAGAGGTTTTCTAAAACTCAAACCTGACGGCAAACTGCATAATGCGCGGTGGGTAAGCATTACCAGACGTAATCTGCCCAAAGGTTGAGCTGTTGATATTGAAGATGTTGCTGTCTTCGCCAAAACTCGTTGCGTTGGTGCCCGACGCAGCGAAGAAGTTGACGTTGTTCAGAACGTTGAAGACTTCCATGCGCAACTGGAGTCGGGCGGTTTCGGAGAAGGCAATGTTCTTGATCAATCCGGCATCCCAATTGAAGTAAATGGGTCCATTGAGGAACGTGCGCGGCAAATTGCCGGTCTGTCCCGGCTGAGCCCTGAAGAAGACCTGTCCGGGGAAACTGGCGGTCGGTGTCGTCCCGAGGTTACCGCCAGTAGCCGTACCGTCAGGCGCGATCACGGCCGGATTGATGAAGTAAATCTTGCCGTTCTGTTTGAAGATACCTACCAGCTTCTTGATTTCGTCCGTGGTCAGACTTGAATTTGCAGTCTGACGAAGCGAACGGCCTCCCCGATTTAGCGTCCCGGTAAGATCCCGAATCGAAATGGGCGTGCCGGAACTGATGTTAACCAGCGAAGTAATCTGGAACCCGCCGAAAACTCGGTTAATCACCGCGCCCTCGTTAAGAAACCTTTTCCCCTTGCCAAAGGGGAGTTCGTAAATCCCATTGATGTTGAAAGTATGCGTGCGATCGTAATCCGTACGCGCATAGTCGAGTTGCGGGTTGTTATTGTCGAGATATGGATCGAAACGGCTTTGCCCATCGGTTTCGATGTCCGAAAGTATCTTCTGGAAAGTGTAGTTGGCCTGGAAACTCAGCCCGTCGGTGAAGCGCCGCCGGATTTCTGCCTGCAACGCGTTATAACGATACTTGCCACCGTTCCTCAGAAGATCCACCGGGCCCGCAAAGATATTTCTGCGGAAGTTGATCCCAGTACCGGATGCCGGATCGAAATCCAGACCATTCTGAATATAGATTAACGCCAGATCCGCGGGCGTCCCATTGATGATGGGTGTCGTCACGGCGGGGTTGTTGAGAAAGGCGCCGAATGGCAAAAGGTCAAAAGCAGGCAACGGTTGACTGCCGGGAATTCCCGGATTAAACCGCGCGTCGGTGCAACGAAGCAGCGGGTCTTCTGTCCCCGCAATAGTTGCTCCCTGCAGCCGGCAATTGTCTCGAGCGATAAGGAAATCCCTGAGGAAATTGTTGGCGCCGAGATTGATTTGGTTCAGGTCGACGCCGCGCACCATGTTCTTGCTGCGGCCACCTACATAACGAATTTCAATTGCGGTCTGGTGACCAATTTCTCTTTGAATTCCCAGGTTGAATTCGTCATTGCGCTGGACCTGAATATTCGGGTCGATGGCAAAGACCGTGTTGAAGAAGAATCCATTATCGGCATTGGCGTCAGCAAAGCTGATGGGCGGTGTCCTGAATGGCGGCAGAACGAAACTCGGTGGAGCAGTGAACCGAGCATTGATGTTGGCCGCACCATTTGCCAGTCCCGTCAAATTCAAACCCGCATTGCCACCGGCGGCGTTGAGCGCCGAGGTAACATATTCATCGTTAACGTAACTGCTGCGAAAGCCGCCGCGAATTACCGTTCTGCCCTGACCGGGCATAAGGGCGCCGAGAAACTTGTTTTTGAATTCAGGTGCGTAGGCAAAGCTCACGACAGGGCCAAAGTTATTCTTGTCCGTGTTGTAAAACTTTCCCGGGTCTCCCGTGTTTGTGCCCACCAGACCGTAACTGCCGTTCGGATCCACTATGGCGTCGGCGATAGTTTCTCCGGACGGAATGATCGGTTCTAAAAATACCTGGTCCGGATTCTTTAACGGGTGAAGATATCGTATCGCAAACCCAGGTTGAGGGTGAGCCGAGGCGTAATGCGCCACTGGTCGCCCACATAGGACCCGATGGTCTCAAAATTGAGCTGCTGGATTAGTGGCGCGCCAAGCTGTGGGCCGACGCTGGGATTGACGAAGTTTGCGGCCACCGAATCCACGCCGATTATGCCTCCCAACAGGTAACGCAAAGCATCCGCACGGCCGCGTTGCGTGGCACTGATGCCGCCGGGAAAAAGACTCGCCGCGAGTCGCAGGGTGAGTGGGTTGTTGACGTTGGTGATCGAATAGATCGGAGTGCGATTGAAATTACTGATCACCTGGATCCGCTGGGTGTTGTAATCGACACCGAAGCGGAGCGAGTGGTTGCCGAAGGTGTAGGAAGCGTTGTCCTGCAGAGTGTACTGCCTGGTGTTTCGGCCCTGATCTTCAAAGCTGGCTTCGGGGGTGCTGATCGTCAGGGGCAAGCCTGAGACAGGCAATCCATTTGCGGCAATCGTGCCGATAATGAAATCGCTCGGCAACGAGGTCTGTTTGAAAAACGGCTCAGCTGGTTCGTACGCGCCGCGAACTTCATTTATGAAGCGGGATCCGATCGTGGTGCGGTAGGATGCAATGAACAACTTAGTCGGCCCACTCTGGAGAACGAACGGGTGCGTGCCAAAGCCGCCCGCATCAACTTGCCGCTCGTCGCCATTGTTGTTGTACTTGTACACAACGTTCAAGCTGTTCCGGCTGTTTAAATCGAAGTCGAGTCGCGTGGTGAAGCCATTGCGCGTGTCATTGTCAGACTGATTAAACTGTAACAGCTGAGTCAGGCTGTTATTAGCGACCGTGGAATTGCCAACCGCCGGCATGGGATCAAGCACTCGTCTTTGTATGGTCGGATCGACCGCCAGCGCACCACCTGCCGACGCCGGGATAACGCCGGTGAAGCCCGCGCCGGTCAGCACATTCACGGTCCGAGTCACACCGCCGTTGTCGGTATAGGTAAAGTTGCCCGTGCGCGCCGAGCCCAGCAGAACAGTCCGCGTCACCGAACGTTGCTGGCGCAGCACGAACCTTTCATAAGAAGCGAAGAAAAAGGCCTTGCCTTTGATCAGAGAGGAGCCGCCCTCACTGAAATGCGGCAGCGCCAGGGGACCGCTGAGCTTCCCGCCAAACTGGTTGCGGTTAAGAAATGGCCGCGCAATGCCTGCGGCATTATTAAAGAAATCATTCGCCGCGAATTTTACGTTGCGGTTGTATTCAAACAGCGCGCCGTGAAAACCTTCGCCGCCTCGAGGAGTGACCAGCTGCACCTGTGTGGAACCGCCGCCTCCCTGATCGGCGCTCGCGTTTTGAGTCACGACGGTAAACTCGCCCGTGTCGTCGACGGTGGGCCGGTCCTGAACGAATCCCCCGGTGCGGATGAAGTTATCTTGAACGTTGATGCCATCGCGGGTGTAATTTGTCGACGACGATCGTTCGCCGTTGATCGAGGCACTGGTCGCATTAGCTCCGGCGACCGTGTTGAGCAGGGTAAGCGGATTACGCCCATTGAGCGGCAATTCGAGTACCTGGCGAGGAGAGATCGTGTTGCTCAATTCGGCGTTGGTTGAATTCACCACATCAGCACCCGCGATGACAGTCACGTTTTCAGAGACCTCGCCGACTTCAAGATTCGCATTGAGCGAGTACTCCTGACCAATATCAATCTTTACATCGTTGGCGCTGAAGGTCTTGTGTCCCGGGGCCGAAATGGTCACTGTGTATAAACCGACATCCAGCTGTGGCACGCTGAAAGCGCCATCCCCGCTGGTTGTTACGGTGCGTTCCCTGCTGGTCTGATTATCTTTGATCACAACCGTCGCCCCGGGAATGACGCCGCTGGCATCCGAGACGGTACCGACCAGTCGGCCGGTGGTGGATTGTGAGAGGGGCGTTCGCGCCATAGATAACGAAAAGAGTGAAAGCACCAAAATAAATCTGATTGTTGTTCGCATAAGTAACTCCCTCGAATGCTGACAAGGTTGTAAAATTCAAGCGAAGAAAGCCGGACCTCCGCAAGATCGGAGAGACCGACTCTCCTAAAATTCGTAAGCAGGCCAGAGCAATCACGATTGCCAACCACCAAAGTGCAAAAGGCATTCCCTGTTAGGGCCACCTGCGTTGTTTGAGCACGCCGGTTGAGATTGACTCGATGATCGAAAGGTCGAGGGTCGAGATCCAGATAAATGGTGGCGCGGAAAATTGTGGATTTTGGATAACGAATGAAATCAGAGATCGATGATCGACCAACGGCTGCCAAAAAATTGGAACATTAGATCCGGACTTGAGTGAGTCATGATTCTAAAGCGGAGCGCACGGCGCAGTGTGAACCAGAGGAACGTAACCTCTCTCTGGTCCTGACTTGAGCCTGAGAAGAGATGCAAAAGTTCCCGCGTAAATGCGATCGCTGGAGAATCCTCAGGCCGCAGTTTCCTGATGGTGAATCTCGTCATTGAAAGTTGGTGTGACGTCTGAGCAGTAACCGACCGGCAGGATCTTATAACGCTTAACTTTGGTGTTTAGGGTGGTAAGCTTCACACCGAGCAGTTGGGCTGCGCGACTCTGATTACCATCCGTTCTGACAAGCGCGCTGCGGATAAGTTCGATCTCAAATCGCTGCACCTCATCATAAAGCCTGACATTGCGATTTGTGACGGGCCGCTGCGAAACCCTGAGCGATTCGACCTCTCGCAATAGCGTCAGAGCAACTTCTCTCAAGGTATCGAGTCTATTGCTTAGGGCTGTATCAGGCAGCGGAACTGCCGTAATCGCTGCGTCGGTTGCGCTATGTTCCAGGCTGCTCCAGGCTAATGGATTGCTCATCTTATGCCTCCTCAAATGGGCGAGAGCGTCCGGGGAGGTCGCCAATCTCTGAAATTTATCGCATTGCTCTTGAACCGGTGCGCCAACAATTGGACCGCGGCACTTGGCGTGGGGAGTGGCAACAAGATATGCAGGCGCATTAAAAAAGCCACCTGAATTGTGACGAAGAGGCCAGAGAACGGGACAAGCGGGCAAAGGGGAAGGCCGGATGTGTTGTTAGGACAGTTAGTGGCGCGTAGCTAGCGCGATGCGCTGCGGCGGCGTAGTGCTGCTGCGCGCGTGATTGGGACGAGCGCGTCGGTAGTGCCTTCGGCAGGAGATTCGACAAAGTTTGTTAACTCATCGGCATGTGACTGGAGGTAGCGGAAGAAGCGTTCAAACTCCTGCTGCATCGCGTCCATCTTCTCGCGCATGTTGAGAATAATCTCCACGCCCGCCAGATTCACACCAAGGTCGCGCGTGAGGGAAAGAATTAGTTCGAGCCGCGCGAGATCGGGATCGGTATAAAGACGCGTGTTGCCCTCAGAGCGCGACGGCTTGAGCAGTCCCTCACGTTCGTAAAGACGCAGCGTTTGCGGATGGATGCCATACTGATCCGCAACCGCGCTGATTGTGTATGTCTTCGGTTTGCGTTTCACGATTTAGGTCTTAGGTCTTGGGTCTTTGGTCTTTGGCTTTGCGTAAATTAACTTGAAGCTCACTTCTCACAAAGACCAAAGTCCAAAAGCCAAAGACCGACTTTACTCCAGTCCCATCTCCACCCGCGGGTTCTCAGGATTCAACTTCGAATACTGCCGCAAGAGTTCCTTCGTCTCTTCCGAGATCACTTTCGGCAGCGTCACTTGCACTTCCACAAATTGATCGCCGTGCGCGCCGGGCTTGCGCAAGGATGGTGCACCGCGCTGACGCAAGCGAAACTTCTGGCCCGACTGTGTCGCCGGTGGGATACGCAATTGTGCTTTGCCCTCGACGGTTGGCACTTCGATCTTGGCGCCGACCGCGGCTTCAGGCACCGTTATCGGAACGGTAACGTAAATATTGTCGCCTTTGCGCGTAAAGTATTTATGACTGCCGACATTTGTGATGATGTGCAAATCCCCCGGTGGCGCGCCGAGTCGTCCGCCTTCACCTTTTCCCGGAATGCGTACGCGCGACCCTGTTTCCACTCCGGCGGGAATGCGCACTTTAACAGTCTCGGTTTTTGGAACGGTGCCCTTCCCCTTGCATAAAGAGCAGGGCGACCTTCGGCGGCCGGTGCCACCGCAATCCTGGCATTCCTGAGCAAAACGCAAACGTCCACCCGCGCGTTGCACTTGTCCCGAGCCTTTGCAGGTAGCACAAACCATTACTGGCCCACCAATATCGCCGGCGCCGTTGCAACGCGAACATTGTTCAGAACGATTGACCGTGAGGTTGGTTGTTAAACCCTTGATGGCTTCTTCAAAAGACAACGACAGCGGCATCTCAATGTCCGCGCCGCGTTTGGGCTGCGGCCGCGGCGGTTCCTGCGTCTTGGTCGAGCCGCCGCCAAAAAGATCCGCGAAGATATCGCGAAAACTGGATCCTGCCCCGCCACTGCCCGGAGTCGTAGTTGTGCTCCAGTCGAAGCCACTGAAATCAAAACCCGGCGAGGTGCGGCCGGCGCCCGGTCCGGCGCCACGTGCGGCAGCATCAGCGAGGTTATCGGAATACTGACCAAACTGATCGTAAACTTTTCGTTTTTTCGGATCTGAAAGAACATCGTGCGCTTCAGTGGTTAGCTTGAAGCGCTCCTCAGAAGATTTATCTCCAGGATTAACATCCGGATGATACTTGCGCGCGAGCCGGCGATATGCCTTCTTGATCTCATCAGGCTTGGCGTCGCGCTTAACACCCAGTACTTCGTAATAATCTTGCTTGGCCATTTTGAGCAGTGAATAGTAAATAGTGACAAGTGACAAGTTCCCAAAAACTCAATCTTGTCACCTGTCACTCGTCACTTTTCACTGGTTTTACTTGTTTTCGTCTACGTCGACGTATTCAGCGTCGATGACATTATCCTCGCCTGCGCCCCCCGCAGTTGAAGCTCCTGCCGCTGACGCTTGATCTTCCGCATGCGTTTCGGTACCCGTCGCTGCGGTTTGTTGATAAAGCGCTTCTGCCAACTTATGCGAAGCGGCTTGTAGCTGGTTGAAGGCTTCGTTCAATTTGTCCGCGCCACCTTCTGCCAATGCTTTTTTGGCGTCAGCAATGGCGGTCTCAACCTCGCCTGCCACAGCGCCAACTTTCTCGCGATTATCGTTCAGAGTTTTCTCCATCTGGTAGACAAGACCATCCAAACGGTTGCGCGCTTCGATTTCTTCCTTCTTCTTCACGTCGTCCGCCGCGTGCGATTCGGCATCGCGCATCATCTTGTCGATCTCTTCTTTCGAGAGACCGGAAGACGCCGTGATTGTTATTTTCTGTTCGCGGCCGGTGCCCATGTCCTTGGCCGAAACGTTGACGATGCCGTTGGCGTCAATATCGAAGGCCACCTCAACCTGCGGCATACCGCGCGGCGCCGGAGGTATCCCGATGAGATGAAACTTACCGAGCGTGCGATTGTCGCTGGCCATCGGACGTTCGCCCTGCAACACATGAACTTCCACAGACGTTTGATTGTCTGACGCCGTCGAAAATATCTCCGACTTGCGCGTTGGGATGGTTGTGTTGCGTTCGATTAGTTTGGTAAAGACGCCGCCAAGCGTTTCGATGCCCAGGCTTAGAGGTGTTACATCAAGCAACAGAATGTCGGTCTTCTCGCCTGACAGCACACCTGCCTGCACCGCGGCGCCGATAGCTACGACTTCGTCAGGATTAACGCTCTTGTTCGGCTCCTTGCCGGCAAACAAATCTTTCACAATCTGCTGAACTTTGGGAATGCGTGTCGAGCCGCCCACCAAAACAACCTCGTGAATCTTCGAGGGATCAAGTCCGGCATCCTTGATGGCTTGCTCCACAGGGGATTTCAAACGTCCAAGGATTGGCTCAACCAACTGCTCAAACTTTGCCCGCGTTAGCTTCATCGCGAGATGCTTCGGACCAGACTGGTCGGCGGTCACGAAGGGAAGATTAATCTCAGTTTCCATCGTGCTGGACAGTTCAATCTTCGCCTTCTCTGAAGCTTCTTTCAGTCGCTGCAACGCCATCTTGTCATTTGAAAGATCGATTCCCTGGTCCCTTTTGAACTCTTCGATAATCCATTCGGTCAGACGCTCGTCAATGTCGTCTCCGCCAAGGTGCGTGTCACCGTTGGTCGACTTCACTTCCACAACGCCTTCGCCGACCTCGAGAATCGAGATATCAAACGTACCGCCGCCGAAATCGAACACCGCGATCGTTTCATCCTTCTTTTTGTCGAGACCGTAAGCGAGTGCCGCGGCCGTTGGCTCATTGACGATGCGCATCACTTCCAGACCAGCGATCTTGCCTGCATCTTTAGTCGCCTGGCGCTGGGCATCATTGAAGTAAGCCGGCACGGTAATCACGGCCTTTTCTACCTTTTGTCCCAGGTAATCTTCGGCCGATTGCTTCATCTTCTGAAGGATGATTGCCGAAATCTCCGGTGGGCTCCATTCCTTGCCACCCGCTTCGATACGCACGTCGCCGGTGCCCGCAGCCTTGACCTTATAAGGAACTTGCTTGATTTCTTCGGTCACCTCATCAAAGCGCCGTCCCATGAATCTTTTGATTGAATAGACCGTGTTCTCGGGATTGGTAACTGCCTGGCGCTTTGCGACCTGCCCTACCAACCGGCTGCCGTCTTTCGTAAACGCTACCACTGAGGGAGTGGTGCGCCCGCCTTCGGAATTGTTTATGACTGTGGGCTCGCCGCCTTCCATCACTGCCACCACGGAGTTGGTCGTTCCCAAGTCGATTCCTATAATCTTGCTCATCTCTTTTTGTTCTCCAAACGATATTTAGCCCGTTATTGACATTCCAACCAAGCTGGCTGGCTGGACGGGACCTGCCATAATTGGCAACCAACAACTCTAGTTGAATGGGAAGATAATATAATATCTGAGCGCCTTGTTGTCAACTTTGATTACAGAGCTTTCGCAGATTGGGTAAGAACCTGGTTTTCAGGTGATAACGAGCGCCGGTCAGTTCTGGATGCCTTGTTTACGGTCCTCATTCATGAGCTTCGAGGCAAAGAATATGTAGTGGAGCCCGGAGAGCACCGCCAGCGTAAAAACCGCCGCATAGACTGTGGGAAGGTAGTAACCAGTGTAATAGGGAACACTTGCTGCAAACATGATGGCCGCGATACCCGCAACCTGAACAATGGTGTTGAGCTTGCCCAACCAGGAAGGGCGAAAGCCTCTGAAGCCCGTCATGATGTTGATGGCAGCGGCACCGACAATAATAAATACGTCGCGGCTGATTACCGCGACTGTTACCCAAAAAGGCACGGGTAGGTGACCCGGCAAAGGTTGAGGAAAAACACTCCGCATGGAAAGGACTATGAACGCTGTCACCAGCATGAGCTTGTCGGCAATAGGATCGAGGATTGTACCGAGTTGAGACTGCTGGCTGAAACGGCGAGCCAAAAGTCCGTCGAGGCCGTCGGTAAGGCCGGCCAAAATAAAGACTGCCAGCGCCAGGCTAAATCGCCGATAGAAAAGCAGTGTTACAAAAACAGGAATGAGCACCATCCGAAAGACGGTGAGCAGGTTGGGGACGGTCAGAATCCGGGAGAACATGATCAGTAAATGGTGAATTGTAAATCGTGAATAGATGAACACGCGTTCGGAAGTCTATTCACGACTCCTGACTCACCATTCACTTCTTTCACGCAGTACGTAGCTCAAGTAACGAAACCTCGGGCGGGCAACCAAACCGAACTGGCAAAACTACGGTTCCAAGCCCTCGGGTGACGTAGATCTGAGTTTCGCCCTGGCGGGCCAGGCCTTTGAGCAAACGCCGGCGAGGTCGGCCGGACGCGCTCCGGTCTGAGCGCAAACTAACCTGTCCGCCGTGGGTGTGACCACTAAGCACGAGATCGACTCCAGCCCTCGCAGCGCGTCTCAGGATAACGGGATTATGCGCCAGCAACAGCTTAAATTCGTCAACCTGGGAACCGGCCAACGCGAGTGGCAGATCCTCAAGTCCCACCATCGTATCGTCCACTCCCGCGAGCCAGAACGCTGAGCCATTCTTCTCGAAACGCATGCCCTGATTGACGAGTACGGTCATTCCTTCAGCGCGGAAGAGATCGGTGATTAGCGCCGCATCCGTCCAATGGTCATGATTTCCGAGCACAGCATAGACGCCATGTCGCGCGCGCAGTCTCCCGAGCAGTTCCGCGCAAGGTGCAGCGTACTCCCGTTCCTTGGAAATATAATCACCCGTGAGCGCCACTATGTCGGGTTGTAAACTATTAGCCGTTGCTACGGCACGCTCGATTTGTTCACGGCTGGTGAATGGACTGTGGTGAATGTCGGAAAGCTGAACAATACGAAAGCCGTCAAACTCTCGGGGCAACCGCCGCAGACCAATTCGTTGATGTTCTATCGTAAGCCGGAACGGCTCAGTCAGCGCAGAACGCGCCGCTTCGCTCAAATTGAGGGCCAATGCGCGCAGGGGCGTTTGTGGTCGCCTATTATCGCGAGACGTGACAATTCTGCGCTCTTTCCACCTGATAGGAGTTGACATGTTTTAGGTTGATTTGCCTCTTAGACGCTGCCAGTGCTCGATTCCGCCGGGAATAACTGCCAAACTTAGCCGCTAAAATTTGGCGCATTATAGAAGGGGAACCTCGGGGAAGCAAACGAAGCAAACATAAAACTACCGATGTCGCAGATATGTAATAATCGCCCCGTTTCGCAACAACGAATGAAAAACCGTTCTCTGGCAGTGCTGGCTGCCGCTTCACTATTACTGGTGGTTACACCCGTTGGGGCGGCACCCGAGCAGGCGTCGCCAACGGGTGGCGACGGCCACGGCCTTCAGCCAATTATTCTTATCGGGCTCGCCGTGATGCTGATTGTGGCCAAGCTCGGGGGTGAATTTTTTGAACGGATCGGCCAGCCGGCTGTATTAGGAGAGTTGCTTGGCGGAATCCTTATTGGCAATCTGGTTTTATTTGGTTTCACTGGCGCTGAGGCATTAAAGACCGACGCAGTAATCGGGGCGATTGCGGAGATCGGTGTAATCATTCTGCTGTTTGAAGTTGGACTGGAATCCGATCTAAAAGAGATGATGGAGGTTGGCTGGTCGTCGTTGCTGGTTGCCGTGTTAGGAGTGATCGCTCCTTTCCTTTTGGGTTGGGGTGTGTCGGCTTACTTCATTCCAGAGGAACCGCGCCTTGCTCATATCTTCATTGGCGCAACTCTTTGTGCGACGAGCGTTGGCATCACGGCGCGCGTTTTCAAAGATTTGGGAAAGGTTGCGACCCGCGAGGCTCGCATCATTCTGGGCGCGGCGGTAATCGATGACGTCCTTGGACTCATGATTTTGGCCATTGTAGCCGGGGCAATCAAAGCAACGGCGACGGGCACCGCTCTTTCAATGATTGGCGTCGGCATTATCACAGCTAAGGCGTTAGCGTTCCTGATTGGTTCAATTGCACTGGGACATTTCATCGTGCCACGTTTGCTTCGCGGCGCCGGACGGCTGGAGTCTCGAGGTGTGTTGCTCACGTTGGCAATCTCCTTCTGTCTATTTCTTTCCTGGGCTGCGGCAAAGGTTGAACTCGCTCCAATCGTTGGTGCGTTTGCCGCCGGACTCGTGCTCGATGAAGTTCACTACAAGCCGCCGCGCGCGCGCAAGGAGCGGGACCTTCAGGACCTGTTGCAGCCGGTAATCCTGGTGCTCGTACCGATATTCTTCGTTCTGATGGGAATGAGAGTCGAGCTCCGATTCTTCGGACGACTTGAGCTGCTGGGCTTTGCCGTGGCCCTTACTTTGGCGGCCATTGTTGGCAAGCAGGTTTGTTCCCTGGGAGTACTCGAGCGTGGCACGAATCGATTGGCGATTGGATTGGGTATGATCCCACGGGGCGAAGTCGGGTTGATATTTGCCGCTATAGGCGCAACTCTAATGCTTCCTAATGCCAACGGCGTCAGCGAGGCCGTAATTCGTCCGGCGACGTTTGGCGCAGTCATAATTATGGTGATCACTACGACTTTGGTGACTCCGCCGTTACTCAAGTGGTCACTGGCACGGGGCGCAAGCGGAAGGCAGAAGTGAGAAGGCACAAGGAAGTAGGCAGACTGCAGGAGCAGGCGGCAGGCGTCGTCAGGCCCGGGACAGTGCCGACTGGGTATACGTCACATTAGCGACTACGAGCAAGAAGATGAGCCACTGTTTGTAACGCAGACTGTTAGTTTGCGAAGTGGGTACCAGCAAGGAGTAATCTAAATGGAACAGAAAAGAGATCAGCACAAGGTTGGCGCCAAAACGAAGCCTCGTGGGCAACAAATGGGAACAGCCGGTGCTAAGGATCAAAATCGCGAGGCCATGAAAGAAACGCCAGCCGTGCGTGGTCGTCGTAAATATGCAAATAAGCTGGCCGCGGATAAGTCGGCCCAAAACATCGGTGGCGACGCGGTGACGCCGCGCACGAGCGCCCCTTCTACGCCAGCTATGACAACAGGCGAAGGCAAAGGCGAAAGCGGCGGCGAGAAAGTGTTTAAGGCCCGACTGAATGCGACACGAGTGAAAAAGAAGCATTGATCTATGAGACTACCGGCGACACTTCATAACGAGCCAAAGATTTGCTACCGCGGATAGACGCAGATTTGAACGGATCTGAAAATCCCACATCAGCCGAGCAGCGCCTGAACTTGGAAACATGTTCAAACTGGTTCGCTCTCAAATTTCCCGATCCGCGTTTATTTGCGTTCATTCGCGGACAGTAGTCCCTCACAGTTTTTGCTTCCTGCCTTGAAGAAGTGCAATAATCCGCTCGCTCCATTAGACAAGCCGGCGCTCGGTTTCTTTCAAATAATCAAAGACGAATAACGCGACGCCACACCTAGCGACGCTCGCGCGGAGACGCCTTTATGTTGAAGTTTTCAAAACTCTCAGTATTGATCATTGCCCTGGCAGTTAGTTTCCTGTCTCCGCTTCAGGCGCAAGAAGCTAACAAAGACATCCTTGGCGCGATGCGCTATCGCTATATTGGCCCAGTGGGAAACCGCGTCACTTCCGTTGTCAGCGTGCCGGGCCAACCAAACACTTACTACGTCGGTGCGGCCTCGGGTGGCATTTTCAAAACTACCGATGGCGGAGTTCATTGGGAGCCGGTGTTTGATGCACAACCCGTTGCCTCCATCGGCTCATTAGCCATCGCGCCTTCTGATTCAAATATCATTTGGGCAGGAACTGGTGAGGCGCACATTCGCAGTCACATCTCCGTCGGCGCCGGCATCTACAAATCCACCGACGGCGGCAAGACGTGGAAATTGATGGGCCTTGAGAAAACTGGACGCATCGGGCGCATCGTTATCGATCCGAAGAATCCCGACGTTGTGCTGGTCGCTGCTATGGGCCACAGCTACGGTCCACAACAAGAGCGCGGAATCTTCCGGACGGCGGACGGGGGTAAAACCTGGGAGCGCGCGCTGTTTGTCGATGAGAACACCGGCGCATCTGAGATCGTGATGGATCCCGGCAATCCCCGCACTTTGTTTGCCGGTATGTGGCCCCTGGAGATTCACACCTGGGGACGCGAAAGCGGTGGACCCGGCAGCGGGATTTACAAGTCAACCGATGGCGGCGTGAGCTGGAAGAAACTCACCGGCCACGGACTGCCCACGCGCACCACCGGAAAGATCGCTATGGCGATCGCAAACTCAAATCCCGATCGCGTCTACGCGCTAATCGAAACGGGAGACGGCGTTCCGGTGAAAGGAATTGAAACAGATCGCGGCAAACTATGGCGTTCTGATGATAGTGGCGAGAACTGGCGTTTGATTAGTTACGACCGCACACTCGGCGGCCGCACTCATTACTATTTCCGGGTCGTCGCTTCGCCTGACAATGAAAACGAAACTTACTTCCTGACCTCCGCCTTCTCCACTTCGCTGGACGGCGGCGAGACCCTACGAACCGGTGTTGGCTTTGGCGGCAGTCCCGGCGGCGACAATCACGACATGTGGATCGATCCTACCAATGCCAACCGCATGGCCGTTGCCAATGACGGCGGGATTTCCATATCAGTTACGCGCGGCCGAACCTGGAATCGCATCCAGCTTCCCATTGCGCAGATGTATCACGTGACTGTCGATAATCGCATTCCCTACTTCGTCTACGGCAACGAGCAGGATGATCCATCTTATCGCGGACCCAGCAACACACGCGGCGGTGGGTTTGGCGGCGGTGCCGGACTAATTCCGCGCAGTGCCTGGCAGCCCGTCGGCGGCGGCGAAAGCGGTTGGGCTACGCCCGATCCGGTTGATAACAACATCATCTGGTCCAGCGCTTCCGGATCAGGCAGCGTCGGCGGCATCGTCGAACGTTTCAACCTGACGATTGGTCAGGGTCGCAACGTCGAAGTTTGGCCGGACCAGAGCAACGGCTCCACGGCGGCTGAGCTGAAGTACCGTTTCGTCTGGACCATGCCGCTGACTATCTCTCCGCATGATCACAATCGGCTTTACGTAGGTAGTCAATATATCCATCAGACCACCGACGGCGGGCAGAGCTGGCAGGTAATCAGTCCCGACCTTACTAGCAACGACAAAAGCAAGCAGGGATTCTCAGGCGGACTAACCGGTGACAATATCGGCGTGGAGTATGCGCCGGTGGTGTTTGCTATTGCGGAATCTCCCAAAGAAAACGGATTGATCTGGGCCGGTACAAATGATGGCCTGGTGCAGATCACGCGTGACGGCGGTAAGAACTGGACAAATGTTACGAGGAATATACCGAATCTGCCGCCCTGGGGCACTGTCAGTAACATCGAACCGTCGCGCTACAACGCCGGCGCCGCTTACATCACGGTCGACTTCCACCAGGTGAATAATCGCGATCCGTTTGTGTACAAGACGAGCGATTACGGTAAGAGTTGGAAACCGATCACCAGCGGCATTCCCCACACGATGCTGAGCTACGCGCATTGCGTGCGCGAAGATCCTACGAGACCGGGATTGTTATATTTAGCTACGGAAGGCGGCGTGTTCGTCTCCTTCGACGACGGCACAAACTGGGAACCGTTACAGTCAAACCTGCCGCACGCCCCGGTTTATTGGCTCGTAGTGCAGGAAGACTTTAACGATCTGGTGATCGCCACCTATGGCCGTGGCTTTTGGATACTCGACGATCTTGGCCCGCTACAGCAAATGAATGCGAACGTGCGCGACTCAAATGCGCATCTCTTTACGCCTCGGCCGGCATATCGTTTTCGCAATACAGTGGTGCCGGTATCAGTCGACTCCGATCCAACTGCCGGACAGAATCCGCCGTATGGCGCGTCAATAAATTACTACTTGAAATCGGCGCCCAGCGGCGACGTGAAGATCCGTATTGAGGATACAAAGGGACAGACGGTGCGCACGCTGACCGGGACGAAGACTGTTGGCATCAATCGCGTCAACTGGGATCTGCGCGGCGAGCAAACGAAAGAAGTGCGCCTGCGCACCAGTCCCGCTTACGCTCCCGAGGTTCGGAACGGGGCCGAAGGCTGGCGCCTCGCGCCGGAGGGCGGTCGTATGTCGGTGCTGATGCCGCCCGGAACGTACACTGTGAAACTTTTGGTCGGCGGGAGCGAGGCCCCCAGTCAAACTCTCAGCCAACAGTTAATCGTCAGGAAAGATCCTAACAGCGAAGGCAAGGAGGAGGACATCAACGCACAGGTGGCGATGCTGTTTGAATTACGCAAGGATTTGGAAAACGCAGCCGACATGGTTAACCAAATAGAAATGATCCGCAGCCAACTCGCGAGCATCACCGCATTGCTTGATCCTGGGGCCGCGGGCGCCTCGTCCGCAACGACCGCGCAGCGTGAAACTCAGTCGGCAACACCAGCGTCAGCAGGCGGAGATTACATCGCAATCAAGCGAGCCGCAGACGATCTCGAGAAGAAGCTGATCGACGTTGAAGAGAACTTGATCCAGCGGAAACTCACCGGGCAGGGCCAGGACTCTGTTCGCTGGCCGCCAAAGTTGTTGAGCAAGATCAACTATCTCGCTAACGGAATTGGCGGCGCAGACTTCGCGCCAACCATGCAGCACCGCGAAGTGAAGGCGATGTTTGAAGATCAGCTTACCACTCATCGCCGGCGTCTGGACGAGATACTCAGCAAAGACCTCGACGCCTTCAATCGTCAGCTGCGGGATCGTGGCGTGGGCAACGTGATTACGAAATAGTGGGCAGTGGGCAGTGAGCGGTGGGCAGCGTACAAAAAGTCAGAACCGGGAGTAGAGACTGTGTGGAAACGCGGTTTGCGGCTGCGTGTGCCCTTCCGGCTAGAGTTGATGGAATCAGGGGCTATGCCCCAACTCGCGGGCGTAGCCCCGGAATGATTAGGGTCCTACCTCCGGTGGGGCGGAGCCGCCACCGCACATCGGGCGGCACAGCCGCGAACCGGAGTTTCCACACAGTAAGTCTCGGTAGCGATCGGTTCTCCGAGTCCTTTTCGGCTATCAAAGACTCTGAATTTTTGTTGAGACAATAAATTTCTAACGCAAGGAATGACCCAGTTGCTACCGCCGGTTCCCTATTGCTTCTTGCTTAATGCAGTTACGCACACTCCATGACACGGTACTCAGCGTAATTTTCATACTCTCGTTCGTTCTCATGCAGGGCCATTTCGCCGCTGCGCGCTCGACCCCGGACGAACAGGTTTACATACGCGTGAATCAGGTTGGCTATAGCCCCCACGATCCGAAGGTTGCGATCGCTTTTGCAAACATGCCTTTGCCTGATTCGTTTCAGGTCGTCAACGCAACAACAAAAAAAATCGCGTTCACAGGTCGCTCAGTTCCAATTGCAGGTGCATGGGGACAGTTTGAGCATCATGCGGAGCTTAACTTCACAGCGTTACAAAATGAGGGACGCTACTTCATTCAACTGATGAGCGACTCGCCGCCGGCCGCGGTTGTTCGTTCACCTCAGTTCCTGATTGGCGGGAAGTCGTACGCAGAGCTTCCCGATCAACTGCTGGAGTTTATGCGGCAGCAACGGTGCGGCTACAACCCGTTCGTCGCTGCGGCGTGCCACACTCTTGATGGCCGCACTGCTTATGGGCCGTTGCCAGCCGGCACCTATGTAAACGCCACGGGCGGCTGGCACGATGCGGGCGATCAGTTGAAGTATTTGTTGACCTCGAGTAACGCGACCGCACAGATGCTGCTGGCATATCAAATCAATCAAACCAAACACAGGCAGCAAATCTTCGCAGATCATTTCAACAATTTGGGCCAGCCGGAAGCGAATGGGATGCCTGACCTGCTCGACGAAGCGCGTTGGGGGCTCGAATGGATGTTGAAGCTGCATCCGGCGCCGGACCAGTTGTATCACCAGGTTGCCGACGACCGCGATCATAAAGGTTTTCGATTGCCGCAGAATGAGACTGTCGACTTTGGCTGGGGTCCAGGCAGCTATCGCGTTGTCTATTTCGCAGATGGACGCCCGCAGGGTCTCAAGCAATATCAGAGCGACTCGAATGGTGTGGCAAATCTCGCTGGCCGCTACGCCGCAGCAATGGCACTGGGATATCAGATCTGGAAACACGATGCGCGCCTGAAGAATTTTGCGCAAAAATTATTGCGGTCGGGTCAGGAAGTGTACGCGCTGGGCCAGGCAAAAGAAGGTGTGCAGCAGGGCAATTCATACGGCGCGCCGTATCGCTATGCGGAGACCACCTGGGCAGATGACATGGAATGGGGCGCGGCAGAATTGCTACGCGCCACCGGCAACACGCGTTATCTGCGCGATGCGAAGCGCTACGCATTATTGGCCGCGTCGGAGTCGTGGATGGGTCGAGCGGAGACCGGCCATTATCAATTTTATCCATTCATGAACCTGGGTCACCTCCGTCTGTATGACCTTGTCGACACGCGATTCAAAAACATTCTGGCGGCCTACTATCGTGAAGGTATCGAGCGTTGTCTTCAGGCAGGCGAAAACAATCCTTATCGCGCTGGTGTTCCGTTCATCTGGTGTTCCAATAATCTGGTGGTAGCGCTGGCCACACAGTGTTGGGCTTACGAAAGTATGACGGGCGATGGGCGTTATCGCGAGTTTGCCGCTAAACAACGCGATTGGCTGTTTGGTCGAAATCCGTGGGGGATTTCAATGTTCACGGGCATTCCCGGCGATGGAACGTATCCGAAAGACGTTCATCTATTCAGTAATGCGATATTAAAACGGATGGTGCGTGGTGGCTTGGTTGACGGACCGGTTTATCGCAAAGTGTTCCTAACGCTTAAAGGTGTCACGATCGCTGAGCCGGATCCATTTGCCGCTTTTCAGGATGAACGAGCTGTTTATCACGACGATATAAGAGACTATTCAACGAACGAGCCGACAATGGATGGCACGGCGGCCGCGATTTTGTTGTGGGCAGTGAGCAGTGGCACACAAAATCAGAACCCGAAGCGTTAGCGAACGGGTACAAGGCTGGCTCAAGTCAACCTTCGATGTACCGTTCTCCACTCATCCGCAATTGCTCTTCTCAATAAAATCAACCCGTCTTTGATCAGTTGGACGAATCGGAACTGACGCCGGTCGCTATCGCTCCCGGTTCCGTATTCGTCGGCCCACGACGCCAGAGTCTTGCTAACGCAGGCTCTTGAGCGTTTCAAGTTAAGCACTACACGGGACACACACAAATACGGAACCGGGAGCGATAGCGACCGGGTCCTGGCAATCAAGTTGGACTTTACTCGTAGCGATTAGATTAGGAACAAACTCGGTTCTCTTATCCAAGTTGATCTTGAGACCCATTCGCTACCGAGGCTGTTTGAAAACTAAAAGTTGATCAGCATCGAAAGAAGAGCGGGGGCAAGCCACCCTTCCCGACCTCGAGACTTTCAAACTTGCTCGAGTTGCGCAAAGAC
>WNGE01007488.1_pt1 | contig 19964 bp, 20 predicted proteins | sample 5400651 | NCBI WGS metagenome assembly WNGE01 (sample SAMN13153370, study PRJNA577476) | soil metagenome | isolation source: 60 cm soil or saprolite under grassland replicate 2 | place: USA:California | collected 2016-06-15
GCGATCGCGCGTCGCCGGCGAAAGGTGGACCGGCGCCTTGGCGCGCGCGAGCACCTGCTCGAGCCGCTTTCGCCTTTCCGCGAGCGGCGTTTCACGGAGATCCTCGTCACCGATGGCGATCAGGTCCCACGCGACGTACGACGCCGGCGTCTGCGAAGCGAGGAGCTTCACCCGCGATTCGGCCGGATGGATGCGGAGGAGCAGCGCCTCGAAGTCGAGGCCGGCAGAGCCCGCGATGACGATTTCCCCGTCGAGGACGCAGCGCTCCGGAAGCGCGGCGGCCAGCGGCTCGAGGAGCTCCGGGAAGTACCGGTTCATCGGCTTCTCGTCGCGGCTCTGGAGCAGGATCTCGCCCCCGTCGCGAAAGACGAGCGTCCGGAACCCGTCCCACTTCGGCTCGAAGAGCCACCCCTCGCCCGCCGGGAGAGCGTCCGCGGCGCTCGAGAGCATCGGCTCGATGGGTGGATCGAACGGCAGGCGCACCCCGCGATCCTAGCGGGATTCCCCCTCGTTAAGAGCGCCGGATCAGAAGAACGGCGACCGCCGCCAGGGCGATGCCGAGCAGCGCGAGCACTCCCGGCGACAGCGTCGGAATGGTTCCAGGCGGGGGAGTCAGAGTCGGCGTCGCTGTCGCGACGCCCGCCGGCGTCGACGTCACGGTAGCCGTCGGCGTGGGGGTCACCGCCCCCTGGGGCTCTGCGTAGATGAAATCGTCCATCACCACGACGTCGACCGCGGGCGGGCTGTCGTTCGGCCCGAGCGGCACGTTCCCGCTCGTGATCCGGACGCGTCCGGCGGTCTCACCGGCGTTGAACAGCACGCCCACGAAGCAGAGCCCGTTGTTCGCAGTCGCGCTCGTGAAAGCGCCGAGGCTCGTGTTCTGAGCGTCGAAGAACTGGATCGAAGTCGTCGAAGCGACGTCGACATCCGTGAACACGGCACCGAAGCCGGTCGTCGTCGCCGGCGTGCTCGAGCCGGGAACGAAGAAATTGACATCCAGGACGGTGCTTCCGAGCGCAGTGAAGAGCCGCTGCGGCGAGAACGTCTGGAAGATCGACGAGTAATTCGGGTTGATGTTGTCGAAACGCACCGGCGCGACGCCGGCGTTCGCGCTGACCTGAAATCCGGTCCCCGGCGTCGAGAAGACGACCCCGCGCGGAGAGTTCACGTTGAAGAAGTTCGCGGGCAGATTGTTCGGAGCGGCGAGCGCGTCGGGAACGCCGTCCCAGTTGATTTCCCGGCGCCCGCTCGGGAAGGAACCCGCGGTGTTCGGGTTGAGCGCGCCAAGAGCCGTTCGATACGCGTCGATGGTCGGCTGGATCGCCGCCGGGTTTGCCCCGCACGCCTGGAACGTGACTGCGGCGCCGAACATCGTCGAGGAGGCGAGAGCGAAAACGGTCGTGAGAATGAGCCGGCTTTTCATGGGACTCCTCCACCGCTCGGGTTCGCGGCGCGGCCGCATTCTACGTTCTGGCATGGGGTCAGGTCTCCACTTGCCACAATGCTCTCTCGCTCGCTGGTGCGGCTTGTGCAGGATGGTGTATCTCGAGTGCATGGCCGAGGCAGGAAGGACGGCTCGCCGGAGTGTCAGCATCCCGATCGATTTTCCCCGATGAAGGAGGAACGATATGCAAAAGATCACGCCGATGCTCTGGTTCGACAACCAGGCCGAGGAAGCCGCGCGCTTCTACACCTCGATTTTCGACGGCTCGAAGATCAAGACCATCACGCGCTACGGAGACGCGGGCGCGCGGGCGTCCGGGCGGCCGAAGGGCTCCGTCATGACGGTCGCGTTCGAGCTCGAGGGGCAGGACTTTGTCGCACTCAACGGCGGCCCGCAGTTCAAGTTCAGCGAAGCCATTTCGTTCGTCGTGAACTGCAGGAGGCAGAAAGAAGTCGACGAGCTGTGGACGAAGCTGACGGCCGACGGCGGCCAGCCGGGCCCGTGCGGCTGGCTCAAAGACAAGTTCGGCCTGTCGTGGCAGGTCGTCCCGACCGTGCTGAACGAGTTGCTCGAGAGCAAGGACCCGGGAAAATCCGAGAGGGTCATGGCCGCCATGCTCAACATGACGAAGCTCGACATCGAGACTCTCGAGCGCGCTGCCGGGCGGGGATGAGCGCTCTGTCGCCGCCGACGATCCTCGCCCGTGTCGGACCTCTACGCCGCCGAGTGCGCGCGCTGAGTTCGCCTTATTCCACCCGAGCCGCGCCGCGACAATACTGATCAGTGTCGGTGCTAGGCTCCGGCAGGAGAATCAGTGGATCGGGAGACGGCCGAAGAAATCACGCGCCATTTCAACGTCGTCGCGGAAAGCCTGCGATCGGAGATCCGCACGGTTGCCGAAGGATTCGTCTCGACGAACGAACGACTCGACCGGATCGAGACGCGGATCTCGGAACGGTTCGGTGAGCTCGAGGCGATGATCCGCCTCTCCTTCGGCGAGCTCGAGCGACTGGCAGCCCGGCCCGTCCTTCGTATGCCTTCTCAAGCCAGCCGAGGGTCTCCTCCCGATCCCATCCCGAGTAGGCCATCGCGAAGTCGTGCTCGGAGATGAACCGCCGCTTCGCGAGGTCTGTCATCGCATCGACCGTCTTCTGCGCCGCGGCCCGGTTCCCCATCATCCCGTACGCGCGCGCGAGCGCCGCCCGCGGCAGCATCTCGTTGGGCGACGCGTCGCTCGCCCGCTGCGCCGCCGCGATCGCCTCGCCGAACCGCCCCTTCGCCTCGTACGCGAGGATCGCGAACGTGCAGAAGCCGGTGACCGTCGGGTCGGACGCCCGCGTCCGTTCGTACTGCGCGATCGCGTCGTCGTATCGCCGACCGTAATAGAGGAGCCGCGCGCGCAGGCACCCGGAGCTCGAGCTGACCGGATCGAGATCGACGACCCGATCCGCTTCCCGCATGGCCTCGGTGGCCTTTCCCTCCGCCGCGAGGAAGAGGCCGTTCGCCTGGTGGACGAGCGTCGAGCTGGGATTGCGCCCGATCGCGCGCCGGTACTCGGCCGCCGCTCCCGGCCAGTCGAACTCGTAGAACAGCTTGACCTGCGCGAGCGACGCGTAGCCTTCGGCGAGGTTCGGATCGAGCGCGAGCGCGCGGTCGATCGCGGCCCGCGCCTTCGGCATGACCTCGCGCGGCGGCTGCGCGCGCCCCGCGAGCTGGATGTACGAGTCCGCGAGCCCGGCGTACGCCATTGCGGACTGCGGGTCCTTCGCGATCGCTCGGTTGAAGTACTCGGCGGCGCGCGCGAGGGACTCCGGCGTGAAGCGCGAGAACGCGATCCGGCCCTGGAGGTAGAGCTGGTACGCCTCGGGATTGACCGGGCCCCGGCTCGCGAGCTGCGAGCTCTCCTCCGGCGCGACCTTGACCCGCACCTCGCGCACGATGGCGCTCGCGACGTCGCTCTGGAGCGAGAGGATGTCGCGCAGGTCCCGGTCGTAGCTTTCCACCCACATCTGCCGCTCGGTCGCGTCGGAGAGGCGCGCGTTGATGCGGACGCGGTTGCCCGAGCGCAGGACCGACCCCTCGACGATCGCGTCCACCTGCAGGTCTTTCGCGATCTCCGGCAGTGACTTCTTCGACCCCTTGTAGCGCATGACCGACGTGCGCGAGATGACGCGGAGCGCCGAGATCTTGGACAACCGCGCGATCAACTCGTCGGTCATGCCGTCGGCGAAGTACTCCTGCGAAGGATCCGGCGTGAGGTTTTCGAGCGGGAGGACGGCGAGGGACTTCACCTCGGGACGGGCGGCGGGAGCAGACGGCCGCGCGCGCCTTCCGGTCGATTTCCAGACGACGAACGCCCCGAGGAGCGCCGCCGCGACGGCTACGCCCGCGATCCAATACTTCCGGCGACGTGTCCGTGCGGGCGCCACCGCCGCTGGAAGCCGAGGAACCGACGCGACGCCCGATGCACTCAGGGACGCGCCGCTGTCGAGCTCCCGCAGCAGGCGCCGCAGGTCGATCGCCATCTCGCGCGCCGACTGGTAGCGCTGCTCGCGGTCCTTCTCGAGCGCCTTCAGGATGATGTCCTGGAGCTTCGACGGCAGCGTCGGGTCGACGTCGAGCGGCGGCACGGGATTGCGCTCCAGGATTCCGGAAAAGATCACCGCCGCAGTCGGCCCGCGGAAGGGGGGCGCGCCGAGCGCCATGTTGTAGAGCAGCGCGCCGAAGGAGAAGAGATCCGACCGCGCGTCCACCTCTTCGCCGCGGGTCTGCTCGGGCGACATGAACGCGACCGTGCCCACGGTGATCCCCGGCGTCGTCAGGCCGCTCGTGACGGTCTCCGACTCCGCGCCGGTCAGGGAGTCGGCGGCCTGGAGGATCTTGGCCAGCCCGAAGTCCATGATCTTCACGAATCCCGCCGACGTCACGAAGACGTTGGCCGGCTTGATGTCGCGGTGGATCACGTTGCGGGCGTGCGCGGCAGCGAGACCCTCGGCGATCTGCGTCGCGAGCTCGAGGAGGCGGCGGACCGGGAGAGGCCCCTTCTCTAAGAGCTTATCGAGGTTGTCCCCCTCGAGGAGCTCCATCGCAATGAAGTGGCGTCCCTCGGATTCGCCGACGTCGTGGATCGTGCAGATGTTCGGGTGGTTCAAGACCGACGCCGCGCGCGCCTCCCGCTCGAACCGCACGACGCGGTCGGGCCGATCGAGCGCCTTGTGGACGATGAACTTCAACGCCACGTGCCGCCCGAGGCGGAGGTCCTCCGCTTCGTAGACGACGCCCATGCCGCCTTCTCCGAGGACGCGCAGGACGCGGTAATGGGAAACCGTCTCGCCGATCATTTCGCCGCGCTATCATCCCGCACCCGATCGGACGGCTCACGAGGAGGTCGACTTATGTCGGACGAGACCTACTCCGTCGATTTTTCTGGCTCGGTCCACCCGACTTCCCACCCGCTCGTGGCGCTTTGCACCATCACGCTCCCCGCGGACACTGAGGTGACCGTCGAGTTCGGACTGACCACCCAGTACGGCCGCTCCACCTCACCCGTGCCGGCGCCGCCCGGCGGCGGACCCGTCTCGTTCCTCGTCGCCGGGATGATGGCGGCGCGGACGTACCAGATGCGGGCGCGGATCCGGCTTCCCGACGGGAAACACGTGACGACCCCCGGTGCGCTCTTCCAGACCGGTCCCCTTCCGAACATCGCCCTTCCCACGCTCTCCGCGACGACCTTCGCGAACCAGGCCCCGAGCCCGGGCGTCGAGCTCGTGAACGTGATCGACCCGACCGGCATCTCCGTCGTGTCGGATATCGACGGGAACATCCTCTGGTACTACGACAACTCCGCCGACTCGAGCTGGAAGGGCTACGCGTTTCCGATCAAGCCGCTGCCGAACGGCAATATGCTCGCGAGCATCACGAACCTGTACTCGGCCGGCGTGCCGCAGCCGATCCCGTACGACAGCGTGCTTCGGGAGATCGACTTCGTGGGGAACCCGGTGCGCGAGCTCTATCTCGCGGACTTGAACGCCGCTCTCAAGGCGATGGGCTCGGACGTCCAGGCGCTCTGCTACAGCCACGACGTGCTGCGGCTGCCCAACGGGCACACGATCCTCCTCGTGCAGCAGCAGAAGACCGTCCAGCTGACGCTGCCGCCCGGCCCCGGCCAGTTCACGATCCTGGGCGACGCGATGGTGGACTTGGACGAGAACTTCAACCCGGTCTGGACGTGGTCGGCGTTCGATCACCTGGACGTCGACCGGCACCCGTACGAGTTCGACGCCGCGAACGGCTACGACTGGACCCACTGCAACTGCATCCAGCTCGCGCCGGACGGCAACCTGATTCTCTCGTCCCGCAGCCAGAACTGGGTGATGAAGATCGACTACGAGGGCGGCAACGGAGACGGGACGATCCTCTGGAGGCTCGGCTACCAGGGCGACTTCACGCTCGTCGGCAGCCAGACCGCGGACACCGATTGGTTCTTCGCCCAGCACTTCCCGAACCTGCTTCCTTCCCCACCCGGTCATCCTGAGCGAAGCGAAGGATCCCTGGCTTTTCGCCTCGCCGTCATGGACAACGGCAACGACCGCTGCTACGCGATGCCGGGAGGCTGCGCCGCGACGAACCCGGCGCCGCCCCCTCCGTTCACCCGCGCCGCGATCTTCAAGATCGACGAGACCGCGATGACCGCGCAGCTCGCGTGGCAATACCCCCTGAACGAGTATTCGTACTGGGGCGGCAACGTCATGTCCTTGATCAATGGCGATATCGAGATCTGCGCATCGGAGCCCATACCGATCGGCGCGCCGATTCCTCCGTCCGACGTGCCCTCTCAAGTCGTGGAGCTGTCGAGCGGCCCATCCAGACCGGTGATCGTCTGGCAGATGACCGTGAAGCCCGGCGGCACCTACCGCTCGTACCGCATCCCGAGCCTGTACCCCGGGGTGATCTGGTCGGACGGCGCCTGACGCTTTGACGTCAAGACGCTAAAGCGCTAGAATCCCCGCATGACCGGCAAACGCGCCACCGTCTACTTCGACCCGGATATTCACCGTGCCCTCCGACTCAAGGCAGCCGCCTCGGACGACTCGATGTCGGACATCGTCAATCGGGCCGTCCGGCTGTCCCTTGCCGAGGACGCAGAGGACCTGGAGGCATTCCAGAGGCGCAAGAGAGAGCCGAACCTGGACTTCGAGCAGTTCGTGAAGGCTCTCAAGCGGCGTGGCAGGCTATAGGGTTCTCATCAAACCGTCCGCGGCGAAGGAGATCGAGGCGGTCGGACAAAAAGAGGACCGGCAGCGGATCGTGACGCGTATTCGGTCGCTGGCGCGCGATTCGAGGCCTCTCGGTAGCGAGAAGCTATCTGGGAGAGGGGATTTGTATCGGCTCCGGGTCGGGCGGTACCGAGTCGTCTGTACGGTTGGCGATGACGAGCTCGTCGTCCTGATCGTCCGAGTCGGCCACCGCAAGAACGTCTATCGGTGAGCCTCGGCCTCCGACTTCTAATCCCTGCCCTGGGCAGCCAGCACGGTCTGCAGACCTCGCTCGATCAGGCCGGCGCGGCTCAATCCGAGGTCCTTTGCAAGGGCATCCGGACCGCCACTCAACGTTTCCGCGTGTACTCGTACTGCACCGCGAGCCATTCGCGTCCGCTCCCGTCCGCGCGCGTCCAGAATTGCCGCGCGAACTCGTGGTCGTCGCTGTCTCGCGTGATCACGTAGTTCGACCGCATCAACCAGCCCTCCACCTCTTCTCCCCAGCCGGCGAACGCGAGACCCTCGAACTGAAGCGTGAGCTTGCCGCCGACCTCTCTTTCGAAGCTCCAGGCGGGCATGATCCCGGCAGGGAAGCGAGTGTCCAGCGAGACGTACTGCCAGCGACCCTCCACCCGGTTGTAGTGCAGGTAAGAGATGCGGCGGAAATCGGGCGTTTTCGAGCTCGGCGCGGGTCTCATCACTTCCTGCAGGAAGAGGCCGATCATCGTGCGCTCCGCGACCAGACCGGTCGTGACGACGGGCGTTGCGTCCGGCGTTGGACGGAGCGTAATGACGACGTTCCAGACGCCGGCGCGGCGCGAGAGCTGCTCGGCCTCGGGGCCGGGCTTCTGCATGCGCTCGATCGCCGAGCGGGTCGCTGTGCGTTCAGCGGCTCGAGCCAGTAGCGCCGGCGCGACAAAGGTTGCTGCGAAAGTTATTCTGAGACAGTGGCCAAGCAGTGTCGAGAACCGGGACTGCGTGTCCATGAATCCTCCTGCGGATCTCTTGTCGAGCTGTGTCAGGCCCTCTTCGCAGCTGTTTCGCGCACGGCCTGGCGGTTTCGAGTGAGGTGCGGGACGATGCCGAGCAATCGCTCGATCACAGTCAGCTGCGCCCGATGGTGCATTTCGTGCTCTTTCGTCCCGAGCAGCATCTCGAAGCGGGATTTCGAAGCACCACCGGGCTGGCGCACCTGTTCGGACAGCAGCGCCTCGGGAAGCCCCTCCACCCATTGAGACCAGCGCTCCCCTTCCGTGAGCAGCAGGTCGATGACTTCGCTCTTGGATTTCGGCCGCTTCTCCTCCGACTGCGACCTGCGGATGAGGTCGCCGAAGTCAAAGCCCTCGAGCGACGAGTGACGCTCTTCCTCATGAAGAAAGCGATCGGCTCGCCCCAGCAACGCGATGTGCACCAGCGTTTCGGCGACGGAACGGCTGTCCGGCGTCGGACGGTATCCGTAGTCGCTCTCGGGAATGTCTTCGGCGATCAGGATCGTGTTCTTGCGTACCGTGCGCATGCCGTCTACCAGCTGCTTGGGTCCATAGAGATTCATCTTTTTCGGCTCGTGCTCGGGACCTACCAGGTCTATATGCACTCAGAGCGCGGAGGTTTCACATCGAGCGCGGCGTTGTTCCTTCTGCGGGGTCAGGCGGCGCGAGGGCAGAAGCTCCAGCTTTGGAAGAGCGGACCGGCCAGGAACCGGTCAACGCTTTTTCGCCGGTAGCGCTTTCGAAGACGTGCGCCTCACGAAACCCGTCGAGGCGCGCGTCTCTCGATGTTTTCCGCCCTTCTCGGCGACCGGAGTCGCCCAGAAAACGGAACCCACCAGCTTATTGAGCTTTCGGGCGATGCGCTTCGCATCTGCACCGGGCAGGCCAACGACAGATCTGTTTTTCGGAAAGCAACCGACCCGGTCACCTCTTTGCAGCTAGCCCGCGAAACAGGACCACGTCGGCGTCTCCTTCGCCGAGCGCGGCAAACAGGAACCGGCCGTCCACCGACCACGAGACGCGCCGCGCGATGAACGTCGGGCGCTGCCCGAAATCCGTCAGCTGCCGCATCTCTCCGCCGGCCGTCGGAAGCGCCCAGATGTTCGTCGCGAGACCGTCGGTCAGCGGCATCGCGAGCCACTTCCCGTCGGGAGAGATCACCGGGTGCACGAGCTGCCACGGCGGAATGCGGCGCGCCGGGATCCGGGCGATGACTCGGGACGGCGCGCTCTCCGGGCTCGCCGCGTGGAACTCGTAGTCCGATCCGCCGCTCACCGTCGGCTTTTCCACGACGAAATAGAGGGTCGATCCGTCCGGCGAAACGGCGCTGCGATTGGCTCTCTCGGTTCGGACGGTCACGCTCGGGCCCCCCTCCGGATGAATCTTCTTGAGCGAACCCGGCACGAAGCCCGCCGCGAGCTCCGTGTAGTAGAGCCAGCGTCCGTCGCGCGACCAGGTCGCCCAGCCTCCCGCGGAAACCAGGTTCCGCAGACCGCTGCCGTCGGGATTGACCAGCCAGATCCCGATGTTGCTGCCCGGCAGGTTTCGCGTGGAGACGAAAGCGATGTGGCGTCCATCCGGCGACCAGACGGGGACGCCGACGGAGACGTCCGGATCCTGCTCGTAAGTGATCTGACGGGCGGCCCCGGTCTCCGGATCGATCACCCACAGGTTCCCGTGCCCTCCGCTGTCGGAGAGATAGACGAGCTCGCGGTCGCTCCCGCCGATCGACGGCGTCTGCACCTGTCCGGTCTGGTGGGTGACCGGCACTCCGCGGCGGACGTTCTCGAGCGCGCTGCCGTCGGCCGGGAACTTCCAGATGTTGAACTGCCTCTGAATGCGGCTCGCGACGATCGTTCCCGCCGCGTTCGAGTCCGGATCCACGTAGGACGCCTCGCCGAACGTGAGCTGTTGCAGGCCCTTTCCGCTCCGTTCGACGGTCCACAGGTTGAACGTCGGCAGATAGAGGACGGTCGACCCCCGCGCCGAGCTGACGACGATCCCGGAGCCGTCCGCCGTCCACGTAAATCCGGACAGCAATCTCGCTTCGCGCGTGATCGGCTTCGGTTCCCCTCCGTTCGCCGGGACGGTAAAGACATCGTATGCGAAGACGTAGCCGCGCTGATACGCGATCCATCGGTCGTCCGGCGACCAACGCGGCGAGAGGTAGTAGGAGCCGAGAGGAAGCTTCGCGATCACCCGCGGGTCGCCGCCGTCGCGCGCCGACGAGACCAGCTCGATCCGCCCCGTTTCCGACCGAAAAAAGGCGATCCGCTTGCCGTCATGGCTGACGTCGGCGCCGCCGATCGAGCTCGTGATTCGCCGCGGCGACCCGCCGAGCGCGGCGATCTCCCAGACCGTCCCTTCGGACTCTCCTTCGTTCGGCGGCGAGTAGTAGAGGAGCGACGTCCCGTCGGGCACCCAGCGCGGCGACTGGTGGTCGAGAGCGTCCTGCGTGATCCGGAGCGGTTCACCCCCCGTGATGAGCCGAACCGAGATCTGCCGCTTGTTCCCGACGTAAGCCGCGAAGGCGACCGACTTTCCGTCCGGAGAGATCGCCGGAGATTCCTCGAGGCCGGCGAAGTCCGTGAGCCGGTGGACGAGGACGGGCGGCCGCGGCGGAGCGGTTTTCCGCAAGGATCCCGCGAGATATCCCAGAGCGAGCGCCGCCAGAGCGACAGCCGTCGGCAGGACCCACCGCGCGACCCGCGCCGGCCTCGCAGCAACGGCACCCGGGAACGCGACGGTTGGAGCCGAAGTCGTCGAAAGCGACTCCAGCTGGAAGGCGACGTCGCGGATCGACTGGAAGCGCTCGGACGGTTCCTTTTCCAGGCAGTGGTGCACGACCCTCACGAGTTCGGAAGGGATCTGCCGACTCGATTCCAAAAGGCCGACCGGCTCTTCTCTCAGGATCGCGCTCATCGTCTCGATGGCCGACGCGCCGTGGAACGCCCGGTCGCCGGTCAACATCTCGGAGAGGATCGAACCGAAAGAGAAGATGTCCGAACGCTGGTCCGCGGCAAATCCCCGCACCTGTTCCGGCGACATGTAGCCGACGGTTCCCAGGATGACGCCCGGCTCCGTGGCGAGAGTCGGAGTCTCGGTGATCGCGACGGCGACGGGATGCCCGGTGAGCTCGGGGCGCGTCAGCTTCGCCAGGCCGAAGTCGAGGATCTTGACCCGCCCGTCCTTCGTCACGAAGACGTTCTCGGGCTTCAAGTCGCGGTGAACGATCCCCTTCTCGTGCGCGGCCGCGAGGCCGCGGGCGATCTGAACCGCGTAGTCGAGAGCCTTTCGAAGCGGAAGAGCGGAGCCGGCCATCCGTTCGCGGAGGTTCTGACCCTCCAGGAGCTCCGAGACGACGTACGGAGAGCCGTCGTGCTCGCCGAAGTCGTGGATCGTGAGAATGCCCGGGTGATTCAGGGCCGAGGCGGCGCGCGCCTCCTGCTCGAAGCGGCGCAGCCGGTCCGGATCATCGGCGAAGGACCCCGGCAGGACCTTCACCGCGACGTCCCGCTGCAGCCGAACGTCGCGGGCCCGGTAGACCTCTCCCATGCCGCCCGCGCCGATCGGCGCGACGATCTCGTACGGTCCGAGCCGGGAACCGGCGGTAAGGCTCATTTCAGCCGCGCTCGCGGAGGATGGTATCGCCGGAAGTCTCCCGGAGGTCGATTGCGACATCGCGCACGAACCAGCGGGCTTCAACAAACCTCATGACAATTGATCAAACGAGCAGGTCATGAAAGCTTGGGGGAATCAGAGAGTCGATTTGCTCGGTTATACTAAAGGTATGAAAACGGCGGTATCCGTTCCCGACGCCGTATTCGAGCGGGCCGAGAAGCTCGCCCGCCGCATGCGGAAGTCCAGGAGCCGGTTCTACAGCGACGCGTTGCTCGAATACGTCACTCGCCACGACCCGGCGACGGTGACGGCAGCTCTGAACGCGCTCTACGAAGGGGAGGTTCTCGGACCCGATCCGTTCGTCAGCGAAAGTGCGCGGCGGGTCCTTCGTTCGACGGACTGGTGAGTGGTCGTCGCCCAGGGGGACGTCTTTTGGGCAGATCTGCCTGAGCCGACCGGCTCGGGCCCCGGCCTTCGAAGGCCGATCCTGATCGTGCAAGGCGACGCGTTCAATCGAAGCCGCATCGCGACGGTCGTTGCAGTCCCTTTGACGAGCAACGTCCGACTTGCGATTGCACCGGGCAACGTGAGCTTGCGAGCGCGGTCGACGGGACTGCCCAAGGACTCCGTGGCGAACGTCTCTCAGATCGTCACGATCGACCGCCGCCTCCTGACCGAGAGGACCGGCCACATTTCGCGCAGCCTGCTTCAGACCGTTCTCTCCGGAATCGATCTCGTTCTCGGGCGCGAGAGCTCTTCGCCTTGAAAGGTCGCAAGATCTCGTACTGCCTGGAAGACCAAGTGGCTCGACAAATCTATACCGCGCCCTCGCGGGACTCTCCACGACAAGAGCTCCGGCTCGGTAGCCTCCGCGTATACTTCGACCTCGTCATCGAGCCGGAACCCGTCGTTGTGGTTCTCGCCGTGGGCGTCAAGGAACGGAACGCCGTTCGGATGGGAAAGGCGGTCATCAACCTGTGAAGACGCTGGAGCTCCGAAACGCAGGCGGATCGGTCGCGACCTATGTCGGCGATGCGAAGAAGGGTCCCGTCATTTTCACGGTCAAGGGGGATCCGGTCGCCGCGCTCGTTCGGGTGACCAATGCCGATCTGGAAACGCTTTCTCTCGGTTCGAACCGCAAGTTCCTCCGGATGATTGCCCGATCCCGGACGGCCTGGAAGACCAGGGGCGGACTCTCTGCCGGGGAAGTCCGGCGGCGACTCTCGCGGCCAGCGAAGAAACGACAGCCTCCGTCCTGAGTCCGTTCGGCGGTCTCCCGGTTCCGGCACCATAGCCGCCGGTTTTTCCTCTCCGCTTACGCGACCGCCCTCGCCGCGGAGGCCTCCCGGGCTGGACGCCGCCGCTGAGCCCGCTCGTCGAGCGAGACGGTCAGTCCTGAGGTGGTCAGGTCTCCACTTGCCACATTGGAGTAGGGCTCCGTAGGGTGCCTGTGGTGCATCCTGGTGCAGAATGGTGTATCTTCGCTGCATGGCCGAGACAGAAAAGGCGATTCGTCAGAGTGTCAGCATTCCATCTGCAATTGCTCGACGTGTCCAGGCGCTGGCAAAGCGCCGGCGCACCAGCGCGAACCGCGTGATTGTGGAGCTGATCGAAACTGGCCTGGAGGCGCGCGAGCGTGAGAAGAGAACGTTCTTCGATCTCGCCGACCGCCTGGCGCAGACCACGGACGCCTCCGAACGAAAGCGGCTCAAGGAAGAGCTTGCCCGGAGGACCTTCGGCGATTAGTGCCGAAGATCCAGTGGAAGGACCTCCCGCCCGCGCTGAGAGACCACCTGTTCGATCGCCTGCGCGATCGCAAGATCACGGTGGAGGATCTGTACCAGCTCAAGCTGTGGAGGGAAGCCGAGCCGAAGGCTCCAGACGGGCCGTGGTTCAAGGACTTCGGATCCTTCAAGATCTGCGGTGAGGGAAAATACCCGAAGACGTTCCTTCTGCGGGTCAGGCGGCGAGAGGGCAGAAGCTCTGACTTCGCCCGTCAGCGTCGGATAACCGTTCCTCGAGCTTCCAACCTCCTCTCCCCGCCGCGCGGGGAGAGGGTCAGGATAAGGGGCGATCTTTACGCCGCGACGGCCCTCGCGGCGCTCCCCTCCGGCACCGGACGCTCCGCCCGCTCGTCGAGCGAGACCGGTCCGGCGCCCCAGTACGCGATCAGGAGCGCGCCGCCGAGCATGGCAAGGTTCTTCATGAACATCCCCATCTGTATCTGCCGCATCATCGGGTCGGGGACCTTCCAGAAAGCGTGCATCATCAGCGTCACGGGAACGAGAAACGCGACGAGCAGCCAGGCGCCGACGCGAGCGTGCCAGCCGATCAGGACCGAGAGTCCGCCCGCGATCGCCATGACTCCCGACAGCGGGACCAGGATCGACGCGAACGGCACCCCCTGCTGCGCGGCGTAGGCGATCGTCTGCGCCTTGAAGTGGTTTGGAGCGGACATCAGGAAAAGGGCGACGAAAAGAAGCCGGGCGATGGGTACAAGAGAGCGCATCGGTTAAATCCTCCTGAACCGAAGTACGACGGGTGATTTAGACGGATGCTCCACATACGTCCAGATTTCCTGTCCGATCGTCCAGAGAACCGAACCCGATTCGGAGGTTCAGGCATACTTCGGTCTGCAAGACCATGGATGTTCTGACCGACGTTCTCGAGGCCGCCCGGATGAAGAGCGGCCTCTATGGCCGACTCGAGCTGACCGCGACGTGGGGGCTCTCCTTCGATCGCGCCGCTCCGCACTTCTACGCCGTGACGCGCGGGACGTGCTGGATCGAGGTGGACGGCGCCGGCGATCCGATCCAGCTCGGCGGAGGAGATCTCGTCTTTCTGCCGAAGGGCAATCCGCACGCGATCAAGGACACCCCGACAACTCCCGCGGTTCCGGTCGAGCAGATCTTCGGCAGCTGTGATCGAGCCAAAGAGGACGCTCAGCCGGGCGGAATCGTTCGATACGGCGGAGGCGGCGCCGCGACGACGCTCGTCGCGGGTTATTTCTCGACCGAGAACGGCGCGCAGAACTTGCTTTTCGACTCGCTGCCGCCGGTGCTGCACGTCAAAGGCGACGCGGGAACGACCGTCCGGTGGCTCGAGGCGAACCTGCAGTTCGTCGCGTCGGAGATGGCGACCGGCGAGCCGGGCTTCGAGACCATCGTGAGCCGGCTCGCCGACATCCTGGTCGTGCAGGCCGTGCGTGCTCACCTCGCGCAGAGCGGCGGAGGGTGCAAAGGGTGGCTCCGGGCGCTCGTCGATCCGCAGATCGGCCGGGCGCTCTCCCTGATCCACGAGAAGCCCGAAGACGACTGGACCGTCGAGTCGCTGGCGTCGAAGGTCGGGATGTCGCGTTCCGCGTTTGCCGCGCGGTTCGCGCAGCTCGTCGAGGAGCCGCCGCTGACGTACTTGACGCGCTGGCGGATGCAGAAGGCGAGCCGCCTGCTCGAGACGAGTCACGCCGGCGTCGCCGAGGTCGCGAAGCGCGTCGGCTATGACGCGGAGGCCGCGTTCTCCAAGGCGTTCAAGCGCTGGATCGGCGTGGCGCCCGGCGCGTATCGGCGCACATCGGAATCACGCAGTCATCCGGAGCTTCGCTCGTCCGGCGGTCCTTAGAGCGCGGCCGCTTCGATTACCTGCTCGCGGAGCCTCGTTTGGGCCGACGGACGGCCCTCACCTTGCCGCTCTTTCCCCCTCCGCAGAAGAACAGATCGCCGCCATCGGACTCGAGCCCCGAAACGTTCACTCCGTGTGGCATCTCGAGCCTTTCCAGAACCTCTCCCGTTCGAGGATCGACCCGCCGCAACTCGCTCTGGTCACTTTCCCAGGTGCCGTGCCACAGCTCTCCGTCGATCCAGGTGACCCCCGTGACGAAGCGGTTGGACTCGATCGTGCGAAGAACCGCCCCTGTCTCGGGATCGATTTGATGGATCTTCCGGTCCCGATACTGCCCCACCCAGAGCGTCCCTTCGGCCCACGTGAGCCCCGAGTCACCGCCGCCGCCGGGCGCCGGGATCGTGGCGAGCACTCGGCCGGTCTTCGGGTCGATCTTCAGGATGCGATCCTCGGCGAGCTGAAACAGGTGCCGGCCGTCGAAGGCCGTTCCTGCATGCGCGGTGACATCGATCGAGCGCCGCGTCTTCCCGCTCGCCGGATCCAGCGCGTTGAGACTGTCTCCGGCAGCAAACCAGATGTTCTGACCGTCATACGTGACGCCATGCACGTGGTCGACGCCCGGAAAGGGCCCGTACTCACGGACGATCTCGGCGGTTGCTCGACGCATCCTTGGATCCTAGTCAATCGGCAGAGGAGCGGGGAGTAACAAGGTCGTCGTGAATCCCGGCACGGGGGGCGCCATCCAACGACGAGATCGCCCGCGTCCGACAGACTGCACCTTGCCTGCCGCCTCGAGCGAGTGGAGTGCCCGCTGCACGGTGCGGTGGCTCGTTCCGAGCGCCAGCGCGAGGGCCGAGCTCGACCACGACTCACCGTCGGCGAGGAGGGCGAGCACCGCCGCATGCTCGTCGGCATGGTCTTCAAGGGGCCGCGCGAGCACGACGACCTCGCGTGCGCGGAGCGGCGCCAGCGCAAAGCCTCGCTTCGTCGCGTTCACGTCGGCCAGCGTCCGAAGCATCGTGCGAAGCCGCCCGACTTCCACGCGCAACCGCGCGCGATGGGATTCATCGGCGTGCTTCGCTCCGAATGCCCGCGCGACGAGCGTGTCCCTCGGGACGTCTGCCGGCCACGCTTCGCCCAGCGCGCGTGCGAGGGCGAACAACACGGGACGAGTTGCGAGCGAGACCACCATGTCTGCGTGGCGCACGACATGACGGCAGGCGTCCACGACAAATGCTCTCGACGCCAGCAGCGCTTCGACCTCGTCGAGCACGAGGAGTCGCTCCCTGCCACTCGCAATCCGGCGCGCAGCGGGTGTGTTCAGAACGAGGCATGCGCTTTCGACCTCTGCCGTCAGCGCCGGGATGCGCGCGTGATGCGCTGCGCGCCTGGCCCGAGCGAGCGCAGCGCGCGCCGCCTTCGTCCGGAGGCGTCGGATCGCGATCCCCGCGACCACCAGCTCATAGGCGGCCCTCGACGCCGGAGGGAGAGGCGCGGGATCGAGCCTGGCGAGCGCGCGCTCGGCTTCGTCGATGCGCCCGATCAGGAGGAGGCGCCGACCCTCGAGATATCGCGCGTACGCGGCGTTGACCCGGTCGCCGCGCGCCTCGAGCGTCGCCCGCGCCGCGTCGAGCGCCTTTGCGGGCCAGCCGAGGTCGCGTGAGACGAGCGCGATCTCGGCATCGGCGACGACGCACCTCGCGCGGGCGACGGCCTCTTTCGGGCCGAAGGCTCGCGCCGCACGCCGCAGGAGGGCCTTCGCTCGAACGAGATCGCCGAGCTGCGCCATAGCAATGCCTCGAAGCGCGAGACCCGGCGCGTCGTCGCGCAGGGCGACCCGCTTCAGTGCGCCGAGGGGATCCCCCGCCGCCAGTGCCCGCGCCGCGGCAGTGATCAGCGAGTCCATCGGAATCCCGCCACACTTGTCACTCCCACCCGTTCGATCGCCGGCGGTAAACGTATCCCATGGCCCAGGACCGCCAGGGCGTACCGAGAATGCGCGAGGCGAAGGCCGGAGAAATGAGGAGGTCGAGATGAGAAGGGTTCAGCCAATCATGGTCATTGCAGGTCTGTTGTTCTCGCTGATAGCGGCCGCGGAGGATCGGCCGACGAATCGCATCGATCCGCTACCGCGAGACCTGGAGATTCAGCTCGCCCTGAGCGCGCTGCCGGCGCACCTCCGAGACAATGCGACGGTGTACGTCTTGAACCCTGCGAAGGGTTTCGAAGTCGCTCGTCAGGGGACCAACGGGTTCCACGCCTTCGTCGCCCGGACCGGCGACGATACGTTCCGAGGCCCCTGGCCGTTGACGGAATATCGGGACGACATCCTCTACCCGATCTCCTTCGACAAGGCGGGCGCCAGGGCGCAGATGCGGGTCTTCTTCGACGCGGCGGAGATGCAGGCCAGGGGGACTCCTCCGGGCGAGCTCAAGAAGATCATGCAGCAACGATACGGAACAGGATCCTATGAGGCGCCGGAGCGAGCCGGCGTCTCGTACATGCTGTCCCCGGTGCTGAGGACGTACTTCAACCCGGACGAGAGCGACGGTGTCACCACCGCCAACTTCCCGCACGTCATGTACTACGCCCCGAACGTCTCCGCGGAAGACATCGGCGCCGGGAAGCTCGGCGGGATGGAGCCGTTCGTGATCCTTCACGGCCGCCATGGATACATGATCCAGGCTCTCGGCGTGACGGAAAGAGCAGCGATCAATAAAGAGTACGAACAGATGCTCGCCAGGCTCTGCAAAATCAAGGACGCCTGGTGTCTGCCAAAAGAGAACTGGCAGCTGCCGGAAGCGAAAGGTCGATAAGGAGAGAGACGATGGCCGATCACAAGACCGGGACACGGAAAGAGTGGCTCGCCGCGCGGCTCGAGCTGCTCGAGGCGGAGAAGGAGCTCACGCGGCGCGGCGACGAGGTAGCGAGGCGGCGGCAGGAACTGCCGTGGGTTCGGATCGACAAGGAGTATCGATTCGAGACCGCCGAGGGGAGCGCCTCACTGGCGGACCTCTTCCGGGGACGCTCGCAGCTCCTCGTCTACCACTTCATGTTCGGGCCGGACTACACGGCGGGGTGTCCGGCCTGCTCGGCGATCGCGGACGGCTTCAACGGCTTCGCCGTCCACCTGGCCAACCACGACGTGATGCTCTGGGCGGTCTCGCGGGCGCCGCTCGCGAAGCTGCAGGCGTACGAGCGGCGGATGGGCTGGACGTTCCCCTGGGCGTCCTCGTTCGACGGCGACTTCAACTTCGACTTCAGCGTCGGGTTCACCGAGGAGCAACAGCGCGAGGGGGGCATCGAATACAACTACCGGCGCGAGGCGCCGCTGGTCCGGAAAGCCGGCGGCGACGATGGCCCCAGGACGTTCGCTGCCATGACCGGGACCGACGTAGCCACGTACACGCGCGAGAGGCCGGGTATGAGCGCGTTTGTGCTCGAGGACGGCGCCGTCTACCACACCTATTCCACCTACGCGCGCGGGCTGGACGGCCTCTGGGGCATGTACCAGTGGCTCGACCGCGCGCCGAGGGGACGCAACGAGACGGGCCTCTGGTTTCGCCGGCACGACGAGTACGACAAGCCCTGAGCCGCGTCGTGGCTTCCGAGCGAGCGACCCGGCATACCTTCTTCGGCGTCTCGGCGCTGCTCTTCGCCGCCAGCGCGGCGCTGACGATCGTCTGGTGCGCGTCCATGTCGGCGACCGGCAGGATGCCGATGCCCGGCGGCTGGACCATGTCGATGGCGTGGATGCGGATGCCCGGACAGACGTGGCCCGCCGCCGCGGCGTCGTTCGTCGGTGTGTGGGCCATGATGATGGTGGCGATGATGCTGCCGTGTTTGCTCCCGACGCTGTGGCGGTACCGCCAGGCCGTCGGCAGGACGGGCGAGACGCTCCCGGGGCGGCTGCCCGCCCTCCTGGGCGCGGGGTACTTCTTCGCGTGGACCGTGTTCGGAATGGCCGCGTTTCCGCCGGGCGTCGCGCTGGCGGCGGTCGAGATGCGGCAGCCGATGCTGGCGCGCGCCGTTCCGATCGCGGTCGGCGTGGTCGTTCTGATCGCGGGCGCGCTCCAGTTCACCGCGTGGAAGGCGCGTCACCTGGCCTGCTGCCGGGAGGCGCCCGCGCGCGCCCGGACGTTGCCGGCCGGCGCCGGCACGGCCTGGCGGTACGGCCTGCGCCTCGGCCTCCACTGCAGCTGCTGCTGCGCCGGCCTGATGGCGATCCTCCTGGTCATCGGGGTGATGGACCTTCGCGCGATGGCTGTCGTGGCGGTCGCCATCACAGTCGAACATCTTGCGCCGGGCGGTGAGCGCATCGCGCGAGCCATCGGGGCCGTCGTCGTCGGGGCAGGGTTGTTTCTGATCGCGCGAGCAACCGGACTCGGATGACGCGCGCTTCATGACAATCCTTTGACGAGGAGGTCATCGTCTGTTCGCTTCCCACACCGGCCTGGCCGCATCCGTTATCATCGGAATCGAGATGTCGAAAGTTGCCGCACGCAAGGCAAAGTCAGCCAGAGGAGCCCGGGGCAAGGGCGCTCAGATCAAACTGTCGACCCGGCAGCGGCGGTCCAAGGCGGAGGATCGCCGCGACGGCGCCGCCGCGATGAAAGCCCTGACAGAATCCTCCGAACGAATCCCATACCAGAAGGCGCGCCGCGATCTGGATCTCTGAGTGGCATACCGGCTCGTCCTCACTCGAGCCGCGCGCAAGGACCTCGACCGTCTACCCAAAGAAGTTCTCCGAGGCACGGCCACGAAAATAAATCTGTCCCCTTTTTTCGAAGAGGTAGTCTGTCCGCATGTGCCGCAACATTCGGACCCTCGCGAATTTCGCGCCGCCCGCGACAACGGGGGAGATTCGCGCCTCGGCTCTGCAGTTCGTTCGGACAGTGAGTGGGGCGAACAAGCCTTCGAAGGCGAACGAGGAGCTGTTCCACCACGCCGTGGATGAGGTCGCCGCGGCAGCGGAGCGCCTGATTCAAGGATGGGTCACGAGCGCCCCGCCGAGGGATCGCGACGTCGAGATTC
>WNGE01007259.1_pt1 | contig 19963 bp, 24 predicted proteins | sample 5400651 | NCBI WGS metagenome assembly WNGE01 (sample SAMN13153370, study PRJNA577476) | soil metagenome | isolation source: 60 cm soil or saprolite under grassland replicate 2 | place: USA:California | collected 2016-06-15
TCCGGCGCCATACCGGCGTCCCGCCGGGGCGGTACGCCCGCGAGCGCAGAATCGTACAAGAATCCACTTTGCCCCGTGCCTAGCGTCGGGTCGTGGAATCGGAAAGCAGCCGCGCGGTAGTCCGTGACTCGCTCGGGGTCGGCCTGGCCGCCGGCTCGTTCGGCGTGGCCTTCGGCGTCGCCTCGGCGGCGGCCGGCCTCTCGACGCTGCAGACCATGCTGCTCTCGCTGCTGGCGTTCACCGGAGGCACGCAGTTCGCCGTCATCAGCGTGGTCAGCAGCGGCGGCACGCTCGCGGCGGCGCTGGGCAGCGGTTTGCTGCTCGGCGCCCGGAACACGTTGTACGCGATGCGACTCGCGCCGCTGATGCGCCCGCGCGGCGTCCGGCGGCTCGTGGTCGCCCAGGGCACCATCGACGAGACGACCGCCATGGCAGTCGCGCGTCGCGATCCGTCGCTCGGCCGGCTGGCGTTCTGGACCACGTTCGCCGGATGCTTCGTCGTCTGGAACACCGCTACGGCGATCGGCGCGGTCGGAGCGCGCGCGCTGGGCGATCCGGCGAGGTTCGGCCTCGACGCGGTGATCCCGGCGGCGTTCCTCGCACTGCTCGCTCCGCGGCTGCGCGCGGGTGCGGTCGAGCGTCGCACCGCGGTCGGTGCGGGCGTGATCGCGCTGGCGCTCATCCCGTTCACGCCGCCTGGCATTCCGGTGCTCGCCGCCTGCGGGGCCCTGCTGCTCGCCGGATCGCGATGAACCTCTGGGCGCTCGTCATCGCCACCTGCGCCGGTTGCTACGCGTTGAAGCTCGCCGGCTATCTGGTGCCTTCGCGTGTGCTCGATCAGCCGCGAGTACGCCGGCTCGTCGAGTTGCTGCCCGTGGCGTTGCTCGTCGCGCTCATCGTCGTGCAGGGGTTCGGCGACGGGCGGCACATCCACGTGGACGGTGCGCGGCTGGCCGGATTCGGGGTGGGTGCCTTCGCGGTATGGCGCCGGGCACCGTTCCTGCTGGTGGTCGTCGCGGCGGCGCTCACGGCTGCGCTGATCCGCCTGGCCTGACCGCCGCTAGTGTGCCTCACGTCCCGATGCGTGAGGAGGCGATGTGGCCGGCGGCGAGGCGGTGCGAGTACGCGGACTGGTCAAGTCCTACGGCGACGTGCACGCCGTCGCAGGCATCGACTTCGACATAGCGTCCGGCGAGGTCTTCGCGTTGCTCGGACCGAATGGTGCCGGGAAGACGACCACCGTCGAGATCCTCGAGGGCTACCGGCGCCGGGACAGCGGCGAGGTCACCGTGCTGGGCCTCGACCCGGGCCGTGACCGCGGCCGGCTCAAGGCGCGGATCGGGATCGTGCTCCAGTCCACCGGGGTCGATCGCTACCTGACCGTCGCCGAGACGATCGCGATGTACGCGCGCTGCTACCCGCATCCGCGTCCGGTCGACGAGGTGATCGACGTCGTCGGGCTGGCCGGCAAGCGCGACAGCCGGGTCGTGCGGCTGTCCGGCGGCCAGCAGCGTCGCCTGGACGTCGCCATCGCGCTGGCCGGCGATCCGGAACTGCTCTTCCTGGACGAGCCGACGACCGGCTTCGACCCGTCGGCAAGGCAGGAGGCCTGGCACGTGGTCAAGAGCCTTGCCGCGATGGGCAAGACCGTGCTGCTGACCACGCACTACATGGACGAGGCGCAGCACCTCGCCGACCGCGTCGCCATCGTCGCGGGCGGGCGGATCGTCGCGGCCGGTGACCCCGCCACGCTCGGTGGGCGCGACACGGCTCGGGCGATCGTGCGCTGTCGCGTGCCGGCGGGCGTTCAACCACCGGCCGACCTCGGCGTAGCCGCCGCCGACGGCGCGATGGAGTTCGTCCCGGACGACATAGCTCGCGCCTTGCACCGCCTCAGCGGCTGGGCGATCGAGAACGACGTGTCGCTGGACGACCTGCAGATCGTCCGCCCGTCGCTCGAGGACATCTACCTGCAGCTGACGGGCGGATCATGACTACGGCCGGGCTGACATTCTCGCAGGTGCGCTACGTCAACAAGGCGTTCTGGCGCAATCCGGCGGCGGCGTTCTTCACGTTCGCGTTCCCGCTCATGTTCCTGGTGATCTTCACCGCTCTGCTCGGCAACGACGAGGTGCGGCTGGGCGGGCGGCAGGTTGACGAGTCCACCTACTACGTCGCGGCGATGGCGACGTTCGCCGTGATCACCGCGTGCTACAACAACATCGCGGTCAGCCTGTCGGTCCAGCGCGACGCGGGCATCCTCAAGCGGACGAACGGAACGCCGCTGCCGGGGATCGCGTACCTGTCTGCACGGATCTTGCACGCCCTGCTCGTCGCCGTGCTGCTCGTCGTCATCACGGTCGCGTTCGGCCGGCTCGCCTATCACGCGGACGTCCCGACCGGCCTCACGCTGGTGAGGTTCCTGGTCGTGCTCGTCGTGGGAGCCGCGTCGTTCTGCGCGCTCGGGTTCGCGCTCACCCCGCTCATCCCGAACGAGGACGCGGCCGTGCCGATCGTCAACGCGACGATCCTGCCGCTGCTGTTCCTGTCCGGCATCTTCATCCCGCTCGGCGACGACGGGCCGAGCTGGATCCGGTCGGTGGCGCGGATCTTCCCGGTCAAGCACTTCGCCGACGGCATGCAGGCGGGCTTCCTCGGCACCGGGTTTCACTGGAGCGACGTGCTGGTCGTCGGCGTCTGGGGCTTGGCCGGCCTCGCCGTGGCGGCGAGGTACTTCAGCTGGGAGCCCCGGGTCTGACCGGTCAGTCCGCCTCGCGGCCGCCGTCCGCACGCATCAGCTCCGAGCGCAGGAAGTCGCGAGTGACCAGCTCGCCCATCGCGATGCGGATCGCGGCGATCTCGCGGGCGAGGTACTCGGTGTCGGCGATCGTCCGGTCGTCACGGGCGCGGTCGGCCTCGGCCTGGATGCGGTCGCGGTCGGCCTGCCGGTTCTGCGCGAGCAGGATCAGCGGCGCGGCGTACGCCGCCTGCGTCGAGAACGCGAGGTTGAGCAGGATGAACGGGTACGGGTCGAACCGCAGGGTCACCGCGGCGACGTTGAACGCGATCCAGGCGATGACGAACACGGTCTGGATCGCGAGGTAGCGGGCGGTCCCGAAATAGCGCGCGATCCGCTCCGACACCTCGCCGAACGCGTCGGCGTCGATGCGGGGTGGGCGCAACCCGCGTGGCATGCGCGGCTGGTCGAGGCGGTCTCGTCGCTCGCGCCGCTCGCGACGGTCGTAGCGGTCAGCCAAGGCGCTCACCCGCTGCGTGCTCGGCTGTCGTGCCCGGCACGGCGTCGCGCCAGTCGTCGGGCAGCAGGTGGTCGAGGACGTCGTCGACCGACACGGCACCGAGCAGCCGGTCGTTCTCGTCGACGACGGGAGCAGCCACCAGGTTGTACGTGGCCAGGTGTCGGGTGACCTCGGTGATCGCGCGGTCTGGACGCAACGCTGCCGGGTCCTTGTCGGCCAGGCCGCTCACAAGCGTGGACGGTGCCTCGCGCAGCAACCGTTGGATGTGGACGGTGCCGAGGTACTTGCCGGTGGGCGTCGCCTGCGGCGGGCGCACCACGAAGACCTGCGCGGCCAGCGCGACGGACAGATCCGGGTTGCGCACAAGAGCGAGCGCCTCGGCCACCGTGGCGTCCGGCAGCAGGATCACCGGTTCGCTGGTCATCAGCCCGCCGGCGGTGTAGTCGGCATAGGTCATCAGCCGGCGCACCGGCGCGGCTTCGTCCGGCTCCATCAGCCGCAGCAGGCGTTCCTGCTCGGCGGCTGTCATCTCACCGAGCAGGTCCGCGGCGTCGTCGTCGTTCATCGCTTCGAGCACGTCGGCGGCGCGCTCGTCCTCGAGGGACGTGAGCAGGCTGACCTGGTCGTCCTCGGGCAGCTCCTCGAGCACGTCGGCCAGCCGCTCGTCGTCGAGGCCCGCTGCCACCTCGCGGCGGCGCTTGTCGGTCATGTCGTGGAAGGCGGCGGCGACGTCGGCCGGGCGCATCCCGGCGAGGACGGCGAGCAACGTGTCGGTGCCCTGACTCGACTCCGACAGCGACAGCCCGTCGACCTCGGTCCAGTCGACCTGGAACAGCTCGCCGCGCCGGCGGGTGATCCGCGCGCCGCCACGGCGAACGGCCAGCCGGGTGATCTCCCAGTCGTTGATGCGGTTCTGCTCCATCGCGGCGTCGACGATCTCGACGGCCCGGCCGTCCTCACTGATCGTCACGGCGCGGTCGAGCAGCTCGCTGAGCACGAGCAACTCACTTTGGCGTCGTTCGAACCGCTTCATGTTCACGGTGCCGGTCGACAGGACGACGGCGTCGTTCTCGATGCGGGTCACGCGGCCCATCGGCACGAAGATCCGGTGCCGGTGCAGCAGTTCGACGACCAGGCCGAGGACGCGCGGCGGCTGGCGTCCGATGCGCAGGGTTGCCGCGGCGTCGCGTACCCGTCCGATCTGATCGCCGTTCGGATCGAAGACGCCAATGCCCGACAGGTGGGCGATGAAGACCCTTGACGCTGCGCTCACAGTTTGAAGATTAGGCCCTGCCCGCCCCGGATCGTGGCCGATCTGCCACCGTATGCCGTGCGGATCGACCATGATCTCGCGGCGCCGTCGCGCGCGGACGCGCTGCTTCTGGTCATCGCGGTCGCGGGCGTGTCGTTCTCCGGACCGTTGATGGCGGCCACGGTGGCTCCGGCGCTAGCCATCGCCCTGTGGCGCAACGTCCTCGGCGCCGGAGTCGCTGCTTCGGTACTCGTCACGCGCGGGTTGCGCAGCGCCAGGGTGGACGCGCGCGCATTGCTGACGGCGGCACTCGCGGGGTTGGCGCTGGCCGTCCACTTCGCGACCTGGGTGCCGAGCCTCACGATGACCAGCGTCGCGTCGGCCACCGCGCTGGTGTGCACGCAGCCGGTGTTCACCGGGCTGATCGCCCTGCTGCTCGGGCGCGGGATGCCCCGCGCCGCATGGATCGGCATCGGCGTCGCCATGATCGGTGCCGTCCTGATCACCGGCGCGGACCTCGGGCTGTCGGCCCGCGCGCTGGCCGGTGACGTTCTGGCGCTGGCCGGTGGGGCGGCCGCCGCCGTTTACGTGACGATCGGGGCGCGGGCACGCAGCCGGATGTCGACGGCGTCCTACACTTCGGTCTGCTACGCCACGTGTGCCGCCGTGCTGCTGGTCGCCTGCGTCGTCGGGCGGGTGCGCGTCGTCGGGTTCCCGGCCGACGCGTGGCTCAAGATCGCGCTCGTGACCGTCTTCGCGCAGCTACTCGGGCACAGCCTGATCAACGTCGTCCTGCGCTCGACCAGCCCGACCGTGGTGAGCCTGGTGCTGCTCTTCGAGACGCCGGGCGCCGCCCTCGTCGCGTACCTGTGGCTGCACCAGCATCTTCGGCTGTCCGTGGTTCCCGGCTTGGTGCTGCTCTTCGCCGGTCTCGTCCTCGTCGTCCGCGGCCGCGGACGCGACATGCCGGTCGAAGCGATCGATTGACCGATTGAGCCGAACTCCGCGCGAATGTGAACTTTCCAAATCGGCACTGCGTCGTCCAAGATGTCTCCGACCGCGTCGGCGAACCGTCGGCGACGCGCGGGCCGGTAACCGCCGACCGATCGGTCTGGCGTCTGTGGCAAGCTGCCGCGACCAGGCAGCGAAGGGAGCACGACACATGCGGAGAACCCGCGCGTACAAATGGACCGCCGCCGCGGCGGCCACGATCGGGCTGGCCGCGTTCGCGGCCGCCGCGACCGGCTCACCGGCCGGGGCGACCCAGTCGTTGCCGCTCAGCCACTATGCGTTCGCGGCCCCGGACGACGCGTTCGTCCCGGCAGGCACGGCCGTCAACGGCGACATCGCGTGCCAGCGTCCGGCGCCCGACAACCGGATATCGACCCAGCTGCACTGCCCGACCCCGCAGCAGATGCGGCAGGCGTACGGCATCGACCAGCTGGCGCAGCAAGGCGAAGGCCAGACGATCGTGCTCGTCGACTCGTTCGGCAGCCCTACCGCCGCGAACGACCTGGCCTTCTTCGCGCAGACCTTCCACCTGGGTACGCCGGACTTCGAGCAGGTCTTCCCGAACGGCAAGCCCGGCTTCGAGGACGGCGACGGCACGGCGACCGGCCAGGGCGCCGGCCAGAACGGCCCGAGCTCGGCGGCAGGATGGGCCGGTGAGGCCAACCTGGACGTGCAGTGGTCCTTCGCCATGGCTCCCAAGGCGCACATCGTCCTGCTGGCGACCAACACCGCCGAGACGCAGGGCGTGGCGGGGCTCCCGGCCGCGATGAGCGCGATCGACTGGGCGATCAACAAATACCCGTCCGGCACCGTCTTCTCGATGTCGTTCGGCACCAGCGAGTCGGCCTTCGCCGGCACGTCGGCGGCGCAGCAGTTCGCCAAGTTCGACGAGACGTTCAAGCGGGGCATCGCCAAGGGCGACACGTTCTTCGCGTCCTCGGGCGACAACGGCTCGACCGGCGTCGAGCGCTCGCACCTGCAAGGGACGGTCTCGCCCGACCCGCAGACGTCGTACCCGACCTCGTCTCCTTACGTCACCTCGGTCGGCGGCACGCAGCGCCAGATCGACTGGACGTGGCACCCGACCGGCCCGGACGTGCCCATCGCGGCCGACGGCTCGCGCACGCCGGCATGGTGGGACTGGACGGCCGGCGGCGACACCGAGGCGGTCGGCCAGGAGCCCGGCTTCGGGCTGGTCACCGGCGGCGGCCCGTCGACCGTGTACCCGCGGCCGGCCTTCCAGGACAGTGTGGCGTCGGTCGTCGGAGACCACCGCGGCACGCCGGATCTGGCCTGGAACATGGCCATCAACGGCGGGGCGCTCACCTACCGGTCCTACTTCCCGGATGCTGCCGGGCGGCCGAGCTGGGTCTTGTTCGGTGGGACGTCCGCGTCCTCGCCGCAGGTCGCCGCAGTGGTCGCGCTCGCCAACGAGGCACGCAAAGAAGCCAGCAAGGGCCCGATCGGCGACCTGAACAAGGCGATCTACTCGCCGACCTTCGACAAGTCGGCCGCGTTCCGCGACATCGTCTCGCAGACGTACGGCCCGCAGCCGTCCGCCACCCTGGCGTCCAACCAGATCTGGGACATCACGCCGGGCGCACCGGTCACGCCCGACGCCGTCGCGGGCTTCGCGACGACGACCGGGTACGACATGACGACCGGGTTCGGCTCACCGGCCGGGCAGGGCTTCATCGACCAGGTGGTAGCCCAGTAACGAACGGCGACGGCGCCGGTGACTCGGGGGGTCGCCGGCGCCGTTTGCTGTCCTGCCGCGAATTGCTGTGACGCCGGGAACCGTCGCGTGCCCGGCCGCCGTGCAGGTGGCATCCTCCGTGCTTATGAGCGACGCTTGCGGAGCGAATCGAAAGCGCGCGCCGGAGGCGCGCTCGGGCCGACGACCCGCCCTCTGGGCGGGAAGGAGGTCCGAATGCTGAGTCAATCGCTTCGGCCGCGCCGTTCCTGCCTGGCTGTGCCGGGAAGCAACCCGCGCTTCCTCGAGAAGGCCAAGGGCCTCCCTGCCGACCAGGTCTTCCTCGATCTCGAGGACGCCGTCGCCCCGCTGGCCAAGCCCGAGGCGCGCAAGAACATCGTGGCGGCGCTGAACGAGGGTGGCTGGGGCGACAAGATCCGCGTCGTGCGCGTCAACGACCTGACCACGCACTGGACGTACCGCGACGTCGTCGAGGTCGTCGAGGGCGCCGGGCCGAATCTCGACTGCATCATGTTGCCGAAGGTGCAGAGCGCCGCGCAGGTGCAGTGGCTCGACATCACGCTCACCCAGATCGAGAAGACGATGGGCTTCGAGGTCGGGCGCATCGGCATCGAGGCGCAGATCGAGAACGCGCAGGGCCTGCTCGCCGTCAACGAGATCGCGCAGGCGTCGCCGCGCGTCGAGACGATCATCTTCGGACCGGCCGACTTCATGGCGTCGATCAACATGAAGTCGCTCGTGGTGGGCGAGCAGCCGCCCGGCTACGACGTCGGCGACGCCTACCACCACATCCTGATGTCGATCCTGATGGCCGCCCGCGCGAACGACAAGCAGGCCATCGACGGGCCGTACCTGCACGGCCAACGAGGTGTATGCACCGTCCCAGGACGACTACGACCACGCCGAGCTCATCCTCGACGCCTACGAGTGGGCGACCTCGGAGGCCGGCGGCAAGAAGGGCTCCGCGATGCTCGGCGACGAGATGATCGACGAGGCCTCGCGCAAGATGGCGCTGGTCGTCGCAGCGAAGGGCCGAGCCGCGGGCTTGTCGAGGACGTCGTCGTTCACGCCGCCCGAGGGCTGAGCGTGTGGACCTGCACCTGTCCGGCGCCCGCGCCCTGATCACCGGCGCCAGCGACGGACTCGGCCTGGCGATCGCCCACCGCCTCGCCGAGGAGGGCGCGCACGTCGCGCTCGTCGCGCGGGGCGCCGATCGGCTGGCAGCCGCGCGTGACGAGGTTGCCGCGCACGGCGGCATCGTCGTTACACGACGCGCGGACGTCACCGAGCCGGCCGCACTGCACGCCGCCGTCGACTCGGTCGCCGAAGAGCTGGGCGGGCTCGATCGTGTGGTCGCCAACGCGGGCGGCGCGGTCGGCGGCGACGTGCTCGGTGCGCCGCCCGAGGACGTCGCGCAGCACATCGCCGACACGTTGGCGCTCAATGTCGGCCACGCTGCCACGTTGATCAGCGCCGCCGTGCCGCACCTGGTCGCTGCCGGGGGTGGCTCGGCGGTGGTCATCGCGTCGGTGAGCGGCCTGCGCCCGACACCCCGCACGTCCTACGCCACGGCCAAGGCCGCCGAGGTGAGCCTGGCGGTGAACCTCGCACACGAGCTCGCGTCGCAGTCCATCCGGGTCAACGCTGTCAGTCCCGGATCGTTGATCGAGGGCGGCTGGGACGAGTTCCGCCGCGAACACCCCGACGAGTTCACCCGGTGGGTCGCCGCCGAGTTCCCGTGGGGCCGGCTGGGCAGTACCGGAGAGGTCGCCGACGTCGTGGCGTTCCTGCTCAGTGACCGCGCCGCCTGGGTCACCGGCACGAACGTCGTGGTCGACGGCGGGCAGGGCCGGCCCAGCGTGCGCACATTTGCCAGACGTCCGACCTCTGAGTAGAAAACGCGGCTGCGGTTCCGTTACGGTCGTCCGTCACGATCGCACCGTCTAGGTTTGGATTCCGGTATGCGCAAGTCCTGGAGTGCGGCGATCGTCATCGGGTTGCTGACGCTCGCCGGATGCACGTCGAGCGCGACGAGGCACTCGCCGTCCATCAGCGCACCGGCATCCGGCGACAACGCGACGATGAACACGAAGAACCTCACGGCCGACGTGTTCGCGGCCGTCAAGGCGGCCGACAGCTTCCGGGTCATCGGCACCGGCAAGGACAAAGGCACCAGCTACGCACTCGACATCCACTTCGGCACCCAGGGCGGCTCGGGGTACTTCACCGCGGGCGGCCAGCGTTTCGACCTGTCCGGCAAGGCCGGCACGATCTATGTCAAGGCGTCCGCCAAGACCTGGAAGGCCGCGATCGGCGACCGTCCCGATATCGACAAGGCGGCTGCGACGTTGGCCGGCCACTGGGTGACGGTGCCGAGTACCGGCAGCGACTTCGCCCAGCTCGGCGACTACGTCGACAAGGACAAGTTCGTCGCGTCGTTCTCGCAGAGCTCGACGAGCTCGGGACCGTTCATGCAAGCCGGCAGCGCCACGGTGAGCGGTGCCGCTGCCGTCGCGTTCATCGACCAGTCCGACCAGAGCAAGGTCTACGTCGCCGCGCACGGTGCGCCGCTGCTGCTCAAGGTCGAGGCGCCCACCAGCCAGGGCGGCGGCGCTTTGACGTTCAGCGACTACGGCGAGCCGTTCACGCCGCTCATGCCCGCGCCCGGCGACGTCATCGCCCTGGCGTCGGTGATCAAGTAGCTGGTCCTCGGGCTGCGGCCTTGGCCCGCCCGCCGACGATTGAGTGGTACGTCACCCCCGCGATGGCCGCGCCGACAAGGGGTGCGAGCCAGAACAGCCACAGCTGGCCCATCGCCCAGCCGCCCGCGTACAGGGCCGGTCCGGTGGACCGGGCCGGGTTCACCGACGTGTTCGTCACCGGGATGCTCACCAGGTGGATGATCGTCAGCGACAGCCCGATCGCGAGCGGTGCGAACCCGGCCGGCGCTCGTGCATCGGTGACGCCGATGATCACGTACAAGAAGACGGCCGTGAGCACGATCTCGACGAGCAGTCCGGCGCCGAGGTTGTAGCCGGCCGGCGAGTGGGTGCCGTAGCCGTTCGCGGCGAATCCGGACTTGTGCGCGGAGAAGCCGTCCTGCCCGACGCCACACCGAACAGCACCGATGCCGCGACGATCGCGGCCACGGCCTGCGTGATGACGTAGGCGAGCACGTCCGACCACGGGAATCGTCTGGCGACCGCGAGGCCGATCGTCACGGCCGGGTTGAAGTGCCCGCCGGAGACCGCGCCGACCGCGTACGCCATGACCAGCACCGCGACCCCGAACGCGACCGCGACGCCGAGCAGGTCGACGCCCTCGTTGCCCGCGTCGAGCACCGCCGTGCCGCACCCGGCGAACACCAGCACGAACGTGCCGAGGAACTCGGCACCGAGACGCTGCCGCGTCGCTGCGGTCATTGGTGACCTCCAAAGCTGGACGACAGGCGCCATTGACCCACAGTTTCGGTTCGGTGCTATTCCGGCACGCCGTGCGCTCATTCTCGGCCGCAAGTTGCCGATCTTGTACTCAAACCTCATGGGAAGGCTCAGCCTTGCGAAAGTCATTGGTCACCGCGCTCGCGATCGTCGGATGCGCGGCACTTGTCGCGGGCTGCTCTTCGATCGTGGGCAAGGGCGACGAGCCGTCCAAGCACCCGTCGCGGTCTGTCTCGCACGGGCCCGGCAACGCAGCGATCGCCCCGCGCGACCTCGGCCGCAAGGTCGGGGCGGCCATGAGGTCGGCGACGAGATTTCATCTTGTGGGCAACGTGACCGACGCCGGCAAGCCGCTGTCGCTGGACATCCATTTCGCGCCCCGCAAGGCGGCCGGATGGATCAAGGTGAACGGCGAAAAGATCGAGCTGATCCGTCCCGGAGGCGCGTCGCTGTACTTCCGGCTGCCTAGGACGATGTGGAAGCGGCTCGCCGGCGAGCAGGCAGCGGTGATCTTCTCCGGCAAGTGGGTCAAGGTTCCGGTCAACGACAAGCGCTTCGCAACCCTCGCACATGACTTCGACGCGAAGGCATTCACCGGCGACATGTCTGACCAGATCAGCTCCGGGCTGAAGAAAGTAGGCCCGGCGACGGTCGGTGGCGTACGCGCCACCGAGTACAAACCGGCTTCGGGCAAGGGGCGGGTCCTCATCGCTCAATACGGACCGCCGGTCATCCTCAAGGTCGTCGAACCGTCGCGCCACGGCAGCGAGACGATCCGTTTCTCCGACTACGGCAAGGCGTACGAGTTCCGGTCGCCGCCCACAACGCTGGTCATCGATCTCGCCAAGCTCGCAGCAAGCTGAGCGCCTGCGCGGTCGTTCGGGTCGATGCCTGATCGGCTCGCCGGCGTTGGTAGCGTTCCGACGCGCACCCACACAATTCAGTGGAAAGGCTCAGCCGTGCGAAAGTCATTGGCGGCCGCGCTTGCCGCCGCCGTCTGCTCGGCGCTCGTCGGTGGGTGCACCTCGACGAGTTCGGGTGCGGGCGACAAGAGCACCACTCCGGCCGGCAACAGCAGCACGGTGTCGCCGCCCGCCGGCTCGTCGAGCGCGAGCGGGAACGCGACGATCCCGGTGAGCGATCTCGGCAGCAAGGTCACCGCGGCGATGAAGGCGGCCACCGATTTCCACATGGTCGGCCAGGGGGCCGATGACCAAGGCAAGCCCGTCGCGTTCGACATCCACTTCGCGACACACAAGACGGCAGGGTCAGTGACCGAGCAAGGGCAGAAGATCGAGCTGATCAATCTCGGTGGGTCGTCCCTGTACTTCAAGCTGCCCGGCGCGCTCTGGAAGCAGCTGGAGGGTGCCGACGCCGAGGCCAAGTTCGCCGGGAAGTGGGTCAAGGTCCCGGCCACGGAGAAGGCGTTCAAGCCGCTCGAGCAGGCATTCGACCGGCAGTCATTCGTCGGCGAGCTGCTCCCCGGATCGACTTCCGACCTGAAGAAGTCAGGCCCGGCGACGGTCGACGGCGTGGCCGCCACGAAGTACGTCGGCTCGGACGGGACGCAGCTGTTCATCGCCCTCACCGGTCCGCCGGTCATCCTCAAGGCCGTCGACCCGTCGAGCCTGGGCGGGTCGATCACGTTCTCCGACTACGACAAGCCCTACTCGTTCTCCGAGCCGTCGCCGGGGCAGACCGTCGACCTGTCGGGCATCGGGCACTGAGCGGCTGAGAGTCATCTCACCGCCGGATTCGTTAGGCGTCCGCGCGCTGCCTGGCCGATACTGCGGGGTAACCCTGGAGGTGCACGCAGATGGCCCGCCTTGCCCAGACCGCCGATCTCACCGAGTTCCAGTCGGAGATCCTGTCGACGGTGAAGACCTTCGTGGACAAGGAGATCCTGCCCTACGCCACCGAGCTCGAGCACAAGGACGAGTTCCCGGACGCGATCGTCGACGGCATGAAGGAGATGGGCCTGTTCGGGCTGACCATCTCCGAGGAGTACGGCGGGCTGGGTGAGTCGCTGCTGACCTATGCGCTGGTCGTCGAGCAGATCGCGCGGGGCTGGATGTCGATCTCGGGCGTGATCAACACGCACTTCATCGTCGCGTACCTGATCGCCCAGCACGGCACCGACGAGCAGAAGCAGCGGCTGCTGCCGAGGATGGCCACCGGCGAGGTGCGAGGCGCGTTCTCGATGAGCGAGCCCGAGTGTGGTTCCGACGTTGCTGCGATCAAGACCCGGGCGACTCCCGACGGCGACGAGTTCGTGCTCGACGGCCAGAAGATGTGGCTGACCAACGGCGCCCGGGCCGGTGTCGTCGCCACGCTCGTCCGCGACGAGCTCGGTGCCGAGTCGGTGTACCGGAACATGACGACGTTCCTGATCGAGAAGGAGCCGGGCTTCGGCCAGACGCGTCCTGGTCTGACGATCCCCGGAAAGATCGACAAGATGGGCTACAAGGGCGTCGAGACCACCGAGATGGTGCTCGATTCCGTGCGGGTGCCGGCGGATTCCGTACTGGGGGGTATGGAAGGACGCGGCCACGGTTTCTATCAGATGATGGACGGCGTCGAGGTCGGCCGGGTGAATGTGGCCGCGAGGGCCTGCGGCGTCTCGATCCGGGCCTTCGAGCTCGCGGTCGCGTACGCCCAGCAGCGCAGGGCGTTCGGCAAGCAGATCGCCGACCATCAGGCCATCGCGTTCAAGCTCGCCGAGATGGCAACGAAGGTCGAGGCGTCGCACCTGATGATGGTGAACGCGGCGCGCCTCAAGGACGCCGGCGAGCGCAACGACGTCGAGGCCGGCATGGCCAAGCTGCTCGCGTCGGAATACTGCGCCGAGGTGACGCAGGAGTCGTTCCGGATCCACGGCGGGTACGGCTACTCGAAGGAGTACGAGATCGAGCGGCTCATGCGTGAGGCGCCGTTCCTGCTCATCGGCGAGGGCACGTCGGAGATCCAGAAGACGATCATCAGCCGCGGTCTGTTGCGCGAGTACCGGGCCGGCTGACCCCTACGCTTGCCGCGCGGAGGATGTAGGTGTTTGTCATACTTCGGGCGTGCGACTGTGCAGCATCCTGTTCGCCGCGCTGCTGACCCTGGTCGCGTGCTCGTCGGCTACGGCCGGGCACGGCGCGCCGAGCTCGCCGCCGCCCGCGTCGTCCACGACGAGCCGCGCGGCCACGCTCGACTGCCCGGCAACGGCAATCACCAAGACCGACGCGCCGTTCTGCTACGAGCGTCCGGCCGGCTTCAGTGACAACTCGTCGCTGCGGAGCTACGGCGGCAAGTGGACCTATAAGACCCTGGTCTCGACCGCGAAGTACGACCTGGTCGAGGTGCTGGCCAGCCGGCTGTCGTTCGACTCCGACACTTACAGCGACGCGAAGCTGGCCGCCTACGCGGACCGGCTGCGGTTCCACCCCGGCGACAGCGGCCTGCTCAACGTGCGCAGCCTGACGCCGACCCGGGTCGCGGACACCCGCGCGTATCAGCAGACCGCGACCACGCCGCTCGGGGCGCACGTCCGGGCGATCTATGCCTTCCGTGGGACGAGCGTGGTCTACATCCAGTGCGAGCGCCGCGACGAGCCGTCGAAGGCCGACGCGGGGTGTGACGCCGTGCTCGCGAGCATCCAGATCGTCAGCCTCGGCTGAGCGCGGGATCCTCGACGAGCAGCTGCTTGGCCGCGGCGAGCGGATCGGCCGCCTGGCGAAGGAGCGATGCCGCGACCCAGGCGTGCGCCCGCGCCGCCGCGACGATGAGGTAGTTGCCGACCAGCACCAGCAGCACTGCGCCGATGCTCGCGGCGAGCAGCGCCGAACCCATGTCGTCGACGAAGAACCCCCAGCTGCCGCCGCCATTCGGGCCGTTGGGGAAGTTGCCGAAGTCGACGCCGTGGGCATGCGTGCCGTTGTCGAATGTCTGTGGCACGTAGCGGTACCACACCGGGAGCGTGATCATCGTCGCGAAGGCCAGCCAGATCGCGGTGGCCACCGTGTCCATCACGAACAGCGGCACCCAAAGCGCGACGAGCAGCACGGCGTCGCGGGTCGTGGCCGGGTCGCGCAGCCGCCCGCGCAGTCCTGCGCGCAGGCCGGTCGGCTGCACGGGACGGTACGGCCGGGGGATCGCGTCGACGCCCACCATCCGAATGCGCGCGCGCTCGGCGTCCGCGAGCAGCCGGACGGTCGCCAGCGCGGCGGCCAGCACCGGCAGGCCCAGCCACGTGATGCTCAGCGTCACGCCCGCGAGAAGCGCGGCGAAGGCCACCGCGAACGACACTGACCCGACGAGCAGGAACGTCACCAGGTAGCACAGTGCCGTCCACGGCGCGGGTGAGAACAGCAGCGCGATCGGGTTGCGAAACCGCAGCCGCGAAGGGGTCACGACACGTCCCGGAGCAACTTCTCGATGGCGGCGAGCCGCATGTCGAAGCTCGTCAACTGGGCGCGGATGTCGGTCTGCGCGGTGGCGGCCTCCTCGGCCAGCCTGCGGTATCCGGCCAGCGCAACTGCGTCGGCGCGATGGCGTTGCAAGCGGTGGTAGGAGACCGTGATCGCCGCGATGCCACCGATGACGATGAGGACGATGCTGATCGCTATGACCGCGCCAGTCATGACGGAGTTCCTTCCGTTGGCATTGGATGCTCACCGGCCGCCCGAACTGCGGCGCGGACGGTGTCGAGCGTGATGTGCACGTCGAAGTCGGTGAGTTCGTAGTACTTCATGGCCCGGCCGCCGTCGGCCAGCTCGAGCTTCCCGATGACCAGGCCGGCCCGCTCGAGCCGTTCCAGATGCAGGTAGAGCAGCGGCCGCGACAGCCCGAGCCGGCGAGCGAGCTCGCTGACGTGCACGCGCCCGCCGGCCAGCGCGTCGATCACCCGAAGCCGTTGCGGGTGGCCCACCGCACTCAGCAGCGTCAGCAGCTCGTCGCTGTTCAAGCATGCTCCCTTACATCTGTAAGAAAAAACTTACATATGAAGGTTCACCACCGCAAGTCTGAAAGGATCACGCCATGGCCCAGATCGCGGTGCTCGGCAGCGCGAACATGGATCTGGTCGTCACGGTCGACCGTGCGCCGGGTCGCGGCGAGACCGTCCACGGGTCCGCGTTCCACACCGTGCCGGGCGGCAAGGGCGCCAACCAGGCGCTTGCGGCTGCGCGCGCCGGGGGCACCGTGAGCTTCGGCGGTGCGGTTGGCGCCGACGCGTATGGCGAGCAGATCCGTTCGCTGCTCGCGGGCGAAGGCGTCGACGTCTCTGGCCTGGTCACGGCGGCGGACGCGACAGGCACGGCGCACATCACGGTCGACGCCTCGGGCGCGAACTCGATCGTCGTCGTCCCGGGCGCCAACGCGACCGTCCGGTCATTGACGGACGCCCACCGGTCGGCGATCGCGCACGCGGACGTCCTGCTGCTCCAACTCGAGCTGCCGATGGCGGCTGTGGTCGAGGCGGCGCGGTTCGCCCGGTCGTCCGGCGTGGCCACGGTGCTCACGCCGTCGCCCGTCGTGGCACTGTCGGACGACCTGCTCGACGCGACCGACCTGATCGTGGCGAACGAGCACGAGGTCGTGGCGCTGGCGGGCGGCGTCGAGCCGATCGCGGCCGCGCATCTCCTTGCGCGTGCGGGGCGGGACGTGCTGGTCACCCTCGGCGCGGCCGGCGTCGTCTACGTGCAGGCAGGTGCACCCGCGCTGAGCGTGCCCGCGTTCCCCGTCGAGGTGGTCGACACGACCGCGGCGGGCGACACGTTCGTGGGCGCATTCGCGGTCGTCCGCGCGGACGGCGCGGATCTGGCGGACGCCCTGCGCTGGGCAAGTGCGGCAGCGGCGCTCGCCGTGCAACGGCTCGGCGCGTCGGCGTCGATGCCGCGCCGTGCCGAGATCGACGCGTTCCTGCTTCGGCACTAGGCCTGGCGCGCGGCGGTCATCCGCACTGCCAGGATGCCGAGCACGCCGCCGGCGCAGGTGAACAGCGGCAGCAGCCAGAGGGCGAACGGCACGCTCGTTCCCTGCGCGATGAGGCCAATCGCCGTCGGGCCGACGAGAAAGCCGGTGTAGCCGAGCGTCGAGACGGTGGCGATCGCCGGCCCCGGCGCCGCGCCGTCGGCTGCCGTGCTGAACACGATCGGCACCATCACCGACAGGCCGACGCCGAGCAGCGCGAATCCGATGACGGCGCCGACGAGACCGCCAGGGGCAAGTCCCGCCGCGAGGCCGGCGGCACCGATCACGGTGAGGACGGCGATCGAGCGGGCGCGTCCGAGCCGGTGGACGACCCGGTCGCCGACGAGCCGCCCCGCGGTCATCGTCAGGCTGAACGCGGCGAAGGCGAGGCCGACCTGACTGGGACGAGCGTGCAGGTTGTCGCGCAGCAGCACGCCGCTCCAGTCGGCGACGGCCCCCTCGCTGGTCAGCGAGAACAGGGCGGCGACGCCGAGCAGGAGCAACCGCAGATCGGGCATTCGGCGCGCCCCAGCCGATGGCGCCGCGGCGGCGTGGTGCGCCGGATCGGGCAGGTACGCGCGCCCCGCGAGCAGGACGCCCAGCAGGACCAGCCCGCCGAGCGCAGCCTGCTGCGGCGCGATGGAGATGCCGAGCCCTACGCAGGCGCCGCCGACGACGGCGCCGGCGAGTGCGCCGATGCTCCACGCGGCGTGGAATCCGGACAGCACCGGGCGGCCGTACGCGTGCTCGACCGTGACGCCCTGCGCGTTCATCACCACATCCAGGCCGCCGATCGACGTCCCCCAGACGAGCAGCGTCAACCACAGCACCGGCATGTTGTCGGCAATGCCGGGCAGCCACGCGAACGCGCAGAACCCGAGGAGGGCCGCACGGGTGACCGTCGCGCTGCCGTACCGGGCACTGGCGCGGCCGTAGAGGTTCATCGACAGCACCGCGCCGAGTGCTGGCGCCAGCAGGGCGAGCCCGAGGGCGGCCGAGGAAAGGTGCAGGTGGTGCTTCACGTCCGGGATGTGCGGCACCCACGACCCGAACATGAACCCGTTCGCGGCGAACGTGATCGCGACCGCGGCCCGGGCGCGGCGGGGTTTCGTCGCGGTCGCGGTCACGCTCTCACCATGCACGATGCCGCCGACGCGGCGCGAGCGGGTTACCGGACCGCTCGTCGATACCGCAGGTCGCGGATCGGTGCGCCGCCTACGACGTCGTCCCTGGTCGCGCCGTCGCGGAGCCACCCGGCAGCTTCGTAGAACGCGATCGCCCGGAGGTTGGTGTCGAGCACCCACAGGCTGGCCGCCGAGAACCCGGCGTCAGTCATGGTCTGGATGCTGGCAGCCATCAGGCTGCGCCCGATTCCCTGACCCCACGCGTCCGGGGCGACGTAGAACGAGGTGATCTCGCCGACGACGGCCGGGTCCTGGTCGGCGTCGCGAGTGGGGCGCAGGTCGGCGAATCCGAGCAGGTCGCCGACGCCCTCCGCGACGAGCGTGCCGGAGGCGGGCCATGCTGCCTGCTCCACCGTGGCCGTCCAGCGAGGTACCCGCTGCGCAGGGTCGAGCGCGTCCAGCAGGCTCTGCGGCAGCAGCCCGCGGTAGCCGACCTGCCAGCCCCGGACGTGGAGATCGGCGATTCGCGGCGCGTCAGCTGTCACGGCGCGGCGGATCTGCACCGCGCCATCATCCTGCTGCCCGGGCGGCCCGCGAAGATATCCACACCGTGTGGTCAGGTGATATCTCCCGGTAAGAGATGACAAGTAGGCTCTCTGCGACTTCTTTGCATGAATGGGGCCAACTTCATGAGCTCGGCACCGTCGATCGTCGAGGGCGAGGTTCGCGAACTCGTCCGCCGGCGTGGCATCGATCCGGTCGCCGAACCTGACGTGGTGCGCCGGCTGATTGACGATGTGATCGGCGAGTACCTCGATCGCGCCGTCACCTCGTCGTTGCCGCCCCTTGGCGATCCGGGCCAGCTGGCGCGTGCCGTGCTCGACGCGGTGGCCGGGTTCGGTCCGCTGCAGCCGTTCCTCGACGACCGGACGATCGAGGAGATCTGGATCAACGAGCCCGGCCGCGTCTTCGTCGCACGCCGGGGCCGCTCGGAGCTCACCACGCTGATCCTCACCGCCGGGCAGGTGGCCGAGCTCGTCGAGCGGATGCTGCGGACGTCCGGCCGGCGCGTCGATCTCTCGACGCCTTTCGTCGACGCGATGTTGCCGGACGGTTCACGGCTGCACGTCGTCATCCCGCAGATCACGCGCGAGCACATGGCAGTCAACATCCGCAAGTTCGTCCTGGGCCTGCATTCGCTGGACGAGCTGATGGCCGCCGGCTCGCTGACCGAGCAGGCCACCCGCTTCCTCGAGGCAAGTGTGGCCGCGGGCCTGAACGTCCTGGTGTCCGGCGGAACCCAGGTGGGCAAGACGACGATGCTTAACGCCCTGTGCGCGGCCATCCCGGCGCGCGAGCGGGTCGTCACGGTCGAAGAGGTCTTCGAACTTCAGGTCGCCCAGCCCGACGTCGTGTCAATGCAGACGAGGCAGGCCAATCTCGAGGGCAGCGGCGAGATCCCGCTGCGCCGGCTGGTGAAGGAAGCGCTGCGCATGCGTCCGCAGCGGCTGATCGTCGGCGAGGTACGCCAGGAGGAGTGCCTCGACCTGCTGATTGCCTTGAACTCCGGACTGCCCGGCATGTGCACGCTGCACGCCAACTCCGCGCGAGAGGCGCTCGTCAAGATGTGCACGCTGCCGCTGCTGGCGGGCGAGAACGTGTCCGCGGCGTTCGTCGTGCCGACCGTTGCGGCCAGCGTCGACCTGGTGGTGCATCTTGGCTCGGACGCGTCCGGGCATCGCCGCGTCAGCGAGATCGTCGCCGTCCCCGGACGCGTCGAGGGCGACGTGATCGAGACGTCTGACATCTTCGTTTCCGGTGGTGGGCGGCTCGAACGGGCCGACGGCTACCCACCGCACCCCGACCGGTTCGAGGCGGCCGGCATCGACCTGATCTCTGCGCTCGGCCATCGCGCCGACCGCGGCACGCACCGGATCGGGCCACATGCGGTGGGGGAGACCTGACGTGGGCGCGCTGCTGGGGTTGATGTTCGGCACGGGCCTGCTACTCATCTGGCGCAGCGGTGCGCGTGCGCCGCGGCGGCGCAGTCGTGGCGCTCCGGGCTGGGTTTCCCGTCGCGTCGACCTGCTGCGCCAGGCGGGTGTCGACGGCATCGGTTCGACGCAACTGCTCGGTGCGCAGGTGCTCTGCTCGCTCGTTGTCGGCGTGCTCGTGCTGGCGCTCACGTCCACTCTCGCGGTTGCCGCGTC
>WNGE01003054.1_pt1 | contig 19956 bp, 17 predicted proteins | sample 5400651 | NCBI WGS metagenome assembly WNGE01 (sample SAMN13153370, study PRJNA577476) | soil metagenome | isolation source: 60 cm soil or saprolite under grassland replicate 2 | place: USA:California | collected 2016-06-15
AGTTGGTATGACGGAGAACTGAGTCCAGGCTCTGAATGGGAAAAGGAGATCGATATCCAGTTGCGTACCGCCCATATTATCCTCCTGCTCGTAACCCCACACTTTATGGCCTCAGACTATTGCTACAGTGTTGAAATGAAACGCGCCCTTGAACGACATAAAGCTGGCACTGCTCGCGTGATCCCCATCATCCTGCGTCGCACATTCTGGGAAGATGCACCATTCAGTTCACTCCAGGTTCTTCCCACAGATGCCAAACCTGTGACACAATGGCAAGACCGCGATGAAGCATTTTGGGACATCACGGTCGGAATACACAAAGCAGTCAAAGAATTGCATGTACTCTTAAAGACAAAAGGGGAATGGCTTGACGAAAGCATTGCTCTTGCTGACCTCCAACGTTTTCATGCTGACCTCCAACGTCATTATGAGGAAGCTCTCGTCGTCTCTGATCAGGCCATCCACCACGATCCTAATAATGCTGTTGCCTATTACAACAAAGGTACTGCTCTTGGTAGCCTTTTCCGTCATGAGGAGGCCCTCGTCGCCCTTGAGCAGGCCATTCGTCTCGACCCTAACAATGCTGCGACCTATACCGTTAAAGGATTGAGCCTTATTGTGCTTATGCGCCATGAGGAAGCTTTAGTCGCTCTTGAGCAGGCCATTCGTCTCGATCCTGACAATGCTGTTGCCTATACCACTAAAGGATTAAGCCTTGATGCGCTGGTTGGCTGACAAATTTAATATGCCTTAAAAAAAGATAAGCGCGCTCAAGCGGCCTGATACCTACGATCAGGAAAGAATCGAGCCAGAGTGTCCAGCTTACCTTGCTGTCCGTGGGGTGCAATGAACTGTCTCCCAGAGCGGCTTGCCACCACAACATTAAATTTGTCAGCCAACCAGCTTGATGCGCTTGAGCGCTATGAGGAAGCTCTCGCTGCTCATGATCAAGCCATTCGTCTCGATCCCAAAGATGCTCTTGCTTATGGCAACAAAGCCTTTGCTCTTCTAAAGCTTGGAAGAACAAAAGAGGCTCAAGATTGCCAGGAAACACAACACAACCTTATGCAGAAGACCATACATACAACAAACCTGGACAAAAGATAACCAACTCTCTCCAATACCAAACGTATTTAAGATAAATACAATGAACACTCCACGCTAGAACATAACTCCATCAGGAGAAATAATATGTCTGAAATGGACCCCACTCAAAGCGAACACAAGGACGATGGAGAGAATATAGAGGAAGAAGACGAGGGTACTCGCATCAGAAACGAGCAAAGCGCGCGCTCGTTCTTCGCCTTGCTCAGTTTCTTCGTCGCGATCATTCTGCTGGCGGTCTTTATAAACAATCCTCTGGACGGCTTCTCGCGTCTGCTGGTTCTCTGCACAATAATCGCATTTGGTATGATCGGCACGTTGCTCCTGGATAGGAAACGTAGGGCCGCATCCAACAGCACGCTTGCGAGCAAATCGAAATCCCCCGATGAAGAGGATGAGGAAGAATCAGACCTGGATGAGGCCGACGAGGAAGATATAGAGCCACTCAGCCCATTTGTGCAACTGGTTCAGGAGGCTCTAGAATCGATCCCGGCAGAGTTTCATGAGAAGATGCAGAATCTGGTTGTGATTGTGGAGGAGGAGCCGGATGTGGAGATTCTGACGCGTGGAGATGTGGAGGAGGGCTCGGTGCTACTGGGCCTCTATCACGGAGTTCCATTGACGGCCCAGGGAAGCAATGGTCCTCTACTGCCTGAGCGTATCACTATTTACCAGCACAATATCGAAAAAGTCTGCCACAATGATCCAGAGCGTATCCGCGAGCAGGTACGCGAGACTGTACTGCACGAGGTGGCACATCACTTTGGGATGGGGCATAAGGAGATGCCGATCTGGATCAGGTGAAGCCGTGAGATGAAGATTTACCCAAACGTCCTATTTCAGTAAGTATCACGAAGTACAAATATACACAAGCGTGTATACTGCGCTTAACCAATTACTTTCTGAGAAGAGATACTTATGGGGAGACACTTGGCGAGTAAATACGCAAAAATAGCGCTAACAGCAAGTTGTATCTGTTTCATTTTATGCTTATCCGCCTGTCAAAATAGCGCAGGTCAGACTGGATTACATACATTCTCCCCAACAGCCACACAGCAGACCGGCGCTATGGCTCTACAGGTCCCAGGTCAAAAGGCGACTGCAACACCCATTCACAGACCTACACCTGCTACCAGTAGCTTTCAGCCGGGAATAATTTCATCTTCTGCCAGTACAACCCGTCCCGTATTAGCTTTCTATTACGCGTGGTATAGTCCTTCTACATGGTCAGCGAAGACCATGTCTAGTCTTCCTACTATCCGCTATAATTCCAGCGATGATACGACCATCGAACGCCAGCTTACATGGGCTGCGGGCGCGGGTATCACCGGCTTTATCAACTCATGGTGGGGAAAGGGCGATCAGACGGACAAGAACTTCGCGCGTCTGCTCACACATGCAGCCAATCTAGAGAGCAGAACGGGCTATCGCTTCGCCTCGTCGCTCTACTTTGAAAGCGATGCTCCGGCCTTGAGTGGGACCACAAATATGATCAATGCACTGCACTATATAGTCACACAATATGCCAATAATCCGCATTTCTTCCACTGGCAGGGCAAACCTGTCCTTTTCTTCTGGGACCCGCTGGGCAACGGTCGTACACTTGCACAATGGGCCTCTATTCGCAGCCAGGTCGATCCCAACCACCAGATGATCTGGTCGGCGGAAGGAGTAAGCACAAGCCTGCTGAGCGTCTTTGATGGCATTCACCTCTTCAGCGCAGGCTACTGGGGCATCCAGAATAACAACATGACCGCAGTTGATCAGGGTTTCCGCGCGAAAATCAACGCCTATAATAGTGCCAACAAAACCCACAAAATCTGGGCGGCTGGCGTCCTGCCCGGTTACGATGATACACACGTACCCGGGCGCACCGGAACATACATTGTGCCACGCAACAATGGAGCTACTTATGCCACCAGTTGGACCGCCGCCATAGCCAGTCACCCCGAATGGATCACTATCACCAGCTTTAACGAATGGTTCGAAGGCGCCATGATCGAACCCGGCGTGAACTATGGAACACAATATCTGAGCTTAACGCAGCAATACGCAAAGCAGTGGCACGGCTAATCGAGTATAATTGGTGGTAAGAACCTGATTTCATCGCGTCCGCCGATTTATCGATCTCCATCCCATTTATCCGAACGTTATCATGTGAATAGGCGAAAGGATAGTACTATGCCACGCGTATGTGTCTTCGATGTCAACGAAACACTCTTAGATTTAGCTGCCCTTGACCCTGCCTTTGCGCGTATCTTTGGTGATGCCACTTTACGTAAAACATGGTTTACTCAACTTCTTCAATCCGCCCTCGTAGCAACTGTCACCAATGTTTACACAGATTTCGGATCGATCGGGATTGCTGCCCTTGAGATGATCGCCGCTCGCCAGAGGGTCACACTCACTGAGGAAAATCGGCAACAGATCCGAGATGGTATGCAGCATCTACCACCACATCCTGAAGTTAAAAAAAGCCTGGGAAGATTGCGTGCTGCAGGATTGCGCATGGCGGCGCTCACGAACTCGACAGCGAAAGTGGCTGAAGCCCAACTGAGCAACGCAGGCCTTACCAGCTATTTTGAGCAGATCCTTTCCGCCGATACCGTCAAACGCCTGAAACCAGCTCCAGAGCCGTATCACATGGCCACCCAACGCGTGGGGGTGGGTATCAACGATATTCGCCTGATTGCTGCCCATTCCTGGGATATCGCAGGTGCCTTACGAGCAGGTTGCGCTGCTGCTTTTGTAGCCAGGCCGGGCATGGTACTCGATCCCCTGGTTGAGAAACCTGACGTGATAGGGTCCAATCTGGAAGAGGTCACTGACCAGATTCTGGCCCATGAGAGTGCCTGAAGCTCGCACTGCTGGAACGCAAACATAAAATGACTTGTTTTTGTTGCCAGGACGACGAAGAGATTATTGAATAGCGGGGTGGAAAATGTGGCAAGCAGAACTTTTTGATGAAGACTTCTCAACAGGAATGGTAAACGTAGCTTCCGTACCAAATCTGAGTCCTTTTCGATATCCAGGCGGCAAAACATGGTTTGTGCCACACATTCGCCGCTGGCTCTTACCTGCCGTTCGGCAAAGGCATAACCTCACTCCTATATATCCAGAGCGCTTTATTGAGCCGTTCCTCGGAGGTGGTAGTATTAGCTTGACTGTGGCAACCGAACGCCTTGTACAAAATATCATCGCTGTAGAGATCGATGCGGATATAAGCGCCGTCTGGCAAACCATACTGAATGTAGAAGACGGGGAATGGCTTGCAAACAGAATTTTGATGTATAACCTGACTCTTGAAAACGTTGAAATATTACTGAATAAAGATCCTGTTACACTACGAGAGCGCGCGTTCCAAACAATCGTAAGAAATCGAGTAAATCGTGGCGGCATTCTCGCTCCTGGGGCTGGGCTGCTCAAATTCGGAGAAGGTGGCAAAGGCATCCTCTCCCGATGGTATCCTGGCACGTTAGCACGACGTATTCGTCACATAGCTTCTGTCCGAAACCATATTACATTTATACATAATGATGGTCTAACAGTGCTAGCCAGGCATGTGAATGATCCTGACGCAGTGTTCTTTATTGATCCTCCCTACACTGCTGGCAGGAATGGGAAGCGGGCAGGTCAACGTCTCTATAGCTATAATGAGTTAGATCACGAGCAGTTATTTGACTATGTGAGCCATATTCAGGGCGATTTCCTGATGACGTATGATAATGCAGGAGAGGTACGAAATCTTGCAAGGCAGTATGGCCTGGACATGCGGCTTGTGCCAATGAAAAGCACTCACCATGCGAACATGACAGAACTCCTTATTGGACGCAACCTTGATTGGATGGCACTGCCTCAACCGTAACCTGAACTTATACCATCATAGGCCTGCTATCTTCCTTGACAGAACCGGACTATGATGGTAGTATCTACGATAGATTATTACATTTTACTAGCTTTGGAACAGGAAAACGATGGAAAGAGCATTACCACTCGCAGTTTACTCAGCCGCATGAGCGACCACGCCGGGCTCATGCGGCTGGAAATGGCTCTACATGATGCTTTTGCTCACTCTATGCCGAGTGAGTGATTTTCCTTATTGGTTCTAGCATCTTCTCAGTCCTTTTCCTCCGTTAGTTAACTCTCTTCTCATGGCGTGTGTCGCCGGGCTTTCTCGTTGCACGATTGTTCTGCGACACCCTGTGCTTCCCGTCACATTCATGCGCGAGAGTTTGCCCATTTAGCAATCCGCGCCTCAGCTTCTTTTTGCCTGACCGGGCGCACTCAAACAACATCTTTAACCGTTATAATCATGCCTGGGAAGCACTTAAAGGAATATATATGCTGCAAGTTAATCATATTCATCTATCATATGGGCCACGCCTCATTCTGGACGATGTCTCGTTTACGGTTGCGCCAGGAGAAAAAGCTGGCTTGATCGGTGTGAATGGCGCCGGTAAGAGTTCTCTGCTCAAGATTATCGCGGGTCTGCAAGAGGCTGATGGTGGCACAGTGATTCTGCCACGCACATATGGCTACCTGTCACAGGATGTCGCCCACGAGGCTCCGGTTTCGGAGGGAAGCACTGTGCGCGATTTCATTTTCACCAGCACGGGTCTCGATACAGCTATCCGTACCTATGAAGAGCTGTCTATCAAGGTTGCTGAAGCTACCAACGGCAACCTGACAACTCTGTTGGAGCATTTTGAGCAGGCTCAGGATGCACTTGAACGCCTGGGATACTACGATGCGGATGCACGCTGCGAACAGCTCATCAGCGGTCTGAATATAGGCGGTGTGACGCTGGACCGCCCCGTCAGTACCTTGAGTGGTGGCCAGAAAACGAAACTCGCCCTGGTGCGCCTGCTCTTCCAGGCACCCGAACTACTCCTGCTGGACGAGCCAACAAATTTTCTGGACGTGGAAGCAACCGGCTGGCTGATGGAATTCCTGGAGAGCTATAAGGGCGCACTCCTGATCATCTCGCACGATCTGGATCTACTGGATCGCAGTATCAACAAAGTCTTGAGGCAGAACGAGTTCACCCACAAGCTCGAAGAGTATCGTGGTACCTACTCAAACTACCTGACGATAACGGGCGATGCTCTGGCCCTTATGGAGCGCACAAAACAACAGCAGGAACGCGACATTGCACGTCTGCGTAAGACTTCGGAGAAGCTGCGTGGTTATGGTGCTACGCGTGTGAAACAGCGTATCGCGATGGATAAGCGTATCGCCGCACTGGAGAGCAGCAAACCACAGTTGCCGCAGAACAGTCGGCGCATCCATATCGATTTCCCGGTACGCCAGTCGAGCAGCCTGCAGGTAGTACGCGCAGACCATCTCAGCAAGCGCTACGGCACGAAAGAGATCTTCCACAACATCAACTTTGATGTCGAGCGTGGACAGCGTCTTGTTATCGTAGGACTCAACGGCGCAGGCAAAACAACGCTCCTACGCACGCTGCTTGGCATCACACCGCCCAACGGCGGCAAAGTGACTATGGGCGACCGTGTACGCATAGGCTATTATGCACAGGAGAACGAGGGCCTCGATTACAATAATACTGTACTCAACGAAACGACGAACATCTTACCAGGGGATACCAAACGCGTACGTGGCGTGCTGGGACGCTTCCTGTTCACAGGCGATCGTGTTTTCCAGCAGATCGGGACGCTCAGCGGTGGTGAAAAGACGCGCTTAGCACTGGCAAAGATGGTCCTGGATGGTCCTAATCTGCTGGTACTCGACGAGCCAACGACGCATCTCGATGTGCTCTCGCGCACCATCATCGGCGAGGCTCTGGGCAACTACAACGGCACCATTATCACCGTCACCCACGATCTCGAGTTCGTGCGCCATCTTAAACCCGATACTATCCTGCTCATGCCGGAAGGGCGCGTACTGCTCTATGATCAAAAATACGATGAGTTATTGCAAAGAGCATAGGTGGTGCGTTACCCCTCGCCGCCTGCGGCGGCTCGCCCTGCTTTGATGTGGATGGCGGGGGCTGCGGCGCGAGGCCGCAGCCCCCGCCATCCACATCAAAGGGCTTGCGAAGCGCCAGAGGCGCTGAGGAGTCAGAGAAAGAAGGCCTGAAGAGTTACGAAAATTTAACATTCAGCAATGCCAAATTGTTTTCCTCTGGCGTTATATTGAATGCTTAGTAGCAATGTGACGTGGGGATATATTTTCTACTTGCATCTGTTACTGCGCAAAAATACGCTGAAGGAGTAGTCATGCATCGTAGATTGAACAATCAGAAAGTAGCCCTTATTTCCCTGGTTATCATCTCGCTCAGCATTTTTCTCACTGCCTTTACTTTCGTCCAACACAGTCCACCATCGGCGAGCGCAGCACCTTTAGACAGTTACGCACGCCGCCATCACACACCAACACCGGTACTCTCACTCACATCGATAACGACGCCTATTGCACAAAGTGGATTGCAGGTATTTGTCGAGCCAGCCGCTGGTGAACAGGTTATTCTTGATGCGATCAATAACGCGCAGCAATCGGTCTGGCTGGAGACGTACCTCTTGACTGATACCAACGTCATTCAGGCACTGGAAAAAGCTACTGGCAGAATTCAGGTACGCGTGATGCTGGAGCCGCATCCGGTTGGCGGCGGTTCGCCTCAGTCAACGCTCGATGCTTTGAATGCTGCTGGAGCCAGCGCGCAGGATAGCAATCCATCCTTTAGCCTGACGCACGAAAAGGGCATGATCATTGATGGCAAAACGGCGTTCATTATGACCAGCAACTTCACTTACTCGGCTCTTAACAGCAAGAACCGCGAATACGGCATCATTGACACCAATACACCGGATGTCCAGGGTGTCATTGATATCTTCAACGCAGACTGGAACCGCACGCCAATCACGCCGAGCGATCCCAATCTTGTGGTCAGTCCGACGAATTCGCGCACTGCTCTGACAGCATTCATCAATAACGCGAAGAGCACACTGATCATCGAAGCTGAAGAGATGCTGGACACCAATATCGAGCAAGCCATCGCTAACGCAGCCCAGCGCGGAGTGAAAGTCCAGGTCGTCCTACCAAAACCTCAGTCATCGCCAGATCCCAATGCCTCTGGCATCTCGACCATCAAGTCTGGCGGAACGCAGGTCGAAGAAGATCCGCAACTAATCATGCATGCCAAGATGATGGTAGCTGACGGCAACGTGGCATACGTAGGGTCCGAGAACTTTTCCAGCAACTCCCTCGACAGCAATCGCGAACTGGGCATTGTTTTCTCCGACCAGCAGATCATTTCAACGCTGCAAAGCACCTTCCAGCAAGACTGGAGCGTCTCCCAGGCAGCTTAGGAGCCTTTCCTGATCAACCATTAACAACCAGGGGCGCGATTTCACCATCGGTAGGGGCGCGATTTCACCATCGGTAGGGGCGCGATTTATAAGCCCGTGGATCGGCCTGGAGAGCACCGCGGGCTTATAAATCGCGCCCCTACCTTTGATCGCATTCAACCTCTTTAAGGGTACAAACGTACATTAGATATGCTATAAAATAAACGCACTACCATAACGAATCATAGAACATGCCTGCACTCAAAGGAGAAATTGCAGTGGCACACAACAGCAATACACAGCTTAGCGTCACACAAGTGCTCAGTCCTGAATATCTTGCAAACCCTTATCCACTTTACCATCAGTTGCGCGCACAGGACCCTGTTTTGTGGGACGAGCAGGTAACGGGCTGGGTACTTACACGTTATAATGATGTTGCTGCGGTCCTGCGCGACCCGCGCTTCTCCGCTGCACGTATGTCTATTGGTACGGAATGGATTCCGGAGGAGCTGCAAGCAAAGCTCGTGCCTCCCGTGCGTGCTGTGATGCGGCAGATACTGTTTCTGGACCCACCAGATCATACGCGGCTGCGTGGTCTGGTTGTCAAAGCCTTCACCCCGCGCGTCGTAGAATCTCTGCGCCCACGTATTCAGGCCATCGTCGATGATCTCCTGGACGCAGTTCAGCCCTCTGGACGCATCAATTTCATCCAGGATTTTGCCTATCCACTACCAGCTATTGTGATCGCAGAGATGCTGGGCGTCCCTCCCGAGGACCGCCATCTTTTCATAAAGTGGACCAACGACTTTGCCAGGCTCCTCGACGGCTTCGAGATGACCTTTGAAGATGTGATTCAGGCTTTGTCTGGTGTCTCCGAGTTCATGGACTACTTCCGCGCAATTATTAAACAACGACGTACCGAACCCCGCGATGATCTATTGCAAGCCATGATCACCGCCGAAGAGCAGGGTGACAAACTCACCGAAGAAGAGCTGCTTGGCAACTGTGTCCTCTTGCTCGCCGCCGGACACGGCACCACAACTCACCTGCTCGGCAACGGCATGCTGGCACTCTTACGCAACCCCGACCAGCTTGAGCTATGGAAAAAGCATCCACAAATGGCATCATCCGCTGTCGTGGAACTTCTGCGCTACGACAGTCCCGTTCAGTTGACTTCGCGCCACCCTAAAGAGGATATGGAGATAGGAGGCAAACAGATCAGCGAGGGACAGGAAGTCATACTCGGCCTGGGCGCGGCCAATCATGATCCCGCCCAGTTCTCCAACCCCGACCAGCTCGACCTGAGTCGCCCGGAGAGCCGCCACATGGCATTTGGCCTGGGCGTCCACTTCTGCCTGGGAGCACCTCTTGCACGCCTGGAAGCTGAGATTGCCTTTAATACGCTGCTGCGTCGCCTGCAGACTCCCCGCCTGGCTACAGAGGATATGGAATGGATGCCCAGTATTGTCTTTCGCGGACAGAGAGAAATGCCCATCGTTTTCGCATAAGAGCTGTTCGACCCGTAGAGGCATGGCTTGCCTGTGCCGAGTGCCTCCACGGGCCGGTTAGATGTGCTCGGACGCAGTTCAAGTTTCTACATCAGTGCTAATGGGGAAGGGAAGTTTAGCGGCGTTTTTACTGTTATAACATGTAGAGGCACAGCAAAGATTACACATTACAAAAGCTCTTGACTTTTCCATGCGCCTCATGTACCTTATATTTAAATACAGAACAGGAGAAAACAACAGTGATAGTAGTCTTCAATTAACTTATACCTGCCTTGCTTGCTGATTGCACCTGGCTGTGCCACGACGCCACATTACTTTATGGTGTCTGGCATTATGGTATATGGTAATGAAGACTTTTTTATTGCTGTTGAATGCCGGTAACGAGACCATTTCTTGTCACACTTCAACACCTTGAACCGCCTTCACAACCTGCCTCATACTATATACCATATCTGCCATGCGCCTCCACCCATACATAAACAGGTCACAAGCACACGAAACTACATACACTCTCCGAGAATTGACCCTCAGGTCTCATGTGCAGAGTGTTACACATAAAAGAAATAAGGAGCCTATATGGCAGAATATTCAGTAAATACAGGAAACATAAACGATAATATGCCGTTGAGCGGCCTGCTCTCCAATGCGCCGGAGCGAGCAATCCTGGTAAGCGTCGATATGCCGGGCGTCGATTGGCCGCTTCTGGAATCATTGAACGAGTTGGAACAACTGGCGACGACTGCAGGCATCCAATGTATGGATCGCATGACGCAGAACCTGGCGAAACCCCATCCGGCGACGCTACTCGGCTCAGGAAAAGTACAGGAACTTGCCGAACTGGCGCGTTTCCATAACTGCGATGCGGTGATCTTTGATCTTGAGTTGACGCCGGGACAACATCGCAACCTGGAGCGCGAACTGGAGGCGCAGGTGCTCGATCGTACTGCGCTGATCCTGATCATTTTCGGCCAACGAGCCCGTACGCGAGAAGGACGACTACAAGTGGAGTTAGCCCAGGTCGAGTACGATCTACCCCGCATCGCCCGCCAGTGGTCGCACCTGTCTCGCCAGCGTGGTGGGACGCAGCAACGTGGCGAAGGTGAAAAGCAGATTGAGGTTGACCGGCGCTTGCTGCGCCGCCAGAAAGATCGCCTGGCGGAAGATCTGGAACAGGTCCGCAATCAACGCCAGTTGCACCGAGAACGACGCCAGCACGCGGGCCCTCCGGTCATAGCGCTGGTCGGCTACACAAACGCGGGCAAGTCGACGCTACTCAATCGCCTCGCCAGCGGTACGCATAGCCTGGCCGAGAATAAGCTGTTCGCAACGCTCGATCCTACTACGCGCCGTGTAAAACTGGCAGGCGGACAGGAAGTTCTGCTTACCGATACTGTGGGATTCGTTCAGCGCCTGCCTACGGTCCTGGTAGCAGCCTTCCAGGCAACATTGGAAGAGGTGGCAGAGGCCGATCTGCTGATCCACGTGGTCGATGCTTCGCATCCACACGTCCATAACCAGATCCAGGCCGTCGAACAGGTACTGGAGGAGATCGGAGCGGGCGGCCTACCCAGTGTGGTGGCCCTGAACAAGATCGATCTCTTGCCTGCCGATATGCCACTCCAACTCCAGGGTATGTCGTCGATGCTACCGACCGTGCAGATATCAGCGGCTCAGGGTATGGGTATTGACGAACTGCTGCGCTGCATCAGTGAAACACTCATCCGGCAGTTCGTAGCGCTCGACGTACTTATTCCTTATGATCGCGGGGAACTCGTGGCACAGTTCCACCAGTTTGGCACCATCGAAAGCGAGGAGTACGAAGAATATGGTACGCGTATGCGCGGGTACATCCCGACCAATCATAGCGGCCCATTCACAATGTTCCAACAACATCCACATCCAAAGAGTGTACGTGTGTAACTAGTACACATATGTGGAAATAACCCAGGAGTCTTGATGCCCTTGCGAAGCCCATTATTGCCACACGAACTTCCGGGTTATTTCTACGTCCCTGTACTAGCGTCTCCGTAGTGGCATCCCTTGCGGATGCCGAGTGGGTGGCAATGATCACTGCCGAGCGATGGGAGTTCCTGGCGAGCCACCCGGCACCCGCAAGGGATGCCACTACGGGTTCAACGCGTCCTTATTGACTCAACACAATGCCGTAAGTTATGCTGTGATCATGAAACAGAAACTGCCTTCTATAAAGAAAAGTTTATCAATGAAACCACGCCTGGTCAAAATCTATTCGGAAAATAATGATTTCCAGTACATTGAGACCTTACGCCGAAAACGCGAGAAGCGCCAGCGTCAGAGGGAGTTCTTTATAGAGGGCGTTCGTCCTATCAATCAGGCACTCAAATACGATTGGACTATCAACGCCTTTGTCTATTCCAGAGAAAAGGCGTTATCCGATTGGGCTAAAAATATCCTCGCTCATTCGCAGGCAAAAACGCACTTCGAGGTTCCTTTACCGTTACTAGAGAAACTGAGTAACAAAAATGAACCGTCCGAAATACTGGCACTGGTAGCGATGCCTGAGGATGATCTGGCGCGCATACCTGTTAAAGACAATATGCTCGTTGTGGTCTTCGACCGTCCAGCCAGTCCCGGCAACCTGGGCACCATCATTCGCTCATGCGATGCCCTGCGCGTAGACGGTCTGATTATCAGCGGACATTCCGTCGACCTGTATGATCCTGAGACGATCAGCGCCACGACCGGCTCACTTTTTGCTCTGCCGACTGTACGCCTGCCTTCCCACAAAGATTTATTGCCCTGGCTTGATATGATCAACCAACAGATCGGTCCCATACAGATCGTAGGCAGTGACGAGAAAGCCAAACACGATATTACAGAACAAGATTTTACACAACCAACCCTCCTGGTCGTAGGCAACGAAACATGGGGCATGAGCGCAGGGTACCACGAACTCTGTAGCGCCACCGTTAATATACCAATCTACGGCTCCGCCTCCTCTCTGAACGTAGCCTGCGCCACATCAATACTACTTTACGAAATAGATCGACAACGTAGAAATGCGCAACTATAAGGTGTGGTAGGCTATCCTTCGTTCAGCTCAATCGCCGCACGGGCGAGCTGCTGCACTACAGGTACGACCTCCTGAATGCTACGAGTGGGACCAGCAAGAGTATCGAAACACTCGAAGCTGATCAAGGTGTAGAGAACATTGACTACCTCGTCGAGTGCTCCAGGAGCAGGTCGTCCATGCTGTTCAATGAGCCGCTGGACGAGAACACGAAGACCTTTCCGCCTCCGTTCGTCTCGTGCCCGTATCACCTGCTCAAAGTCCGGATCGAGTGCGGCCAGACCTCGGAGTCGACGCGTCACGAGCCGATCAGACTGCCAGAAACGACCGAAAACTGTGATGTACTCGTTCAGGGCGTCGAGCGGTTCCGTTCGACGGAAAGCGGAGGCTAACTGCTCCATCCCACCATAAGCCGCAAGGGAGTCACAGAGAGCTTCGAGGAGCCCAATTTTGGAACCGAACTGGTGATAAACAGTCATACGGGCAACATCAGCCTGGCGGGCAACAGCGTCGATGGAGAAGCCAGAAAAGCCGTCGCTGGACACGAGCAACTCGCGGGCTGCACTAATGACGCGGGATCGGGTCTGTTCAGTGCTTGCCTGGCGTTGACCAAGTCGATACGGACGAGGACTCATAGATGACTTGACACCTCCAATAATTTATTGTATAGTCTGCGTATCTAAAATTTAATTAGATGGACTGTCTACATAATATACCATGCTGAAGCTCATGTAAAGGAAAGAGAGATGCACAGACCATTTCGTTTTGGCGTAGTCACGGCCAATGCCCCATTACATACTGCCTGGATCAAGACTGCTCGCAGAGTCGAGGCACTTGGCTATGCGACCTTGTTAATGCCAGATCGCCCTACAATGGGGGGCCTCGCACCCCTCAGTGCTTTAGCTGTTGCTGCCGAGGCAACCACATCGCTACGAATTGGTAGTTATGTGTTCAGTAATGATTATCGCCATCCATTGCTACTCGCTAGAGAAGCCGCTACGCTCGATCTGCTCTCTGAGGGCCGTTTTGAACCTGGTCTAGGAGCAGGAGTTGGACCAGACGAGTTTCAACTGATGGGTATTCCATTTGCAAACGCAGGTACACGCGTCGGCCATCTTGAGGAAGCCCTTCAGATGATGAAACAACTCTTTACAGAAGAGATAGTGAATTTTAGCGGGAAGTACTACACGATTACAGAGATGAAGGGATATCCCAGGCCAGTCCAGAAGCCACATCCGCCTATTCTTGTTGCTGGTGCAGGAGAACGGATGCTCAAACTGGCGGGCCGTGAGGCTGATATCGTTGCGATCGGGTCAAAAATAACCAGGCAAGGTCTGGACCCGACAGAGGCCACTCTGGAGCAAAAAATTGCCTGGATCAAAGAAGCTGCCGGGGAGCGCTTCGCAGACCTGGAACTGAGTCAGACGATCTACGACATGATGCTCACCGACAGCGGTGCTGATCTTTCCGTCCAGGCAGGAGGACCGCCAATTCCCAAAAGACCGATGAGTACTGAGCAGGCGGTTGCACATCTTCTTGAGCAGCGCGATCGTTACGGTTTCTCCTACCTTCAGGTCTATGAAGGACAGATGGAGAACTTTGCCCCGGTGGTTGCGCGGCTCTCTGGAAAATAAATCAGAAGGAGGTGTGTCGATGCTATACAAACGCAGATGGTTGGCAATTATTGCCATTGCCCTCTCGATCTTTCTTTCAGCCCTCGATGGGACCATCGTCGCGCTTGCGCTGCCATCAATCGCGCACCATTTTCTGCTCTCGGATAGCCTCGCCTCCGCTGTGATCTTGAGCTATGCGATCCCCTTGACTGTGCTTATCATCCCATCTGGAGACCTGATTAGCCGCTTTCGTACACTCCCCACCTTCTTAGTCGCCGTGCTGGGATTCGGCCTGGGGAGTCTCGTCTGCGGTCTGGCATCGAATTTTCCGCTGCTGTTACTGGGTCGTGTGATCCAGGGATGCTTCGGAGCTTTGATTGCCACACAGGGAATAGCTGTGGCCGCAACCGTTGTCTCTCCTGGCGAGCGCGGACGGGCGATAGGCATCATCGGCGCAATTGCTCCCCTGGGAGGGGTCGCAGGACCAGGCATCGGCGGTCTGCTCCTGGCAAACTTTGGCTGGTCATCCATCTTCTTTGTGAATATACCGGTCTGTCTCCTCGCAGCCCTGCTGGGGATCTTTAGTTTACGCGGCGTGAGCATGGGAGATCGGCGGTCCGGCAGCGCGTATCGTCAGATGGGCGGATTGCTACGTCGTCCGCAGTTCCTATGGGGGCTCCTCGCGTTTTTCTGGAGTGTGACAGTCGCGGGTGCCCTCTACTACCTCTTGCCGTTTGACATGAGCACGGTGCAACACCTCACCCCATCGCTCGCCGGCGTGATCTTGCTCTGTATGCCACTGGGAATGGGGGTGACGGGAAACCTGGGCGGCTACCTGACGGATCGTTACGAGGCAAAGCCGTTCATCCTGACAGGCTCGGGGCTGCTGCTTGTCAGCTTGATCGTCCTCACCTTCATTGTTGAGTCCCCAACATCTGCGCTCGATCTCGCCTGGCGACTTCTGCTGATTGGTATGAGTACTGGCCTCTTTACCGGCCCCAACCAGACTCTCCTCATGAGCATCGGCCCACGGGACACGATGGGAGCCGCCAGCGCACTCTCTAACCTGGGGGCTCGCCTGGGATCGGTCTGCGGCCCGTTGGTACTGGGTCTCGTCTGGATTTTCCTTGCCCGCGAATCTACTCAGATGATTGTAGGAATCTTGCTTATAGATGGTTTCTCTGTCCTGAATCTGCTCTTCGCCTGGCTGTCAATACAGAGGCGGTCACAAGGACTCGCGGCTTCGCAAGGAGAGGCTTCCACAGAGTCTCATTTGTCTTCTTAAGAGCAATACCCTTTATAGGTCGTTTAGCAATCTTTCCACAAGCGCATTTCTCAAAACTCGAGCCGCAGCGATCTCGCCAGGTTGCCAGGGTAACGCTTCTGAGTATCCCGCCATAATTGTATTGTGATTCTCGTCAGTAAACGTCACCTGACTCACTTCAGGACGAAACCACAATATCCGGTTGCCCGGCAAAACGGATATTGCCAGCAACCCACAGGCAATATCCTTATACCTCTTAGCGGCTGCATATATACCCGGCAGCGCGTTGGTATAAAATACTTCTTTATCGTTCTGCAATCCAGGCCATTCAACCAGATGCTTCACCTCCGCCTCGTGAGGCGCCTCACCTACCGTCACATAACGATCAGCAAAACATAATACTACCCCGCCAGCTTTAACCATATCCAGCAGATCCACCCCACATTTCGCCAGACCATCAACAACATTCTCTTCCTGCGCAATACTCCTCAGCAAGCGCTCTTGAATACTATGTGCATACATATATAGTTACTCCTCCGCCGCAAACGATTCTCCCGCCCCGTAAATGTACGCGTTCCAGTAGGGGTCGGGTTCACCCCCACCCGCGAACCCGCTCACGGACGGGTAACCATCTTCGAGTTCGCGGGTGGGCGCGAGGCCGACCCCTACTGAGAGTGGCATGCCGCTACGGGCGATTACGTCTAGTGTAGCAGGGAGACAGGTACATCTCAACAAATACATGTACATATATTAAGGAGGAAACCGCAGATTATGAGAGAGAGCACGACGCCGTTGTCGTGCTTAAGAGGAGAGCAACAATCTATGATAGGGGCAATACTTCGTACAGACGCCATTCGGGATCGAGGTTGAACTGATCGACTACCTTCTCGCCTGCGATGCCAGCACGCAGCGTAATACGCGTGTTCTTTCCATCCACAAGAATCCAGCGATCATGGCGCTGGTCGTAGACACAATCTTGCAGCCAGGTGGTGCCAGCCGAGACGTCTGTTTCTATATGGCCGGTCCCATTCTTAAGGTTGACCATCAATGCCCTGCCACGCCCGGTGTCGGCAACGGTGAAATAATTATCAGCCAGAATGCGCACTGCATGGGGATGATCCAGTCCCTCCAATACAGGACGCCATGAGCCATCTTCGCGCTCAATTCTGATGATCATGCCCTGGTGGAAAAGTGAGGCGAGCACACTACCATCTGGCAACTCTGCCACTGAATTGACATGCGTCGTATGCGCCAGCGTGCCATATTTCACACCGCGATAATCGCCCTTAGTATCCAGCTCACGACGCTCACCTGTGGGCGTAAATTCAAAACCATGCTCGGTCGCCCACCAGCTCCAGAGCAGTTCTCCCTCGCGTGTGAACTCCAGGACCGCATCCAGACCCGTACTGGCAACCAGGAATCCACGCCGGGTACGTGATAATGAATGCAACATGTTGAAGGCAGGCAGGCTCACTGCGTCACTTTGTATGGTGGAGAGGTCTGCTGCGATCTCATGCACTGCTTCAATCGACGCCACCATGATGCCATTGTCAGAAAATGCCATGCCAGCAGGCATTGGGAGTTCTACACTCTTCACAGCCTGCCCTGCATCATTCAGCAGACATAACAGGCCGCCCTGATCTTCTTCAGGCTTCTGACGACTTCCAAGAACGGTAATCGGACACTCGGTATCCTGTTGTTTCGTCTCGACCCAGTGCTTCTTTAACAAGGAGTGCCGGGTTGAAATGCAACTTAGGAGAAATTCCATATAGCGTTTCCTCACATAATTCTGCCAACTTTACTGTCATTACCCGATAAGAGACTTGACAAGGCATCACAATAACCCTATAGTTAAAAGAGTTAGTTACCTTTGTTGATCTACTATATCAACATCTTGGACCAGAAACAAGGTACGGACGTACCACATTTAATACGTTGATAGTGGTTTTGACATCCATAATCCCCCGATGTGGAGGTCAAAATCAGGCGACAACCAGAGGAGATGCGATTATGTCATTCGAGCGGGATGAAATCACAAACAACCTCGTTCACCTGGGACCTGGCGAGGGCAGTAAGGTGGAGCGCATTAAGATCAATAGCGACCACCTGCATGGCCAGATTGCCGAGGAGTTGCAGACGGACACCACCCGTTTCTCTGACGATCAGGTACAACTCATCAAGTTTCACGGTATTTATCAACAGGAGGATCGCGACTCACGCCAATCACGCAAGGCCGAGCACGCGGAGAAAGCTTACCAGTTTATGATACGCTCACGTATCCCAGGTGGAGCGGTGACATCTGAACAGTATCTGGTCGAAGATGACCTGGCTGATCGCTTTGGTAATGGAACACTGCGTATCACCACACGCCAGAGTTTCCAGTTGCATGGCGTGTTAAAAGGAGATCTGCATGCGACTATCCATAGTATTAATGATTCCTTGCTCTCTACACTGGCTGCCTGTGGCGATGTGAACCGCAATGTCATGGCCTGTCCCGCACCGATTGCGAGCCGTGCACAGGCGAAAGTCCAGGAGATCGCGCACCAGATCGCTATGCACCTTGCCCCGCGCAGCAAGGCTTATCACGAGATCTGGGTCGACGGCGAGAAAGTCCATACTGTCGAGGAAACTGAAGAGGCTGTTGAGGCTGTTGAGCCTATCTATGGCCCTACCTATCTACCGCGCAAGTTCAAGATTGGTGTGGCCTTCCCCGGCGATAACTGTGTGGATATCTATACGCAGGACATTGGCCTGGTCGCTATCCTCGACGATGAGGAGTTGAAAGGCTTTACGATCATGATAGGTGGCGGCATGGGTATGACGCATGGCAAGACTGAAACCTTCCCACGCCTGGCTACGCCCCTCTGTGATGTGACGATTGACGAGGTCCTTCCTGTGGTAGAGACGATTGTGACGGTCCAGCGCGATTACGGCGATCGTAAGAATCGCAAACACGCGCGTATGAAGTACGTGGTCGAGGAGAATGGCATCGAGTGGTTCCGCGCACAGGTAGAAGAGCGCCTGGGTCACAGGCTCCAGGACCCCGGCCCGGTCGTCCTGCATGATGTCGATGACCACCTGGGCTGGCATCAGCAGGCTGATGATCGCTGGTTCCTTGGTCTGTACGTGGAGAATGGACGCATTAAAGACACAGAAAACCTTCATATGCGTACAGGGCTGCATGCCATCATCGAAGAATTCCGCCCCGGCATTCGTCTGACAGGGCAGCAAAATATTCTGCTCACCGATATAAGCGCAGAACAACGCGGTCCTCTGGAAGCAAAATTACACGCATACGGCATCTCTACCGATCCGAAGGAGGTCGGAGCTTCCCGTTTCGCTATGGCCTGCCCCGCGCTTCCCACCTGTGGTCTGGCATTGGCTGAAGCCGAACGTGCTCTACCTTCACTCGTACAGCAGATCGAGGCTGACCTGCAAGACCTCTCACTGGCGGGCGAACCATTGAGTATACGTATGACTGGCTGTCCTAATGGCTGTGCACGTCCCTTTATGGGTGACATCGGTATCGTCGGACGCACCAAAGATATTTACAATATCTACGTCGGTGGCGATTGGGCCAATACACGCATGAACACCCTCTACGCTCCTTCCGTAAACATCAAAGATGTAGCGGCCACCATACGCCCCTTGCTGGCATTGTGGCGCGATGAGCGTCTCCCACAAGAGACGTTTGGCGATTTCTGTCACCGCCTTGGCAATGAGCAACTACGAGCGCGCATAGCAACCGAACATGGTGCCGCCCGGGATATCAGAACAGTTTCTTCGGGGACGCATGCCGATTAACCGCCAAACATCCATGTAGCGTAGAAAGAAGAGCGCAGATGCCCAGATACTATCCTGTTATGCTCGACGTACGCAATCGTCCCGCTATCGTTATCGGCGGCGACAGTATTGCCGCGGAGAAGGCTGCTTCATTAAGTGCAAGTGGTGCTCATGTTAGAGTGATGAATTCCGAATTCTGTCCTGAACTGCTAGAGATGGCAGAACATGGCACAATCAAGCTGCACCAGAAGGCTTATGAACCTGGCGACCTTGCAGGAGCATTCGTCGTGGTGGCCTCGGCAGCGCACGATGCTCAATTAGCGGAGGC
>WNGE01003056.1_pt1 | contig 19949 bp, 22 predicted proteins | sample 5400651 | NCBI WGS metagenome assembly WNGE01 (sample SAMN13153370, study PRJNA577476) | soil metagenome | isolation source: 60 cm soil or saprolite under grassland replicate 2 | place: USA:California | collected 2016-06-15
CAACAAGAAGAATAGGGCTGCCATCGACGAATTCATCGACCCCAATCACGTCGATCACGCTGCCCCTCCTGGTACGCCAGGTGGTCTCAAGGGAGTCAAACAAACTCTCAACATGTATCTGACGGCTTTCCCTGATCTGCACTTCACGGTTGAGGACATTATCGCTGAAGGGGACAAGGTTGTGACCCGCTTGACCTGTCGTGGAACACAGCAAGGTGCGTTTATGGGCATCCCCCCGACCGGCAAGCAAGCGACGGTCATGGCAATCGATATCAATCGCTTCGCGGGCGGCAAGAGTGTCGAGCATTGGCTCAACATGGACACCCTGGGCCTGTTGCAACAACTCGGCGCGATTCCTGCGCCAGGACAATAGGCATGAAGGCCTGACGGCCGCAAGTGGTGTCACTCCCCGTCACAGCACATCAGCGCGACAGGGAGTGACAGCAACACAGGCAGTGGAACCGGTAAGACCCACGAGGGGAAATCTTCGCCGGGTTTCACTCGCCGCTTCGTGAACAATAGGGTTCCTGCACAAACATCGTATGAGATGGAGTGAATTCTGATGAGTACTCAAGTAGACACGACGGAACAGCAGGCATATGCTCCTGGGTTCCGCATGGCCGAAAATTATGTGTTCAAGTCCGAGCGGGGACTAAGCACGAAGATCGTTGAGCAGATCTCCGAGATGAAAGGCGAACCCGCTTGGATGCGTACATTCCGCCTCAAGAGCCTTGATCTCTTTGAGAAACGTCCCATGCCAACCTGGGGCGCTGATCTCTCTGGCATTGACTTCGACAATATCTACTACTATATCAAGCCAGTCGCGCAGCAGGGGAAAACCTGGGACGACATCCCAGCAGACATTAAGGACACCTTTGATCGACTGGGTATTCCGCAGGCTGAGCAGAAGTACCTGGCAGGGGTAACGGCACAGTACGAGAGTGAGGCTGTCTATCACAAAGTGCGCGAAGACCTTGAGAAGCTCGGCGTGATCTTTACCGATATGGACACAGCCCTGCGCCTGTATCCCGACATCATCAAAGAGCATCTCGGCACCGTTATTCCCCCATCCGATAATAAATTCGCCTCGCTCAACAGCGCGGTGTGGAGCGGTGGCAGCTTTGTCTATGTGCCAGAGGGCGTGCGCGTTGAAATTCCCTTGCAGGCCTACTTCCGTATCAATGCCCAGAATATGGGTCAGTTCGAGCGCACCTTGATTATCGCCGCTCCTGGCTCGTATGTCCACTATGTCGAGGGATGTACTGCTCCAACCTATGCCAGCGACAGCCTGCACAGCGCCGTCGTAGAGATCAAGGTTATGGAAGGCGCTCGTGTGCGCTACACGACCATTCAGAACTGGTCGAAGAACGTCTACAATCTCGTGACCAAGCGTGCAGCGGCATACCAGGACGCAACGATGGAATGGGTCGATGGGAACCTGGGCTCGAAGGTGACCATGAAGTATCCGGCTGTCCTGCTGATGGAGCCAGGCGCTCGTGGCGATATCCTCTCAGTGGCCTTCGCCAGCGATGGCATGCACCAGGATGCTGGCGCCAAGGTCACGCACCTTGCTCCGCACACCACTTCCCAGATTCTCTCGAAGTCGGTCTCGAAAGGGACGGGTCGAGCCTCGTATCGTGGTCTGGTCCGCATCAACCGGGGTGCGCACCACACCAAGTCCCATGTCCGCTGTGACGCACTCCTGCTTGATGAGGATGCGCGCACCGATACTTATCCAACCATTCGCGTCGAAGAGAACCAGACCGAGGTCGGTCACGAGGCGACCGTCTCGAAGGTCGGTGACGACCAGCTCTTCTACCTGATGAGCCGTGGCCTGGACGAGTCCGAAGCGTATTCGCTGATCGTCAACGGCTTCATTGAGCCGATTACCAAGGAGCTTCCAATGGAGTACGCGGTTGAGCTGAACCGCCTGATCCAGTTGGAGATGTCGGGCAGTGTGGGCTAAACGACAGCCTCTCTCGTAACAAGCAGAGGCCGCCAAATTGGTGACCCAATAGGAGTCAAGTGAAGCCATCGTCAAACTGCTTGAGCAGTAGATGTGAGGTACTCAGGCGCGTCTGGCTCTTGGGAATGGAACAGCCGTTGGTCAGAGCTTGCTTGATCAACGTGAGCGTTTTGCTCAAGGGAAGACGGCTTGTCAAGGCATGCACCAGGGTCGGTACCTGATCGCGGATGACTTGAGCCGCTCCCACCAACGAACGGTGCGGGTCATCCCAACACGAAAGCAGCAGCAGCCAATGTTGCACCAGCATGTCCAGCAGTTTGGCATATAGTTCGTATAAGATGCGCGCGGGGTTGGCGGTCTGCCACTCATCAATGGCCCCCACTGTTTCCCTACCTTCCACAGCAGTTCAATTTGCCAGCGTGCATGCATCAAAGCCATCACCTCAGCTGCTGATACCAATTTGCGTTCTAGCAGATAACATTGCTCTGCACCACAGCGCATCGCTTGTCATTGAATTTCGTCCGTTAGAACGCAAATTGGTATCAGACCGCTCTCGCTTGCGCACCGCACCGGCAACGCGTCACAGGTGATGGCCGCCTTGCGCAATCTGACGATCACCCTCATACATCGGGGGCGACTTCCAGATTGCCGCGGCTCGACGGCATTTCTCCTATCATCCCGACGAAGCTTTCGCTCTCCTTCTTCCTCCAAAAGTCCCTTAGCCTATGCCTTTGAGAATTCACAGACCCTGGACTCCTGGCCTCTCTGGGTCTACAGGCTTTAGGTGAACAGAGGGCGGCGCAAGCATCCCTCCTGAACTTTCACCCAGCGGTTCGCTGCAGTTCCCGCTCTATCCCACGTTCCAGTGTTTCAATAAGGTAGGGACGGATGGCCTCTGGCGGGATCACGTGGTCAATGGAACCAACCCGCTGCGCGCTCCACAGTGTGGATGTGATCGAACTCGCTGGCTACTTCGCCTACCTTTTCTGACCGTACCAGTGTACTGATCTCGTTCAGCTTGCCTTGAAGAGCGGCCTTACGGGTCTCAACTGCCTGTTCGAGCTGCTCTTGCAACTCCTTCACGCGTGGATCGGATTTTGTCCGGGCATCGACCTCACGAGCGAAGACGACCGCAGCGGCCGGGACTCCACCTATAACCGAGGCATATGATCCTGCAACGGCAGCTACCTGCATTGCTCCACCAAAAATCTTACCCAGCGGTTTGTTCAACTGGCAGTCAGGAACTCCTGGCTGTCCTCTCTGCAGGCGAGCTTGGCGCGGGTGATGGTCCACGGATCACTTCTTCTTGCCACTGGTCCTCAAAGGTTTGCAGGAGGTGGGTTCGGATCTTGCGCATGCCGCGCTGAAGGGTACGGATTTGCAGCTGTTGATAGCGTCCGGGGAAGCTGCGCTGTAACTCCCGGAAAATGTCGCCGCTACTCCGTGCGGGGTTGGCAATCAACCAGGACAGGATCTGCTCCCACTCTCCTTCAAAGGGGTCTTTCTGGGTGCGCCGCCAGCCCAGGACGCGTTTTCTCCGCTCCTGCTCTCGGTACAGGGTATGGAACACTGCTGCCGGATCGGGGACGCTCCTCTCTACAGGAACGCTTCCTGCTGTAACCCTCTTCTGTCAAATGGGGGTATTCTAAGAGGGAGGAGGAATTGAATAGACGCGCACAAGGGGTGAAGAAGCATGACGAAGGCAAGGCAAGCGACCACTATGGTCACGTTCGTGGATGAGTATGCTGAGCGCTATCAGGATCTGTTTCCTGAAGTTCGGAGCTTCGAACAGGTCAAATATCTGTTGATAGGCATGCTCTCCGAGCTCAAACGCAAGACGCTTCCGGCGATTGCCAAAGCTGTGGGAGCTGATGCGCAAGCGCTGCACCACGTGCTCGCCTCTGCGTCCTGGTCGGTACAAGCGGTGTGGAGGAGAGAGACGTCTGACGGTATTACGCCAGGCACTGGATGGGAGGCCATTCGTGTTATGCATTGACGAGGCAGGTGACCGCAAGAAAGGTCATACCACGGATTACGTGGCCCATCAATACATTGGCAACCTGGGCAAGCTCGAGAATGGCATCGTGTCCGTCAATGCCTATGGCATCGTGGATCAGATCACTTTTCCCTTGCTCTTCAAGGTCTTCAAACCCAGGACCAGGCTCAAGCCTGGCGATCGCTACAAGACCAAGCCCGCGCTGGCGGTGGAGATCATCCAGGAGTTGCAACAGTGGGTCTTCCGCTTCAGTGTGGTGCTGGCAGACAGCTTGTACGGGGAGAGCAGCGACTTTGTCAGCGAACTGGAGAAGCTGCATCTCAGGTACGTGGTGGCGATTCGTTCCAACCATGACATCTGGCTGCCACCAGGTCAACGGGTGCGCTACACCAACTGGCGGCCGTTTGAACGCGACTTTTCCAATGGAAAGCAGCACACGCGCTACATCCACGAGATCATCTTTGGGCAGCGCGGGCGCATCCGCTACTATCACCTCACGACTGATCCTCAAACGCTGCCTCCGGAGAGCACGTGGTAGATCATGACCAATCTGGAAGGGACCATTCGGAAAACGGTTGGCAACACCTATGGTTTGCGTACCTGGATTGAGTATGGGTTCAAACACGCGAAAAATGAGCGGGCTGGGCCGATTTTCGCGTCACCGACTATGCTTCAATTGAGCGCTGGTGGGAACTCATCTCCTGTACCCATCTTCTCGTGAGCTTACAGAGCCCCGTCTTGCAGGCTGGGGCCCAAGAGCCAGCATCCCCTCAAGCCGCCGAAGTCGCCACTCCTCCCGATCGTTTTTCCGCGCATCGCTGGTGGGGTCCTGGTCAGGGATGGAAGAATACCCTGAACAACTTGCGACTGATTCTCAAGCCGTATGTCTTTCACTGCCTACTCCTGCCCTGGTTCCTGCTGTTCGACATCCCTGGCTTACGAGCAGGCTTCCGACAACTCATCGGCATCATGAACTCGTTTCACGCTGTTCTCCCAACTTGACAGAAGAGGGTTTGTTTAGCTTCTAGTTAGCAGGTGTGACTGCTCTAGGGGGTAACTCTTTCTCGCAATATGAGACAAAACTTGGGAAGGGCGTTCTGTCAGCCCCCGCTTCAGTGTACTCCTCTGTTACAAACTTGAGATACGCCTTCATACTCGGATTCTCATAGACCATGATGAATTGACGTTTAAAAAAGTTCATTTCCTGCTCCGTCAGCATCTTTGCTATATAGACTTCGCAGACCATGTCCATGAAACGCAGCAGGCGATTCACCATTCGTTCTTGTGGTGTATACCCCGTGGTTGCCCCAAAGACGAACTGACCCTTTTCAAGCATGAAAAAGGCATCACCGAAATCCGAAGCACCAAACACCATGAGGTAGAGTTCTTTGAACAGGGCGGCCCTGCTTTGCCTCGTTTGACGACGGATCGTTTGACGACGAAGTAAAAAGATACTGACGAAGGCAAGAATGAGAAGCACGAAATAGGCTATGTCAACGTACGAGAGGGTGTTCTGAAACTGTGGCATAAACCGTTTCCTTTCTGCAAAACTCTTCTGAATAACTGCCGACTGTTTCTTGAAAAAGGAAAGAAAGCCGAATCATGAGATGAGTCTGCTTGCAGATTAGTCTAGCATATGTCGCGCTATAGTAGATTTCGTGTAGTACCTTGTTCTTAACTTCCCATCAGAGTGTGGACGGTGGAGGAAAATATGCTCGTAAAGGGGCTTGGTAGGAAACGCAAGAGCCAGCATGACTCTAGAGATGAAGGGTATTGCAAGGATTCGTGCAAAATTGGGCCATTTGCCATATTGTTCATGTAGGAGACCATTCCGAATCGGGAGCACACTGGCAACCTGGTTTGGAATGGCCTCCCCTTAGCATATGCATTGCTCGAAATACTCTGGTGAGTTCGTAAGGATGATGGCAAAAGCTGGGTAGCGGAGAGATACGGGTGTGTCTGATCAGTAGGGCGACAGTCTAGAAGTGGTATGGGAGTGTTTGGTAGGAGAGCACCTGCTCCCATTATGTACGAGCAGAAGTGAAGCGAAGCACCACCGTCATACGTGTACTAGATGTGGTTCTAGCAACTTTTCATTGTTACAAGACACATAGTACGTTTGGGTCTTGAAATCACCGGGTACATACTTGTGTACGTACAGAAGAAAACAGACAGAGAGGACACTGCTGTATGGAAGCATTTCTCTTGATGCTACTCGTTGTTGGCCTGCTCATTTTTGCGGGCGTTAACATCAGTGTGCGTCTCCATAAGCAAGGTGCGCTGGGAACAGGTCGTTTCAGACGGATACGACGGGTGCGCTCTCTCAGACCTAAGCCCGCTGGCACGGTGATGGAAGAGACGGTTGAAGAGATCATCGACGAGGAAGTGCCTGATTAGAAGAGGCCTGGACCTGCGCTTGAACCAGGCTTAGTACAGATTCGAGGAAAGACAGAGCAAAACCAACAGGAGAGCACGCAGAGCCTTCTTCATTATTTTTCGTACCAACGAGATCTCAATAGCCGTTGAGGTTTCACACATCCTCGTGGAGCGTGATTTCTGAAACCTCCCTCTCTCACCTGTCTCTTGCCAACTATACGTAAGGAACGTTTCTGCCGTTGCTTCTAGAACCATTTGAGATGGCTTGACACAGCTACTGAGTGTGATATGCTTCTTAACACCAAAGCCATGAAGGGACGTCCCTCGCTTAGGCTGGAACGCGACGCTGGTAGTACGGGCGACGGTGGTGCCACATACGGTAGGTCAACAGGTACCAAAGTGCTGTGAACAGGGCAGCTCCAATCAGGGCTTTGAAGAGTGGCATCCCGAAGAGAACGGGATCACCAGGAATGATGAGGATCACCACATTGGTAACGATCCATATTCCCACCAGCGCGGCGATGATCGCCCCGATGATGCCGAAAGGGAGCCGCCAGCCTACCATGAACTCTGCAACAAAGCCGACAATGGCCGCGATGAGCAAGTACATGAGCTGACTCTGATAGAGAGCCAGATGAACGTTACCCACGTTAATCGTGATGAGCGGAAGCTCACCCAGGAGTGTGAACATAATATCTTCCTTCTCTTGTCTGTGTATGCCTGCTTCGATCGAAAAGGCATACAATTTCGATACACACAACCCGCTCCACCTATCTACACACCGCATCTGCTCGTTTCGTTTCAAGAGGCCAGGCGCCCAAGCGAGAACATGCACGGCCCGATGCGAGAGTCTCTTCTCGCCTCTCCCACTCTGCTAGTCTTCAACGTACGGTTTCAGCATCAGTACTCCTGCAGCACAAGCTCCCGTGGAACTATCTTGCCCTCTCGTGTTCACGAGCGACGCCGAGGTGATGATCCTCTCTGGCAAGGAGTCTCGTTACCAGCGTAACTTTTTCGGTTGCATATGTGTGCATATGAACCGTATGCCTACTCCCATCACGAAGCCAACCACGCTCATGAAGGGAAGGCTGAGCACAAATCCCAGGGCGTATCTGCCTGCTTTCTCTGAGAAAGGCTCTGCGACGATCACCTCGGTCTTTTCTCTGAAGAGAGCTCCTCTGCGCCGAAGATGGCTCTTGGTACGTTCAAAGGTGCTCGCTCCACCGAGGGAAGCCCCGCTCAGGTCAGCCCCGCGCAGGTCAGTCTTGTCCAAAAAAGCCCCGCGCAGGTCAGCCCTGCCTAAGGAGGCACCATACAGGGTGGCTCCATCCAGGTTAACGCCGCGCAGGTCGGCTTCTTGCAGGTCGGCCCAGCTCAGGTCAGCCTCGCGCAAGTCAGCCTCAGAGAGATTGGCCCCACGTAGATCAGCCCAGCACAAGTACGTTCCGCGCAAGTCAGCTCCGTGCAAATCGGCCTTGGAAAGCTTGGCCCCGCACAGGTTCGCTTCGCAAACCCTGGCTTGACTCAAGTTGGCCCCCCTCAAGTTGCAATTCATCAGGCTGATTCCTCGTACATCCTGACCGCTGACATCCAACTGTTCGGGACATCCTACTTCCTGAAGCAAACGCAGGACGTCGGTTCTCGTTACTGCTGTATCTGCATTGGTAGTTTTCTGCTGCATCGGCATAGTCATGGTACTCCTCTTCATCCTTTCAGCTCGCATTACATGCATCCCATACACAATGACGAGTGTGTTTCCACCTCTCGCTCACGATGCAGTGAGGAGGGTTTCAATCGTAGCCAGGAACCCATTCAGTTCGAGTGGTTTCATGAAGATGATGAGCTGGCGTTGTTGGATCTGCTGTTGAGGTATATAGCGATCCGCTGTGATCAGGATTGCGGGGATAGCTGCTAACTCTTTGTAGATATGGAGGCGGTCGTAGAGTTCGATACCGTTCATACCCGGCAACCCGTAGTCCAGAATAAAGAGGCAAGGTGTGAAGTGACGCACGAGTTTCAATGCGGCATTGCTATCACTTGCCACGACCGCTCGGTAGGGTGTCTCCTGCGCAATAGCCTCCACGAGGAATGCGCCAATGTTCGGATCATCCTCGACGAGGAGGATCATGCTGGGAGTCTCCTGCGATTCTCGCGATACCTGTTCTGTATCTAGAGACATAGCCTTTCTCCAACTCTTTCGGTGGATACCAAATGTGCTCTTTCTCTAACACGAGAGAGACAGGCGAACCGTCTCAAGGACATACCACTTACGCTAGAAACACGCCAGGTACGTGAAACAAGTGTATGGCTATATGCTTCCATCGAGAAATTGCGGAGTGAGCCTCGGCATCCATCAGCCTGGCATCAGGCTTCAGAGATGTCTGCAGGATTGATTCCGCAAATTCGGAGTGGAAGCATTTAGCTGGGAGCAACAAGCGCAAACAATCGGTGATACACGCATGCTAAGAGGCTGCAGGGGTGTCAAGAGCGCCTACGATCTGGAACTCTTCCACCGTTGGTGAACAGGCCAGAAGGGAGAGCCGGGCGGAATCTCTCACGCGCTGCGTGCGTTGTTTTTCAATGGAGGACAGTTTCTGCTGTGCTCCGAACACCACATGGAAGGGAGTTCCATAAGCTGACCAAAATTGCCAGTAATAGCTGCATGCCACATGGTCCAGGTGGATATCCTGGTCGGTGGGTGTGTTTGAAACGTGCAGCTGTGTTGCGGCGTGTTCATTCTATGAGAAACGACATGTCCCATGCGACAGCGGAACAGCCGCGTGGTCGACTAGGGCATGCCACACTCCAGTGCTTTAGCGAAGAAAGGAGCTTGAAGCATGAAACGTGTTGTGATAGGACTCCTCATTGGAGTCGGTGTGGTGAGCGGCCTGGCCGTCCTTCTCCTGCGAGAGGAAAAGACGCAGCGCTTCTTGCGCGATCGCTGGCAGCAGTTGCGTAGGGCTCTCCCAGAACCTGCACACGTCCAGCAGTATGCCCAGCACGTAGCTGATCGGCTTTCACAGGCAACCAGTGAGGTGAAAGAAACGACGCAGCAGGCGATGAAGAGGGTGAGAGTTGCCGGAGGTGATCTGGGCGATGTGGCACAGCAGACGTCCGCGACGATCAAGCAAACTAGCCAGGATGTCGCCGGCAACACCAGGCAAATGGCAAAGCGGAGTTGAAAGAGAGCGAGTTCTCGGATGAACGTCGATGTGACGCACTTCCTCTGACCTGTAGGAGTTCACTCCGATCTCTTGTCGGAGTGAACCATCGGTGTTCATGCGGACAGCTGCATCGAGAGCAGACAATCTGACGGGGTTGTTGGCGCGCAGGTGGGTGATGTTACTGATTGGCTGGTTCGACATCGTGCTACATAGCAGGCGGGTAGCCGACCATGGTGGTTTGGATACCTGATCGCCTGTGAAAGTGTTACGACTGAGTAGGAGGTTTCTAATCATGGTTATTACGTTGGGAGATGTGATCGTCTGGTTGATCATTGCAGCGCTGGTTGGCTTTGTTGGTGAACTGTTAGCAAGACGGCGTACCCCCTTTGGGATCGTAGGGGCGATCATTGTGGGGTTCATCGCCATCTTTCTGGTCGACGGCGTCTTGCACTGGCACATTCTTGGCGAGCCATACCTCAATGGTGTGCCAGTCATCACTTCCATCCTGGCTGCGGTAGTCGTAGTGCTTCTCTGGAGCGCTTTCGCATATCGTCACGTGTCTGGGTATTATGCTCGCTCCTCTCGACGTGGCGGCTACGTTGGTCGGCCTCGTCGTCGGTACCGCTGGTTTTGAGGGCTACTGACTACCGTCTGGTCTGCTCAACCAGTGAAACGAGAGGGATGAAGCAAGAACACGAACCACACGAGTGGAAAGAAGGTCGTCGGAAGCTCAGCCTGGGAACTATCGCAACAAGGGTGGAAGCAGAAAGAGTGAGCTGCGGCCTTTGGATGTGTAAAGGTGTCGTGAGCAAGTGGCTGAACAGGGCGAAGGCGGAGGAGATCGTTGGATTGCGCCACGCTCCAGCACCAGGTTCGCAACCCAAGTTGAGTGCCAAGCAACTGGCGCAGGTGCCGCAGGTGCTGGCGCCAGGAGCAGAAGCGTTTGGTACCGAGGGCAGGTGTGGACGACCAGGCGTGGGGCGGACGTGAGCAAACGCCAGGTGCAATCGCATCCTGCGGGCGAAGCGACTGCGGCATCGCAGTTGGGTACTACGGCAGTGTTTCACTCGGGCTGGTTGCCCGGTTTCGTTCTCTCTGCTCAGGTCAAGAAGAGGACCACGTAAGCAGTAACGTGCGACGAACAGGATCAGAACACGAACGAGTGGACTTGCAAGCTTCATGTGATTCCTCGGGGTCGGGCATCCGCAAACGGTGCCGTTCCATATTACCCCTCGCATGAGCATAAATAATTGATAGCCCACTAGTCCCCCTGTGTAACGCCCTAGCTTGGTGTACTCGTGGTAACGATAGAAAGGAGGGTTTGCTATGCTCGATGAGAAAAACAAGAGTGAAGCAGCAGGGACGTTGACGTATAACAGCGAATGGAACTCTTTAGAACTAGACGGCTATGAGTTGCATGGCGGTGAGAGCATGGAAGTCTCTGTCTTTGGCTATTGGATCCCCGGACAGCTTGCTCTGGATACAGCGGGATGGTATCTGTTCACGCTCGATCACGTGAGCATTCGTCTCCAGAGCGGACTACACGCCCGACTTGGTGAGTCGTCACGCAGTGCTCTTCCTCCTCTCTTGCATCCATCACAGATGCACACCCCGCACCTCCTCATTGTTGACGACGACCCGGCGTTGCTTCAAGCCCTCCCCCAAACCGTCTCTCTACGCTTACCCGAAGCGAAGGTGGATACATCCAACTCGGCTCACAGAGCGCTCGAGCTGATTCGAGCGCAAGATTACGATACCATCGTGAGTGATATCAAGATGCCTGGCATGGACGGCCTGGAGTTGCTGGCGAAGATTCACGAACTGCGGCCAGAGACACTCACGCTGCTGATCACCGGCCACGGCGATCATGATCTCGCCATTCAGGCCCTGCGGGGTGGAGCCTATGACTACCTCCTGAAGCCGATTGATCGTGACTACTTTGTGGCCGCGCTGGATCGTGCTTTGCAAACACGCTGGCTGCATCGTCAGGTAGTTGAGCAGTGGCTTTCCTTAGAGCTGCATGCCAAGTCGCTCGAGCACCTGGTGCAGCGGCGAACACACGAGCTTGCCCAGGCCAATGCGACGAAAGACAAGATCATCAGCGTTGTCTCGCAGGAACTGAACATTCCCCTCGCTCATCTCAAGGAAATGACCCAGGTGCTCTCTCAGAAGCTCGAGAGTGCAGACGTAGCAGCAATTGTGCGTCAGGCTCTCGCTGGCATCGAGGACGCGATTCGCCGGACAGAAGTGCTTGTGCAAGAGTTGCTGGACACCGCACGTATCGAGACAGCGATGTTCATCCTCCACCGGCAACGCTGTGACCTGATTGAGTTGTGTCAGTCCGCCCTTGAGGAATACACCGCAGGAACTGGTTCTGCTCTTGCTAGTGAAGGTCTTGATGCACCTCTGGAAGCTGAGGTGGATGCGGATCGGCTCAGACAACTGCTCAGCAATCTGCTCTCCAACGCACGTGAGCACGCCACGAAGGGCTCTTCAATCACAGTAACGCTGCAACAAGCAGGCAATACAGCGATCATCACGGTCAGTGATGTAGGTTCGGGTTCAGAGTTGGGGCTGGGATACCACATCTCGCGTAAAATAGTGGAGCAACTGGGTGGGCGCCTCGAATACCAAAGTTTTCCAGACAACAGAAATACCTGCTTCATCATGCTGCCACACGGCGGCGAACCCACAATAGAGCACACAGATGCAGCGAAACGCTCGTGGAGCACCAAAGCGGTATGGATGGTCACCGTTTGAGAGACGAAGTCAAGACCAGCAGAAGGGTGTAATGATCTCAGAGATCCCTGCATGACAGCGTGTTTGGCAAAGTTTCTCCTGCACATCTGAATTGGACTGCTTCACCTCTTCCAGGAAGTGAAGCATTTTTGCCGTTGATGCATCCAGAGTCAGACACCGCGGTTCACGTCGGATGCCTTTCAACAATGAAGCCGCTCTCCAACTGCCACCAACCGTTCTCTATCTTCCAGCGTTCTCCGACCTTCTCCAGGTCTAGCAGTATCGATTGCCAAAAAGCTTCACTCCCTGGAGAGACCTTCGCCGTCCCATGCTACATCAGCAAAAACGACGGATGGCCTGACTCCCTGTTCATGCTCATTGGCTTAAAGCACATGAAGTGTCAGATTAGACTTCGCTGAGAAAAAAATCTCCGGGGTTTTTGCCGCTTTTACACGTTCTACCTACATCGCTTCTCAACATTCGTACGTGTGTATCTCAGACAGTGACTTTTTTGAGGGCCACTGTCGAATGAGGAAAGCTCAGCTAGAGCAGGATACCGAGAGAAAGTGAGAAGGTATGAGCCATAGGCAAGCCGTTCTTGAATATACAGAGCAAACACTTCAACGAGAAACTCGTATCGGTCCCTACCGGTTGATCAAGCACTTAAAGCAAGGAGGCATGTCCACTGTCTACCTGGGATATCATCTCTTCACGAAAGCAGACGTAGCGATCAAAGTCGTTGACAGTTCTTGTGTCGACCTGAAAATGTTGAATCGTGAAAGAGAGATCATGCAGGCCCTACAACATGAGCATCTTGTTCCGTGTCTTGATGCCGGCGAGTATGGAAGATATCATTACCTGGTGATGCCCTATGTGCGAGGTGGAACTCTCGAAGACATGCTCGACGGAAGCTTACTCACTCTGGAAGAAGTCTGCATCTTCCTTGAGCAGCTAACAAGCGCATGAGCATACATGCATGCGCTTGGTCTTCTGCATCGTGATATCAAACCCGCCAATATTTTGTTTGATCAGGACCATACCCTGTATCTCAGCGACTTTGGCATCGTTACCTGGCTCGGTGAAAGACCGGGATGTGATGGTCATCTCATGGGAACCCCTCATTATATAGCTCCTGAAATTTTAGAGGGATACGTGGATGAGCGCAGCGAGGTGTACTCGGTGGGCATCCTTCTCTACCAGATACTTACCGGCTACGTGCCATTCGATGGACCAAGCGATTGGAAGATCTGCCTGCATCATCGGGAAACACAGCCAATGGCTCCTTCCCTGCTCAATCCCTCGCTTCCTCGCCCGCTTGAGCGCGTGATACTCCGCGCATTGGAGAAGGACCCTCGCCATCGGTATCAAACCATCGAAGATGTGCTGCACGCCTTTCAAGAGGCACTCGAAGCTCCGACTTTCATCGCTCATCGCTCATCGCACTAGCAAGAAATATGCCAGGAGCCAGCGTTCATCTGGTGTCGACAATCGGCTCTGAGCAGCGAGTACAGGCTATACGTTGAGACCGTCCCAGGGAAGCATGTAGACACTACTCAGCGTGAAACCTCATGCTATACCCTTCGAGGGGGTCCATTTGAAAACGCTACAAGGGGGTTAGTATCGTGGCTCATACACGTTTTTGGTGAGACCCCCTGAAATTCGTTTACTCACCCCACAAAACAAGCAAAGATTAGGAGCAATGCAGCATTTTCTGACGCAGTAAAGGAAAGCCCGCCCGACCATACATGAGCCTTTTATGGACTTTGAGTTTGTTCACGGTCCCTTCAACCGGCCCCTGGCTCCATTTGAGCGTGAGTCCGGCTTTCACCGCATCGTAGTCTCGTTCAATCCCGGCGACAAAACTCAGCAGTTCTTTGATCCTACTGGAACGTGCCTCCTTCATCCATGCATCGAGGTGCTCAGCGTGTCGTTCACGGATCATCTGAAGAAACGCTTGAAGCAACCGATAGAGGAGGCAAACCTCCTCTGATCCCTTGAGCAAACGAGCCAGTTCCGCTTGCTCTTCTTCGCCTAACGCTTCGCGCTTTTTGGCCAGCAACCAGCGGATCTGGCGTGGGGAAGATTTGGGAGCAAGTTGCGGAAGAGGAAGCCCTGGCTGCGAGGTAGGGTGTTTTCGTGGCAGTGCTGCCACATCGGGATAGGTCTTTCTCAGTAGTGTCGTGACCTCGCGCACGAGCGTATCACAGCCCTGGTAGCCCTGAGATCGGATCTCGCGGGTCAGCTGATTGCCGTTGTGCTCTCCGGCCGTCCAGCGCGTGAGCAAGTAGTCTCGATACGGATCGAGAAGTGAGCGACGCCGCGGACGAGGAGCAGCTTGCCAGTTCTCTTCCATCTTGAGATAGCGGCGCACCGTATTGCGAGCAAGCCCTAAAAGTTTGGCGATGGTACGAACCCCATACCCCTGCTCATGAAGCCTGTGTGCTTGTTCCCACAGATCCTGCCTCTGGCTCCTGCTCTGTTCACCCTCAGCTTGCGCTCGCGCACTGACGACAGGCGCGGAGCTTTCTGCCGAAAGGGGGAGTGACGGAGGACTGGAGGACTGTTCTGTCGGCTCGGCAGCAGGAACCTGGAGACGTTTTCTTTTCACGTAGTCCTCCACCGCATCACCGAGATTCTTGGCCAGATGCCATTTATCGGCAATCTGGAGCGCTTGTGGCCCTCCTCGCGCTGCGCCATCGGCATAGGCCCCTGCACGATCCCTGCTCACGAACTCGATGTCCGGGTGGGCCTCTAACCAGATTTTGACGCTCTCTGCCTCACGGTCTGGAAGCATATCAATCAAGGTGTGGGTCTCCAGGTCCAGGATGATCGTGCCGTAACGCGCGCCTCGTTTCCAGGCGAAGTCGTCCAGACCCACAACGCGTACGTGTTCAACAGCAGGGGTTGGCAGAAGATGAAGAGCGCGGAGAAAGGTCATGCGTGAAAAGTGAAATCCGATCTGCTCGCCTAAGCGTGCTCCCCCTTTCCCATTCAATGCACTATTGATTGCCTGAATGAGCGTCCGTAAGCGCGTCGTGAGTCGTGAGGATGGTTTGATCAGCTCTGGAAGCTGTTCGGTAAAGATTTTGCGCGGGCAGGTGGCGGCGCGGCAGAAAAACTTCCGCACGGAAAGCAGCAAGCGAATGGGTTGTCCAGCACAAGGAAGATCCCGCGGTTTCCTCCGGTACGAGCTGTGGACTGTTGACGATGGTGTCGAACACACCGGACAGAGCGAAGTGGGGCGAGTGGAGGTCACCCGCACCAGCAATCCTTCTGCTGTTTCACTGATTGCGGTGATGTCGAGACCATCGGGTAGTGGCAACAAGGGCGTTGTTGGCATCTATGCCACCTCTCATCAATTGTGATGAGCAGAGTGTAACAGATTCGTCCAATTTTTCCGGGGTCTCACCAAAAACGTGTATGAGCCAGTATCGTGGCGCTAGTGACAACGAGACGCAACAAACTGACCGATGTAACGATTGAGCTGCGAAAGACGTGTAACATGCAGGAAGGAGACACAATCAAAGTGATACGACAGGACAACAAGCCTTCTGGCACCTCTTACCCTACACGTGGGCACACGCTCGCAGGTGCAGGTCAGGGAGTACATGCAGAACAGCCAATGTTCGCCCTGAAGGTGGGATCCCACCTGGATCCAGGCATAAGACGCAAGCACAGACCGAACGAAGATACGCTCCTAGTCACCCAGGGGATCGTACCTTGCGCCCCTCCCTCTACTTTGCCGAAACCATTTGCCCTCCTCATCGTGGCAGACGGCGTGGGAGGACAGGCACATGGGCAAGAAGCGAGTCGGCTCGCTGTGCAGTCCCTGGCCGAATATGTGTCTGGCTCCTTCAGCTCGCAGCAGATGAAGCCAGAGGTCTTTCTCCAACTGCTCACCGCAGCCGTCCAGAATGCCAACCAGTCGGTGTATCAGCAGAACCGGGAGAGGAGAGACCATATGGGCACGACGATGACGGCGGCCCTGGTAATAGATACCACCGCCTACGTAGCGCATGTGGGCGATAGTCGGTTCTACCTCTATCGCCAACCCACGGGACTCGCGCAGATCACACGCGATCACTCGGTCGTGGCCACGCTCGTAGCAGCAGGCGTCATCAAGTCTGAAGACATCTATACCCATCCCATGCGCAATCGCATCGATCGCAGCCTGGGCGAGAAAACCACCGTGGAAGTGGATGTCGATGCCCTACCGCTTGCTGCTGGTGACCTCCTGCTGTTGTGCTCCGATGGGCTGTGGGAAATGGTGCGCGACCAGCAGATCGCCGCCATCTTGACCACACCCATGCCTCACCCAGCAGAGACGGCCTATGCCCTCGTCCAGGCAGCATTGGCAGGTGGTGGGGAAGACAATGTCAGCGTCATTGTGGCGCAGGTGAGCAAAATATAGGTCTCTCCCGTGGAGAAGAGATTTTCCCTGGCGGTGACCGCGTTCCTCAGCAGAACGCCACAGAGAAAAGAAGCGGAAATCATGCTGCAAGAACGTGAACGGCTTCTCTTGCGCACTTGGCCATGACGAGGGCCTCCGACTGAGTGGACCAGGTGCAGGAATGCCCGTGAGCGTGCCACTCCGAAACGGTGACCATCACGCGCTCAGCCATGTGATCCAGATCTAGAGAAGTCGCTGCTACGTCCCCGCTCGCGTTGTAGAATGCTGAACCATAGCTCGAGCTGGTTCATCCACGAACTGTGGACAGGCGTCAAGTTGCAGACGAAGCGGGGATGATCGCGAAGACAGGCCCGAACCAGTTGCCCCTTCTGCATTTTCAAAGTGTCCAGTATCAGATACATGCGCGAGATGACAGAACCAAGTCGCATTTATTCTCGTGCATTTGTAAAGTATAAGCGAGTGCTTGACAGGAAAGTTGACAGGAACGCCGACACACTTCGGCAGACAATCATGGACACCTGTAAACAAGACCCCGCTCTACAGGCCACTGGGAGGACGGCCACAAACAGCCACGGACAGCCCAGGCCGTATCCCGTAATCGGTACCCTGTTGTACTGTATACACAACATGAACAAATATCGGCGAATTAGAAAATAAAGATGAATGAGAAAGGGACTATCTCAGCGCTTCGAAAAGGAGACGAGCCTTTTTTTTCCGTGAGGGCAAAAGTCACGTCGAAGCAGCAGCCCAGCGAGCCTCCAGCGAAGCCAGATACTGCTGACGCTTATGGCGGAAGCGAAAGCGTGTGAGTTGTTCGCTTTGCACGGCTTTGGTTTCCCGTTGGAAGACGCGCCAGCGAGTCCGATCCAGCCGAGCGACATGATGCTCCAGTTGCTGCTGATGGGCCGCATCCTGTTCCCACCAGGCAGCATAGGCGACAGAACGGCCGTAGCGCAAGAGCTAGCTCTTCCAGTTCTTGCGCCCCCTCACGCGGCGATACTGCGTCTTCAGTCCGCGAATGCTGCGTTCCAGCTCGTTGTTGGTACGTGGAAAGCCTTGCTGGTCATAGCACTGCACCAAGTGCGGACGCAGGTTCGTGAGCACCTGCAAGAACTCGGTCAGGCAAGCCTGTTCCAGTTCCGAGAGAGTGCCATCTGATCCCTGCTTCGCCAGGTCTTGCCGCCACGCGTCCAGACGTTCTCCCACGGTTGCATTGCTCACGACGTCTCCCGCTTGCACCCACCTCCCAGAGAGAATGTGTTCGGCATCGAGAACCCATTGGCGCAGGCGTTTGACCCGCCCCAACTGCTTTTCCCAGGCGACGCGTTCTGCCACGATAGCCCAGAGCCGGGCGAGCTTCTGCACACACCGCAGGCTCACGGCTCCCCCTTTTGAGCAAGTCGTTCCAGGCTCTGTGCCACCTCGTCAAGATCTGCGCCAGCTTGTACAGCGGCAAAGTTGAAAGGTGCCGTCCCATCTCGGTTGAGCGCTGAGAGGACCCCTGTGGCGTAATCAGCCAGCACTGTCAGCTGCTCCGCTTCCGCCGCCGATGCCTTGGGAATATCTCGGCTGAGCTGCTGGGATACACCTTTGACCTTGCGCTGCAGCTGTTTGCGCATGGCTGTCTTGACTTTGCGGTCGGCCTCAAAGGCTGGCTTGGAGGCATCGCGCAGCGCGTGGAACTGACACACTTGGTGAGGAACCTCCGGCCACAACTGCTCGACCGCCATCAACTCGCTCTCCTGTGCGTCGGTGATGGTCCCCAGCACTTTCACGTTCAACGCTGTTACTGGTGAGAGCAGCGTCTTCATCACGGCTGTTTCTGATGACATCACGTTTTCGGCTGCCAACATCCGGCCTGTGAGGGCATCACGCACCAAGTACACCGTCTCGTTGCCCTTTTCTGGCTGGATGCCGTCCACCGCTACGATGATTCCCCCGTTTTTCTCCACCTGAGAGAGCCACTCCACGTCGTCTTTGGCCTCGCTCGCCGCTCGCAACAGCGTGCAATACGCCTCAAACAGATACAGAATCTCCCGCCGCGCGATCTTCGCCCCCAACGGCTCCAGGCGCGTCAGGAGCTCTCGATGGATCTCATCCACCGTTCGGTGCTCCCGCAGCCGCAGTCGCCCTACCAGCAGGACCACATCCAGTCCATACGTCATACCTGGTAGCGCCAACGCGTCCGCTTGCACACTACGGTACGTCCGCCGATGCCCCTCACATTGCGTGTCCGGACAGCGATAGCCTGCATGGATCAGCCTGACCACTCCTTCCAGTGTGATCACCGTTCGCCTCGTTAGTGTCATGGCCTGTCGTAGAGTTCGTTGGCACACCGGGCACTCATGCTCACTTGGTCGATACCAGCGTCGACTCAGTTGGGGATACGTTCTACTCCGTTTCATTGCCGACCTCCTTGCCTCTCTCGGACTGCCTTGCTTGTTTCTCCTTCCCTCTTTTACCTCATGGATCCCGACGCATCCTTTGCCCTCACGGTTTTTTTGAGGCTCTCCGTTACTTTTGCTGATCCAGGCAGTGAAGCCAGCATATGATATACTTTAGGTCTATGATTGGATGTACAAGCAAAGTGGTGGAGGAGGTCTTTTTCCCCAATGTTCACTTCATTTTTACTACCCGAGGTGGAGGGATTGCAGCTACAGCAGATGGAAGCTGGAAAGTCATGTATCGCCTTGATCGTTGCTATGACAGCACCAGCAGCTCTGTGCCCGGTGTGTCAGCAGCCATCTCATCGGGTGCAGAGTCGGTATCTTCGAACGATTGCTGATGTCCCCTGGGCAGGAGTGCCTGTGCGACTCCAGCTTCACGTTCGCCGTTTTATCTGTGGTAATCCAGAGTGCAAGCAGGTCATGTTCTGCGAGCGACTAGGACCAGGAATCCGTGCCTACGCCAGAAGGACCCAGCGTTTGGAGATCACCATTGAACAGCTTGGCTTTGCAGTCGGAGGAGAAGCCGGAGCGCGCCTCCTGACGAAATTAGGAATGGCAGCCAGCCCAACAACTGTCTTGCGTCTCCTGCGAGACGCCAGCACTCCTGCCAGGTCAACGCCTCGCGTGCTGGGGGTGGATGATTGGGCCTGGTGTAAGGGGCGTACCTATGGTGCGATCCTGTGTGATCTGGAACAGCATTGCGTGGTCGACCTGCTAGATGTTAAGAGGGATTACTTTATGATATACTGATAGAACATCTGAACTAACACAAGAGGAGGCAAGAGAGATGTCTGATGCGAACTGGGACTGTTGCCCCCTGGTTGCTCAAACCCCCATCGTGAGGACCTTC
>WNGE01006987.1_pt1 | contig 19941 bp, 14 predicted proteins | sample 5400651 | NCBI WGS metagenome assembly WNGE01 (sample SAMN13153370, study PRJNA577476) | soil metagenome | isolation source: 60 cm soil or saprolite under grassland replicate 2 | place: USA:California | collected 2016-06-15
CGATATTTTTGCAACGCATAATTTACCACTGTCTCAAAATAAGTTTTCATCCCCAAAAATTTTTGCTCAACTCTATTCTTATAGGTTTCGCTTTCCATTGCCGTTCTGATGTCTGAATCACGCAGATAGGGCACTGCACAAACAATACATTCTGTTTCGCCGTTTTTATTTTTTAATTCAATGATACTTTCATCAATTGACGATGGAATGCTTGCCACAATATTTATATTTAACATTGCAAGGATATCTTTTGGCCCATTCAAAACTGCTGCAGAATCATGGTTGCCTGCAGTAATGATAACCTTGCATTTAACATGAATAAGTTGTCTTAAAAACGAATAATAAAGATGACGTGCCTCAGATGCAGGGTTAGCATGATCAAAAATATCCCCTGAAATTAAAAGCACTTCAATTTCTCTTTCTTTAATAAGATTTATAAGCCATTCAAAAAATATTTTATGGTCCTCAGATAAATCCTTTTTATGAAGTTTAATTCCCAAGTGCCAGTCGGCTGTATGGAGGATTCTCATTGCGTAAAAATATTTAAAATTGAAATGAGCAATTGCCGTTCAATGAAACTATAGCAATTTTTTTTCTAAAAATTAAAGCTTGGTATCATCTCACTCCGTTTCAATCACCACTTCGCCTGCAGTTAAACCTTCACCTTCTGCCTTCAACATTATTTTTCCTGCATTGCCTTTGGGACGTATGATGATCAAACATTTTCCTTCGAAAGTTTCGTGTTGCGGTTTCTGCATGCTTTCCATATCAGATGGATTAGCGTTGCCCGTTGCAATGATTTCTCCGCTGCCGCTAATGCTGAAATGCAGCGGCAGTGCGGCGTTGGGAACAAGTTGCCCTTTTGTATCGAGCACTTCGGCGGTAACATAAGCAAGATCGCTGCGGCTTGCGTGTATCTGTGAACGGTCTGCAGTGAGGCGTATGCGTGCAGGGTTTCCTGCTGTTTGCAATACAACGGAATCAACCGCTTTGCCGTTTTGTAAACCGATAGCTTTTAACACACCGGGCTGATAATTGATGGTGAATGTTGCTGTGAGTTTGGTTTGCGGCGATACATTTTGCTCTGTAATGGTTTTGCCATTGAGCACAAGACGAACGGCACTGTACCGCGTGTATACATGCACCTGCATAGGTTTGCCTTCGGCGCCGGGAAAAGTGTAAGAGAGAGATTCATCGGGCCAGCCCCAATAACTTACCGCTTCTTTATGACCTTCTGGAACGGGTACATGCACGAGCATTTCGATCTTGCTGCCGTGCCATACCACATCGCGGTAATACGATTGCGGTTTTTTACCACCGGTAAGATCAATATCGCCGCACCATGAATTGAACCATGGAAACTCCATCGCAAATTTTGTATTGCTGTCAAGCGCTGTGTGACCAATGCCTGTTTCGCCGAGATAATCCATGGCTGTCCAAACAAAATCACCTATCACGTAAGGATGTTGTTCTACCTGTTGCCAGTTCTCAAATGCTTCGAGTGGAAAAGATTCTGTGCCCATCATGATGCGCTGCAGATATTTTGTATGATCGGGTTCATATTCTCTCCATTGATAATTGTAACCACCAACATCAAGCAAAGCAAATGCAGGTGCGGTGGTGTCCCACTTGTAGCCGGGATGATCCCAGAAGAAGCAAATGGCTTCTGTAACGGGACGGGTGCTGTCTAAATGTTTTACCTCGTCGCGTAATTTTTTCGCAATGACAAGACCCGGCGCATCTGCTCTTTCATTTATTTCATTACCGATGCTCCAGAAAACAACGGAAGGATGATTGCGGTCGCGAAGCACCATTGCATCAATATCGCGTTGCCATGAAGTATCAAAGTAGAGATGATAATCCTGCGGATTCTTTTCACGTTCCCACTGATCGAATGCTTCATCAATAACGATGATGCCGAGGCGATCACATGCATCCAAAAATTGTTGTGAAGGAGGATTGTGGCTGGTGCGAACGGCGTTGTAGCCAAATTGTTTTAAGAGTTGCACTCTGCGTTCTTCGGCACGATCTATTATTGCAGAGCCAAGCACACCATTATCGTGATGGACACATCCGCCACGCAGTTCAATAGGTTTACCGTTTAGAAGAAAACCTTTTTCTGCGGTGATGTTAATAGAACGAACACCAAAGTTTGTAACAACATGATCAATAAGTTGAGCGCCTTGCATAACGTCTGTTACGGCATGGTAGAGATAAGGAGATTCGGGTGACCAGAGATGTGGTGTAAAGAGTTGAATGGATTGAGTGATCGGATTGGTATTGTTGATTAGTTGATTAGTTGATAGGTTGATAGGTGTTTCAGCAAGCGCAATAACTTTATCTTTTGCATCGAGGATGCGGGTGCGGAGCTTGAGTGGTTGAGTGTTTTGTTCGTGAATAATTGTCGTTTGAGTATTTATTGTTGCAGCAGTTTGAGAAACTTTCGGTGTTGTAATATGCACTCCCCATTGCTCTATGTGAATAGGATTTGTTATCGTTAACCACACATGACGATAGATGCCTGAACCGCTGTACCAACGAGAGTTCTTACCTTCATTGCGTACACGCACAGCCAGAATATTTTCACCGTTTTGTTTTAAATAAGGAGTGAGGTCATAATAAAATGCAGTATAGCCATAAGGATGATTACCCAGATAGTGTTCATTGATCCATACATCGCTGTTCATGTAAACACCATCAAAATATATAGACACTTTTTTGTTGGCAATATTGTTTAAAGAAAAATGTTTGCGATACCATGCACTGCCTCCAACAGTATAACCTGTTGCAGTGGTACCAATACTTTTTGTAGTGAATGGGCCGACAACGGAATCTGATTGATTGGGTAAATCTTCAATGCTCCAGTCGTGAGGAAGTTCTACATTACGCCAATCGTTATCATTGATATTTTCTTTTTCACCGTTGGTTACATCTCCTTTATAAAATTTCCAGGAGGAATCGAAAAGAGTTTGAATACGTTGTGCATTCGATGATAATGTCAAAGAAAAAAATAATAAAGAGAAGAGAAATAGTTTTTTCATAATGGCAAATTAGTAAAGCGAAAATATTCTTTTTAAATAGCTCCCGGAATACTTGCTTAATAAAGTTTTGAACCTTCTATTGCTGCGCATGAAGCAGGCATACAAATGAGTAATGCAACAAATGATGGCACGAAGGACTAACGATAAACAACTTACAAGGAAATAAAATCATTTGAGAGTTAAATTTTAATTTCTATCCCTTCTCTTGCAAATATGCAATTTTGAAATGCTTCTTTGCAATCCTTTTCCATGGAATCAAGAAAATCATCATCATGATCAGGATCATGATGAGTAATGATAAGCTTTTTAGCATTAGCCTGAATAGCTACCTCAACAGCTTGTTCCCAGGTGCTATGCCCCCAGCCTCTGTATTTTTTATATTCATCAGTTGTATACTGTCCGTCATGAATTAATACGTCTGCATTCATGGCAAGTTTTACAATATTTTGATCAATACCATCTATATGTTCCACATCTGTACAAACAACCAAAACTACGGAGTCATCTTCTATTCGAAAACCATAAGAACCGCCAGAAAATTTATGATGCTGTGGGGTAGCACTGATATGTGCGCCGTACAAAGTTTCGTCATCTCCCAAATTTTGAAATGAAAACTGCGCTCCCATAGCATCAAGTTCTACAGGAAAATATTCCTTCTGCATTTGTTTCGAAAATATTTCTTTTAAGTTTTTTAATTTTCTTTCCTTTCCCATTACATGGATTCCAATCTCCTGGTTTTTATTATATGCAGGAGCAAAAAATGGAAATCCTTGTATATGATCCCAATGAAAATGAGAAAATAGAATGTTAATTACATTTTGATTAATGGCATTTGCAACCACTTCTTTGCCCAAATTTCTAATTCCGGTACCGGCATCAATTATCACAATTCTATTTGCAGCTTCGCGATATATTCGCAGGCAGGTAGTATTTCCGCCATATCGCTGAAACTCTTCACCACACACGGGGATGGAACCACGCACACCGTAAAACTTGATTTTCATTCATCTAAAATTACAATTAAATAAGCTGAGTTCCTCCTCTGCAGTGTCTCTCAAAGATTTGTGTTTAGCAGGGGACATTGCCGGCATGTTTTATTACAAAAATTAAATACTGCTTTGGTTAATATAGTTCCAAATGATAAAATGATTGCGACCCTGAAACAAGTCCAGGGCAGGCTCCACAGGCGATGCTACATGCACTGCAGCTGGTATCATGCACGGCATCCTGCGGATAAAAAAATCTTTTTTATGACATCAAAAGTTACAAATTTTCTATCACATCTCTGTAGCCTCTGCTGCCAATGGGAATAGACACGCCATTTACCTTAACCGTGTCGGCTGTGTATGATTCGATCTCGCTTATTGAAACTATAAAAGACCGGTAAATGCGTTTGAAGAGATGTGCAGGTAAAAGAGCCCCTGCTTACATGGGATACTTTTATTTCCTGTTTATTTCCCTACCAAAATCCGTATCAATTCTTTTTCTTCTTTATTTTCATCGTTTATTATTCCAAAGCCGCCTTTATAGTCCCATGTTGCCCAGGCTATATGGTTCTCCTCCAAAACTGCCTTTACATCGCGGTACCATTGCAAGCGTGCTCCCTGCGGTACAGTACTGAGACAGCCCCATTCTCCGCAGTATAACGGGAGATTATATTTTTTCGCAATAGCTATTGGTTTAGCAAAATGTTCCTGTATTGTTTCTTTAGTATAGTAGGTTTTATTTCTTAAAATTACATTGCGTAATGTATCGGGTAAAATTTTTACGTCTTCTTCTTTCACAATAACACCGGGATAATTTACAGGTCCCTTATAATCTTTAATACCTGTCCACGATGCTTCATGATGGGTTAACAAAAATGGTTCATACATGTGAAAGCTGAGAATGATGTTTTTATCGTTAGGTGGGACCCATAATTTATCAAAGGTATCAGGACTTTGCCAAAGATTTGAGCCGATGACTATCTTCCTTGTTGGTTCGGTCTGGCGGATAATTGCTACTGCTTTTTCAACCAGTTTGTTCCAGTCTTCCGGATCATCAGCTACCGGTTCATTCATCAGCTCGTAAGCAACATCCTCAACCGGATATTTTCTTAGAGCCTCGGATAAATCCCGCCAGCATTGAAAAAATCTTTCCTGCGCAGCCGGTTGAGTCCACAATGGTTTTACCTTCTCATTAAAATGATGAGAGCGCAAAATATGCAAATCCACCACCGCCTTAAGCTTATATTCCCTGCACCAGTTAAGTGCATCCAGCAAAAGAGAAAAGCCTTCTTCGTCCTTTTGACCGTTTTCTTGCCAAAGCTGCACTTCATCAACCGGAATGCGAAGGTGGTCAAACCCAAGGCTGGCGAGGTACTTTACGTCTTTGTTTGTAAAATAATTTTTTCTCTCATCGCCCCTGGCATCACTTTGAGAGAGCCAGTGACTAATATTCGTGCCTCTTTTAATTATAAAATCATAATCGGCTTTTCCGTGCGGCAAAGCAGATGCTTCAGGCTGGAAAATAAAAATTGAAAAAAGTAAAAGTAGTGTAGCCATAATTAAATTTTTTTGTGATAGTTTATTTTCAGTTGCATTTCACGATCTCTACAACACTTCCCCATGTTGGAGCAAATATAAGTCGCAAAGCCTTTTGCATTATACTGCCGTGCCCGGATAATTAGTAAATATCATCATTCAAAGCGAACCTTTGACTCGAATTAATAATACTACTGCCGAATAATGATGCATGTGTATTAAACCGCTGATGACAATCATATCAGTTACAAGTCTTCATCATAAAATGAAATCAAATTTCGAAGCACCTTTGACCAATGAACACAAAAGAAATTAATATCTCCTGGTTCTGCTCCATGATTAAAGATTAAAGAGTGGATAGATGAAAGGAAGATAGAGTGATAAAAAATTTGACAAACTGAATGCAGAACATCTATGAATAAAACAATATCTAAAGTGGGTTTTTGGTCGGGTCTTATTGCATTTATTTCGACACTGGCATTTTGCGTGGTTCAGATATTGCAGATTATCGGTATTCTCAGTTATCCACTCGATGAAATTTTAATTTACGGAACATCTCTTTGCATTGTTATACCATTTGTTCTTGAAATACTTGCGCTTCATTATATAACAGCAGACGAGAAAAAGTTTTGGAGTCATGCAGCTCTGATCTTTTCTATTATATATGCAGTATTTGTTACAGCAAATTATGTTGTTCAATTGGCGACTGTAATTCCTATGTCACTGAAAGATGCTTCAGATGAGATTCGTATTCTTCGGCAAACACCATATTCGTTGTTTTGGGACTTTGATGCGTTAGGATATATATTTATGGGTTTGGCAACATTAATTGCTGTTCCCGTATTTGAGAAACATGGGTTTGAAAGATCGGTCGGAATTTCTTTCCTCGCTAACGCACTTGTTACTCCTTTAATTACAATTGTATATTTCTATCCCGAGTATTCAGAAAAGTTACTTCTTCTTGGTTTCCCCTGGGGGATTACCGCACCTGTTTCAATGCTGCTTCTTGCAATAATGCTCAAGAAGAAAGGATATAGTAGATAGGTTGCTATAAAATATAATAGCAATTTCATCTCAATGTCTCAATCATCACTTATCTGCTCTTCGCAGTGTTCCGCCGGGCACTACGGAGAGCAAATGAAAAGCCAGCCTCTCACTGGCAATGCTAAAAAACAAAAGCTGTGTTATAAAAATTCCCGCGTTAAAATCAAAAGCTACAAGTTTTCTATAATATCCCTGTAATCCCTGCCAATGGGAATAGATACTCCATTAACATCAACCATTTCGGCTGTATATGATTCAATCTTACTTATTGAAACTATGAAAGACCGATGAATTCGTTTAAAGAGATTGGTAGGTAAAAGAGTCTCAATTTCATGCGTGCTTATTTTTGAAATGTATTCTTTTTTTGTTGTGACGATTTTTATGTATTCCCGTTGACTTTCGATATAAACAATCTCTGAGAATAAAATTTTCACCTTCTTTTTTTGCACGTTCAGAAATATAAAATCTTTCATCTCTTCGATTTCATTGGGTTTTTGTTTTTCTCTTTGTGCTGTTTTTACTTTATTTACTGCGATTAAAAAACGCTCAAATTCAAATGGCTTCAACAAATAATCTGTTACGTTTAAATCAAATCCCTCCACTGCGTATTGATGATACGCTGTTGTAATAATTACTGCAGGCGGATGTGTAAACGTTTTTAAAAAAGTCATGCCTTTTAATTTAGGCAGATGGATATCTAAAAAAATAAGGTCGGTATGATTATCCCGTAACCAGTCAGTTGCAAGAATAGCATCTTTAAATGTTCCCTCTAATTCCAGGAACGGTACCTGCGAAATATAATCCGATAAAACTTTTACTGCCAATGGCTCATCTTCTACGATAATGCATTTTATTTTAGACATGGCTTGCAAGATTTATTTTTAAAGTAGCTGTAAACACAGAAACATTTTGTTGAACAGACAAATTGTAATTTGTATAGAGCAATTCCAGTTGGCGTCTCAGGTTAGCAAGACCAATATTTTCTTTTACATTCCCTTGCTCAGGAAATGATTCAGTTGAATTTTTTACAACGAATGTCAACTGTCGTTGCCCAACTGAAAGATGAATATCGATAAAGGGATGACCTCTTGTTTCAGAGACACCATGCTTGAACGCATTTTCAACCAATGGTATCAGCAACAATGGCGGTAAGGCTTGTTTCATATCTTCAATATCGTAATTGAAATTGATTCTCAAAGATTCATCATAACGCAATTTTTCAAGGGCAATATAATCACTGATAATTTTAAGTTCCTGTTCTATAGCTATATATTCTCCACTGGTTTCATAAAGCATGAAACGCAAAATTTTTGACAGGCGTAAAATAGACTCCGGCGCCAGGTCACTCTTATCTCTTGACAAAGAATAAATATTATTTAAGGTGTTAAATAAAAAATGCGGATTCGTTTGTGACCTGAGATAGTTTAGCTCTGCTTCCTGTTTTTCAATACGCAGTTGCTGTGATGCTTGTTTTAATTTTATATAATTATAAATATGTCTTATGATTCCAAAAAAGAAAACTGATCCGGTACTATATGCCATTTGATTTTCGAGTGCCTCATCTAATGAAGCGTATGTCTTTAATGGAGTATAAACATGTAACAGTATTCCCAGGAGCCTCCAGGCATACGAGCCGTAAGAATATAACATCAAATGAACCCATAAGAGTAGAATTCCGAGAAGGATATTGTAAATGATGGTTTTTCTTTTCCTTAGTACAAACGGAATGGTATATTCAAAAAGTATAAAATTAAGAGCAACAACATAAACAACTCCCCAAACATTATTGAACACAAGGGGAAAAAATTTGCCGGGATATTTCCCCAAAGTGCTAAACAGCCCCAGGAAAAAATAACCAAGTCCAACCCACAAATAAAATTTAACCAACTTTATATCGATTGTTTTCTTCATTTAGCTTTTATGAGATAAATATCGGCAATTCTTTTCCTTGTGAGTTTGCAATCTATAGAATTGACTTCGTGGTAAACTAATGACGTAAAAAAGTCAATCAAAAAAATTGAAAGGTGTTTCCTTCAATATAACTACTCCAATATTTGTTTGCCCGTGTTATTTCTGTGATTGACATAATTGTGTTGTTTGTTTATCACAATCTGCTGTTTGTTGACGAGGTGTTCAAGTGCTTTACTTAATTAGATATTCTTGCATAAGATAGTTCAATGCTAATGTAAAAATTAATGAAATCATTTTTTAAACAGGAACATTAAATCAAAAAATAGCAGCTATATGATATCGATTATTTCTTCGAACAAAAAACAAGATAAGGAACTTGAACTAACACCACAACAACGACAAAAACAATCAGAGTTCAGTATTAAGAACATCCCTAAATGATTTTATTGACACAATACATTTCTGATTTACTCAACAATATTTATATAACCAAAAAATAAAAAATGAATAAGCTTATACAATTTGGAGAAAACGTAGAAGGATATAACATTCCTGTTTTAAATGAAAGAGAAATAAGGGCATCAGCAGGAATATTATTTTTAGCCACATTCATCTCTTTGATGCTGATTATTTTTAAAAACAATTTTTTGCCAATAAAGTATGTTATAACCATATTCCTTACTGATTTCATTATACGCGTATTTATCAACCCCAAATTTTCTCCTACACTAATAATTGGGCGTTTAATTGTTGGTAACCAGGTACCCGAATATGTTGGCGCGCAGCAAAAAAAGTTTGCATGGATAATTGGTATAGTCTTGTCAGCAACCATGTTCATTTTAATGGTGATAGTTAATTCATACAGCCCGATAACAGGTATTATATGCCTTATTTGCCTGGTGTTCTTATTCTTTGAATCAGCGTTTGGTATTTGTTTGGGATGCAAATTCTATTCATTGTTTTATAAAGAAAAGGCACAGTACTGCCCGGGTGAAATTTGTGATATAAAATCAAAACAGGATATTCAAAAAACATCCAAAGTTCAGTTGTTTATTATTCTTGCTTTTATCGGTTTTATTTTCTTTACAGCTTTTTTATTCAATGATTATTTTAGTAAGCAACCATACGACCTGTTTGGAATTTTTGCTTCTGCACAACCGAAATAAAAGATACCACAACGTATAAAAGAAACACGGACAATTTCCGCATAACATACATCTGTTGACAGCAATTTAACTCAGCAAATACTATGACCTCGTCGTTAAACATAAACGTGCTTCCTCAATTTGACAGCGGTAAAGATTTTGATAAAGAAATACCATGTACGCATCGAAAAAGCGCGTTAGAAAATTTTTTCTCTGTATTCCGAAGAAACGTTATCGGCCAACGGCAAGTCTTTGAATCCCCTTTTGGAAAAAAAGAGATAATCTATGCAGACTGGACTGCAAGCGGAAGGGCTTACCAGCCCATTGAAGAGTTCATTCAAAAAGAGATAATGCCCTTCTTGGCCAATACGCATACTGAAACTACTATTACAGGAACATTGATGTCAAAGGCGTATGAAGCAGCTAAGGTTATTGTCAAGAAACATGTTAATGCAAACAGCGATGATGTGTTGGTTTTTTGTGGCAGCGGAATGACAAGTGCTGTAAACAAGTTGCAAAGGATACTGGGCATGAGAATACCCGAACGCACGGTGGATTATGTGAAAAAGGACAGTGACCTGCAACTGGATGAAGTATTGCGGCCCATTGTTTTTGTAACGCATATGGAGCATCACAGTAATCAAATCAGTTGGCTGGAGACAATTGCAACTGTTGAAATAATTAAATGCGGTGAAAACGGGAATGTTGATTTAGAATACTTCAGGAGATTGTTAGAACAATTTAAACACAGGAAAAATAAAATAGCTGCGGTTACTGCTTGTTCTAATGTCACTGGCATTCAAACACCGTATCATGAAATTGCAAAACTGATTCATGAATATGACGGAGTATGTTTTGTTGACTTTGCCTGTTCTGCGCCTTATATCGACATCAACATGCACCCCGCAGCACATGGTAGACAGTTAGATGCTATTTATTTTTCACCTCATAAATTTTTAGGTGGCCCGGGCACACCGGGTGTTTTAATCTTCAATAAAAAAATGTACAAAAACACAATCCCCGATCAGCCCGGTGGAGGTACTGTAGTGTATAGCAATCCCTGGAAGGTTCATGAATATGTAACCGTTATAGAACAGCGCGAAGATAGCGGCACTCCTCCGTTTCTGCAAGGAATAAAAGCGGCGATGTGTGTGCGGCTCAAGGAGGAGATGGGAGTTGAAAATATACTAAAGAGGGAAAAAGAAATGTTGCGTATCATTTTTGATAGATTCGCAAAAATGAAAAATGTTGAAGTACTTGAAGGGCACATTAAAAAAAGGCTGGGTGTTATTGCATTTATTGTAAAGGGAGCACATTATAATTTGATCGTAAAAATGTTGAATGACAGATTTGGTATTCAAACAAGGGGCGGCTGTTCCTGTGCAGGAACGTACGGGCACATGCTGCTACATGTTGATAAGGTAAGGTCTTATGAAATATTGCATTCGATTCGTTCAGGAGACTTGTTGTGTAAACCGGGGTGGATTAGGTTATCTGTCCATCCAACCATGACCAATGCAGAAATTGATTTTATTATGGATGCGATTGAATTGACAGCGTCCCATTTTCAGGAGTGGATGAAAGATTATACTTATGATGCTGAATGCAACGAATATTCTTTCAAAGGGACTGAGGCAAAAGAAGAGAGTAAGGTTGAAGATTGGTTTAATGTTTCTAACTGGAGATAAACCATGGAAAGGATATAGACTGATATTGTCAGTGGTCGAAAATTAAATTTTAAATATGCGTTCAATCAAAACCGACTGCAAGAATTGGTGGAATACTATATCTGATTAGCATAGTCCTGGGCATCTTTGCCATAGGCTACCTTCCCTCCGTAATCGTCGTAGCCGGCGACGCTACGGCTACAGCGCACAACATTTTGACATACGAGCAATTTTATAGGTTTGGACTCGCAGCTCACATCATTATACTCCTGACAAATATCCCTTTGACGGTTATCTTCTACTATTTGTTTAAGGCAGTGAATAAGGGAGTCTCTTTACTTGTGGTGTTTTTTTACTCTTGTAGGGACCGCCATTGAGTGCATCCATTTCCGGATATTTTTACGGATACAGAAGCATCTTTTAAATTAAAAGATGCGTTTCTTCTGTTGAAAAATATAATAGCCGCTTGCATTTGAATATTAATGAGACGAGCTTCATAAAAGATTGTATGAATATCAGAAAAGTGAAACTTTAGCCTTCGCGAATTTTATCAAAACAAGTTCAGATTATTTAATATTATATAAATATCCTGAGTGGAAGTGTAGTGGACGGACAGCAAACTAATCAAACGGTGGTAAATCTATATTTCTTAAATAAAGCTCTAACTGACTAACATCAATAAAGCTTCTTAATTCGAGTATTTTATTCATGTCGGCTTCATACGTTACTCAACATAAAATCCTTCAATCTGATAAGGCAGCTCGTCCGATAATGCTCTCAATGCTGTTACACGGAATATTTTTTTAATTTTTTTTAAAGCGGGTAGTTATAATCTTCTTTTTAAGACTCTTATCATATATATATGTTGAGGAAGTATGATGAAGAATAAGAGTTTTTATGAAATGCAAAATCTTTTATGAGCATAAAGGCTGACAGGCTAAGCTATCTAATGGAGCAGTTTGATAGTAATCAAATCTCTGAAGAGGAATTCAGCGAATTGTTTGCCTTAATAAGAGAAAATAAAAATGAAGCTGCTTTAAAAAATATTTTACGAGCGGGATTACAAAAAGAACAAGGTGCTGCCATCGAATGATGTTGTTGAGATGCATTCAAAAAGAAAACATTTTGGCTGGCTAAAAGTGGCTGCTGCAGCGATCATTATTCTTATGCTTGGTAGTGGTGCTTATCTTAGGTTTAATCGCTCTTCTCAAAATGATAAAATCACTGCAAATATTAAAACACCAAAACTTACACATGATGTAACTCCCGGCAGCAACAAAGCTCTTCTTCTTCTTGCAGATGGATCTTCTATTGTACTTGACAGTGCATCAAAGGGAACATTGGTGCAGCAGGGCAATACAGAAATTTCAAAAATAGATGATGGCTCTCTTGTTTACAATGCTGCTAATAACAGTTCGACAATTCTCTATAATACATTGAGCACACCACGCGGAGGACAATATCAAATTACATTACCCGATGGCACAAAAGTTTGGCTGAATGCCGCTTCCTCTTTACGTTACCCGACAGCTTTTGTTGGTAAACAAAGAGAGGTTGAATTAAATGGTGAAGCTTATTTTGAAGTGAGCCAACTCTACTCCTCAGGAGGAAGGGAAAAAGTTCCCTTTATTGTGAGCCTTAAGGGAATGAAAGTAGAAGTGTTGGGAACTCATTTTAATGTGATGGCATATGATGATGAAAACAGTATAAAGACAACATTGCTCGAAGGGTCAGTAAAAGTGATAAAAGCAAATGAAGTCAGTATGTTGAAAGCAGGACAACAGGCTGCATTCATAAAAAAAGAAAATAAGATCAGCCTTATATCAAACCCTGATCTTGAGCTTGCGGTTGCATGGAAAAATGGATATACTTCTTTCAGGAGTGCGGACATAAAATCTATCATGCGACAGGTGGCGAGATGGTATAATGTAGATGTGGTTTATGAGACTGATATTCCTGAAAGAACATTTACGGGAGAAGTGCCAAGAGATGCCAGACTTTCTGAATTACTGAAAATATTTGAAGCCAGTAAGATCCATTTTATTATTGAAGGAAGAGTTATAAAATTAAAACCATAAAGACATATGCTAATAAAGAGTTGATCTAAAATAAAACCGGAATCCCGTGGGGCGGAACTCCGGTGAACGTTTGGATTAACTCGTTCATACAATCTAGTTAGACTGCTTTTCACAATCCCGAAGCTAGAGGGAAGGAAATAAACATTCATTAAACCAAACCGTCTTCTCCGCCAAACGGCAGATACGACGGAGTAAAAACCAAAGTTATGCATTTAACTCCCATGTGGAAACTTCTCTCTAAAAAGAGAATATCCATTTGTTCAAAACGCGAACAAATTATCAAAACACTGCTGATCATGAAGCTTACAATCATTCTATTGCTTGCCGTTTCCCTGCAACTCAGTGCCCGCGGATTTACGCAAGAAATTACCTTGAAGGAAAACAATGCTTCCATAGAAAAAGTATTCCAGCAAATAAAAAAACAAAGCGGTTATGTATTCTGGTACGAGGATAAACTATTACAAAAAGCAAAGCCGGTAAATATTTCTGTGAAAAATGCAACCCTTGAACAAGTGCTTCAACTTTTGTTTAAAGATCAATCCCTCGCATATGAAATAATCGGAAAAACAGTAGTAATTAAACTTAAAGAAGAAGCAACAACAGTTGATTCAGTTATTGTTTACCGGGCTCCTTTGGATATAAAGATCAACGGTAAGGTGTCTGATGAAAATGGAAATGCATTGCAGGGAGTTTCCATACAATTAAAAGGTTCTTCAGTTGGTACAACCACAGATGAGAAGGGCGAATTTCAAATTGAAATTCCGGATAACTCATCCAAAATTTTGATCTTTTCTTATGTTGGTATGCAAACACAGGAAGTAACTGTCGCGGGAAAAAATGATATAAAAATTACGCTCAAGCTTGCAGACAATCAGCAACAGGAAGTAGTGATAGTGGGTTATGGCACTCAACGAAAATCACAGCTTACTGCTGCGGTCTCTTCTGTAAAAGGATCTGACCTGGTAAAAACAAGAGCTGTAGATCTTGCCAGTGCTTTACAAGGCTTGGCACCGGGCGTTACTGTTACCTCTCCTACAGGAGCCCCCGGTACAGATGCCGTTGTACGTATAAGAGGTATTGGCACATTGAATAGTAATAGCCCGCTGTATATTATTGATGGAATACCTGTCAATAGCGGGCTTACAACTATTTCCCCCGCAGATATTGAATCAATAGAAATTTTGAAAGATGCTTCCGCCGCTTCCATTTATGGTGCAAGGGCTGCCAATGGAGTGATACTCGTAACCACCAAATCTGGTAAGGCAGGTAAAAACATTATTACATTGGATGCCTCTGTTGGTCTGTCCAATCCCGCCAACCTTCCTGATATGATCAACACAGCACAATACATACAACTCCAAAATGAAGCGTTTGAAAATGATGGTAACAGTAACAGGAATAATGACGATCCTTCCAAATTACCCAATGTCGATTGGCTGGATGTTATTTTTCGGCAGGGTGTTACACAAAATTATAATCTTAGTTTCTCAGGTGGCACAGATAAAACACGTTATTATATTTCAGGTAATACGGTTGATCAGAAAGGTACTATTGTTTATTCAGGGTTTAAGCGTTACGGAATAAGAACAAATACAGTGTCAGATGTAAAACCCTGGCTGCGTATTGGTGAAAATATAAACATCACTTATGATAAAACGCAGAGCATAGGTGCTTCAGGAGATGGCGGAAGACCCGGCAGTCTGCCCGGTGTTGTGCGTTATGCACTCATCAGACCTAATGCTATACCTGTTTATGATCCGGAGACAGGGTTGCTTACTGATCTTCCTCCAGCTTCATTGTATGAGAATCCTAATTTATATGGCGATGGAAAAAATCCTTTAGCCATAGCACAATACAGGAATAACACATTACACCGCTACCGGATCGTTGGAAATATTTATGCCGAAGCTAAATTGCTCAACGCTTTAAAACTGAGATCAGACTTTGGTTTGGATTATTATACAACGGAACAACAAACCTATTCCGGTCAGATACCGGGAGACAGAACGACATTAACTGACCTAAATAAATCTGTTGATAAATTCCGCAACAGGTTTAATACACTCAACTGGACAAATACACTTACTTATACACGCAACTGGAGTAACACGCACGACTTAAATGTAATAGTGGGTTCAGAGTACGTTGCTTACGGTGCAGATTATTTATCAGGCTCAAGAAATGGGTATGATACCCGTTCTGATAATAACCCCGATCTTCAATACCTCGTCTATGGAACAGGTCAGCAGTTCAGTAGTGGAGTACTGCAGCAATGGACTTTAATGTCATATTTTGGAAGAGCATCTTATGCGTATCAAAATAAATATCTTTTAACAGCGAGTCTTCGCTCCGATGCTTCTTCGCGCTTTAGTGAGAATAATCGCAGAGGGTACTTTCCCTCTTTCTCAGCGGGGTGGAACCTTTCCAAAGAAACTTTTATGCAAAACATATCATGGCTGGATGATTTGAAATTACGCGGAAGCTGGGGACAACTGGGCAACCAGGAAATAGGCTTTTATCCTTTTGCAACAATTTATTCGACCAGCAACAATGTTTTGCAGATAATCAGCAAAGGAAACCCTGATGTGAAATGGGAAACTACAGAACAAACAAACATCGGCTTTGATGCAGCATTATTAAAAAGAAAATTCAAATTATCTGTTGATTATTACATAAAGAAGTCGAAAGATATTCTTATACAATTGCCGGTCTCCTACACGAATGGTGATGCAGCACCTCCCTACGTAAATGGTGCGAGCATGAAAAACAAAGGACTTGATATTACTTTAAATTATAACCAGAGCATTAGAGACTGGTCATGGGATGTAACAGGGAATATAACAACTTTAAGCAACGAGGTTACATCTCTTTACAAATCAAAGGAGCAATTTATCAGTGCAGGTAATGGTACTATCTTATTAAGAGAAGGAGAGCCTGTAAGTTCATTCTATGGTTATAAAACAGATGGGATATGTGGATAATATTATCAACAGTTTTGATTCAAGAGGCTTTAACAGCAAGCTTGATTTTTATAATGAGCACTGGCATGGTGAAGGTACCAGCAATACCACTCCAAGAGCCACTTATCAGGATGGCAATAACAACAGGCGTACATCTGATCGGTATGTTGAGAGCGGTGCTTATGTAAGACTTAAAAATGTTGTGCTTGGATATAAATTTTCACAAAAAATTCTTCAGCGTGCAGGTATATCCACTGCGCGTTTATATGTGAGCGCACAAAATCTTATCACCATCACAGAATATAAAGGCATGGATCCCGAACTGTATACCAATGATAACCTTGCCAATTATGGTGACCTTGCTATTGGCATTGATATGGGGACATATCCGCCGGCAAAAACTTTCACATTTGGTGTACAGGTTAACTTCTAAATCGTTTGCAATATGAAAAAGATATTAAGTTTATTTATCGCAATTATACTGTTTGGTTGTACCAAGCAATTAGAAAAAGCGCCGCAGGGGCAGCTTACCGAAGACAATGTATTTACACAGGCGAGTGATTTTACATTAGCTATTGATGCTGCGTATGAGCCTTTGACCAACAGGTGGCGTGGCACCTGGGATTGGAATTTGGGTGCCTCTATCCCTCGCGATTGGGTAATTGGTGATGTGGTGAGTGATGATGCAGTAAAAGGAGGAGGAGGTTTGGGTGACCAGGAGGATATGCGCAGAATGCAAACCTTTGCAATATTTTCTACCAATGACAATGTGCTGGGTGTATGGCGCTACAATTATAAAGGCATCAATGCAGCAAATACAGTCTTGTTACAGGATGGGTCTAAAGCGCCCGACCTTGACCCTGATATGCTCAAACAAATTCAGGGTGAAGCTTATTTCTTAAGAGCATTTTATTATTTCCGTCTTGTAATAAATTTTGGTGAAGTGCCTTTACTGATACTTGAAAAAAAATTGAATGATAATACTAAAAGAGCAAGTGTGGAAGAAGTGTATGCACAGATTGAAGAAGATCTGCAAAAAGCTGCTGCAGCGTTGCCTGCGTCTTATCCCGCATCCGATTATCAGCGTGCAACAAGTGGGGCAGCACATGCATTACTCGCTAAGACATATCTCTATCGTGAGCAATGGCAGAAATGTTTAGACGAAATTGCAGAAACAGAAAAAAGCGGTTATGCATTATTACCTAACTATGCTGATAATTTTAACGGTGCAGGCGAACAAGGGAGAGAAGTGATTTTTGCGGCGCGTCATGATGCAGGCAAAGTTCCCTCGCAGGGTTCTATTCTCAACGCAGTATTTGCACCAAGAGGTATTGGCTGGGGTTTTAACCTTCCAACACAAGACCTCGTGAATGAATTTGAATCCGACGATCCCAGGCTTAAAGCAACTGTATTCCAGGCAGGAGATAAATATTTTGATGGATCAGATTTTGATCCTTCTGCATCGTTAACGGGTTATTGTCTAAAAAAATTCCTCGGCTACTTTAATCCCATTGATGACGGCGGCATTGACTACACGTACATAAGATATGCTGATGTGCTTTTATGGAAAGCTGAATGCTATGCACAACTTGGCAATCTTACTGAAGCAAAAGCAGCTCTTGAGATTGTGCGGGCAAGAGCAAGATCAAATGCTACTACTCCCGATGCATTACCACCGGTTACTACAGATAACGAAGATGAATTATTAAAAGCCATTCAGCATGAAAGAAGAGTAGAACTGGCATTTGAAGGTCAGCGTTATTATGATATTGTAAGATGGAATCTTGCAGCAACTGTTTTGGCAGTATCTGCAGAAGCCGATCCACTTACTGGTTATAAAGATTATGGTGATGGATGGCAAAGCAGGAATGCATTGTTGCCAATTCCACAAAGCGAGATGGATCTACTGGGGCTTTCACAAAACCCGGGATATTGATTTGTCTTTAGAAAGCGGTTACTTATACTTTTGAAATACATTAGGGAGGCCTTCAGGCCTCTCCTTATTAAAGGATGAATGGAATCCTGGTAAGCTCAGTAAATCTTTATCTATACATTTTCAAAAATGAATTTCACTCACAGTTTATACAGAGCATTGTTTCCAGTGTTTTAGTGAACTCTGAGGCAAAGACACAAAATTTAAAATAAGTTCAGGCTAATTTCAAAAGGATAACCATTAAGGCGAGTGTAACTTCAGGCAATTTCTGAAGGTGTTGTTTGATAAAACGCAATGCTTCTGTAAGCTGATTATTTACTGTGCTTGGAGAAATATTCAATTGCTCTGCTATCTGCGCATGACTGAGACCTTGGTGGCGGCTCAACTGGTAAATTTTTTTTCTTTGCGGCGGCAATTGCTCTATCGCCTTATTGATCAATTCTTCGCTTTCTTTTAATTCGATTATTTCTTCGGTAGTATACTGTAGTTCATTTACACGATTCCATAATTCTTTCAGAAGTCTTTCTTCGCCAGCAATCTTTTTGAAATATTTATACACTTTATTGGCAGCTATGGTAAAGATGTAAGACTCATAATTTTCAATATGAGAAAGATGCTCCCTGTTTGTCCAAAGCTTTATAAATATTTCCTGTACAATCTCCTCAGCGACGATCTCTGATTTTGTTTTTTTTAAAACGAAAGGATAAATTCTTTTGCCATAGTGATAAAAAATTTCAGCGAAAGCCTTTTCATCTCCGTGAGCAACCTGTGTGAAGAGAGTACTTTCATCAGGCAGTATATATGATATAAGTTTCATGGAGATTACACCTTGTGTATGCTATAAACAGCAAGCAGATAGCAAACAATAAAGTTAAGTCAATAAACGAATATCTCAATAGTCTGTCTGCAGTTTTTAAATAACTGCTTCAGAAGATTTGTCTGAAAACTGTTGTTAAATTGTATGAAAAGTTTGGAGTAGTCTTTACAAGAAGTATCTTCCAAAAGTTATCCTGTAAAGAAAATATACACAGCCAAATTTTTACTCTCTCATCATTCTAAAAATACAATTACTCTCATCATTCTAAAAATAGAATTATAGGATACAACGATTTTCTTTTTGTAAATAAAATGAGTCAGGTCCCGCTCTTTGATACTTTGAATTCATTCACGCACATGAAAAAGTACTAACATATTGAAAATTAAATTATGTAAGTAATTTATTTGCAGTATGTTAGGCGGTGCCCGGGACTGGATTCGAACCAGCATATCCTTGCGGACGCTGCGACCTGAACACAGTGCGTCTACCAATTTCGCCACCCAGGCTTTTCAGTTAACTAATGCTGAATCAGCAATATGCAAATTGAGGATTGCAAATATAATTCAATGAATCATTTTGCAAAAACGATTTTCTCGCACTCAAGATTGATGATTAATACTGCGATCCGCGATTGACGATTTAATATTGTTTACCTGTGAAATTTGTGAAGACACAAATCCCGGCATCGCCCGTGATAGTGTCCTCACAATCATCACGTGAAGTCTAACTAAACAATTCACCATTGATGATTCACGATTCACGGTTTCACACTGTCATCAAACTACAGCCGCGAACATCACTGTTGTCCATGCGGCCAATAACT
>WNGE01003245.1_pt1 | contig 19937 bp, 21 predicted proteins | sample 5400651 | NCBI WGS metagenome assembly WNGE01 (sample SAMN13153370, study PRJNA577476) | soil metagenome | isolation source: 60 cm soil or saprolite under grassland replicate 2 | place: USA:California | collected 2016-06-15
GCCTGGGTGTCGGCGCTCTTCCTCCGCGCAAAGCGACCGACTACGCGGTGCAGATCGCCATGGGCCTCGCCGCGGCGCACGAGAAGGGGATCGTGCATCGCGACTTGAAGCCCGAGAACCTCTTCGTGACGCGGGACGGGCGGATCAAGATTCTCGACTTCGGGCTCGCCAAGCTGAAACAGCCGGAGGAGCGAGCGGGGAAGTCCGACCTCCTGACGGCGACGGCGGGGACCGAGCCCGGTGTCGTCATGGGGAAGATGGGCTACATGTCGCCCGAGCAGGTGCGAGGGAGATCGGCGGACCAGAGGTCGGACATCTTCTCGTTCGGGGCGATCCTCTACGAGATGCTGGCGGGACAGCGCGCGTTCCGGGGTGACACCGCTGCTGACACGATCTCGGCGATTCTGACAAAGGAGCCGCCGGACCTGACGCAGACCAATCGGGACATTCATCCCGGACTCGATCGGATCGTGAGGCACTGCCTGGAGAAGAACCCCGAGGAGCGTTTTCAGTCGGCGCGAGACATTGCCTTCGACCTCGAGACTCTGTCGGGAATCTCGGCGCCGACGACCGCCGTGGGCGCCCGTGCTCACCGTGCGGCGCGGCCACGCCTTGCGCTGCTGCTTGCGGCGACGGCCGTGGTCTCGGCCGGGATCGCCGGACTGCTCGCCTATGCCGCCGGCAAGAAGGCGGGTTTTGTCGCTCCGCCGTTGTTTCGTCAGATCACGTTCAGCCGCGGAGAAGTCGGTGGAGCTCTCTTCGCCCCGGATGGCCAGACGACCGTCTATTCGGCGTCCTGGGAAGGAAAACCGTTCGAGGTTTTCATCAACCGACCCGAATCGGCGGACGACTCTGCCCTTCATCCGGACCGGCCGCCTGGCCCGCATCTCAATCGCGGGCGGCGCGCCTCGGGACATCCTGGACGACGTGCAGTGGGCCGACTGGAGCCCGGACGGGAAGAGCCTCGCCATCGTGCGAGACGTGGGTGCCAAGAACTGCCTGGAGTTCCCGATCGGCAAGACTCTCTACGGAACGACCGGATGGATCAGTCATCCCCGCGTATCGCCGCAAGGCGATCTTGTCGCGTTCATCGACCATCCCGTTCTCCGCGACGACGGAGGGGCAGTGGCGGTCGTCGATCTGTCGGGCAAGAAGAGGACGCTTTCGCATGTCTACAACACCGCGCAGGGGCTCGCCTGGAAACCGGACGCGAGCGAGATCTGGTACACCGCCGAGGAAGGGGGAATCAACCGAGCCGTTCACGCCGTGACGCTCTCCGGAAAAGGGCGCCTGGTCGGCCGCGTCCCCGGAATCAGCACGATCCGGGACATCTCCAAAGATGGACGCGTCCTCATGACCACGGAGAGTTATCGCCTGGGCATCCTGGCCCGCGGACCGGGTGACGAGAAGGAGCGGGAGCTCTCCTTGCTCGACTACTCTCTGCCGACCGCCATCTCTCCCGACGGAAAGACCCTGCTCATCACCGAGTCGGGCGAGGGCGGCGGCCCGGGATACTCAGCCTATCTGCGCAAGCTCGACGGGTCGCCGGCGATCCGGTTGGGCGACGGCGGCACGAGCGCTCTTTCTCCGGACGGTGCCTGGGCGATCTCAATCCTTCATCCCGCCTCGAACCCGCAGATCACCCTTCTGCCGACGAGCGTGGGCGAGCCGAAGGTCCTCTCCAAGGAGGGGCTCGACGTCGTCGAGGCCGATTTCCTCCCGGACGGGAAGCGGCTTCTCTTTTCCGCGACTGAGCCGGGCCACGGGATGCGCCTTTACTTTCGAGACGTTACCGGAGGCAAGCCCCGGCCCCTTACCCCCGAAGGCTATTACTTCTACCGCGGTACGGTGACGACGGACTCGAAGTTTGCCGTCGTGCGAGGGCCCGATCGCCGAATGTACCTCTATCCTCTCGAGGGAGGCGAGCCGACGGAACTCCCCGGTCTGGCCTCGGGAGACCGGCCGGTGTGCTTTGCGCCGGACGGCCGCACGCTCTTCTTCCTGGAGTCAGGTGAGATCCCCGCGAAGGTCTACCGCTACGACGTAGCCTCTGGGCGCAAGGAGCTCTGGAAGGAGCTCGCTCCCGCCGATCTGGCGGGCTTGAGCAGCATTACTCGCGTCGTGGTCACTCCGGATGGAAAGACCTACGCCTACAGCTATCTGCGCATCCTCTCCTATCTCCAGCTCGTCGACGGCATGAGATAGAAGATGACGCTCTCCTCAGGCGCGGCTGGGCCCCGACGAGATCCATACTGCTACGCTCGGATCCTTTCGGATTTGTTCTTAGTTGACGGAGTGAAATGAGTTCTGAGTCGTGAACTGTGAGTCGTGAATTGACGGTGGATTGACGATGGCGAGCACGGTCCCGAAGGACGTGATGGTTGTCGGCAAGGAGCTCGCGATCGTCTGGGAAGACGGGCGGGAGGACTACATCCCTCTCGAGAAGCTGCGCCGCAACTGCCCGTGCGCGATGTGCAAGGGGGAGAAGGACATCTTCGGGAACGTCTATAAGGGGAAGGAGCGGCCCTACACTCCGGCCTCCTTCCAGGCCGTCGCGCACCGGCGTGTGGGCGGCTACGCGCTCCAGATCGACTGGGCGGATCGCCACAACGACGGGATCTATTCATGGGAGACACTTCGGCACCTGGCCGAGGAGTGAATCGGGTGATCTGCGATCGGGTGATCGGGTGACCGGATGGCTCGATCACCCGATCACCCGATTCTTTGTTATTCTCGGCGGCCCCGGAGAGGTGTCCGAGTGGCTTAAGGAGCACGCTTGGAAAGCGTGTGTGCCCAAAAGGTACCGGGGGTTCGAATCCCCCCCTCTCCGCCAGGAAGAATCGGGTGATCTGCGATCGGGTGATCGAGTGATCTGGCGACCTCGAACCAATGAACTGATGAACCAAGTGATGGAGAACCGGCGTAAATAGCGATGGGCAGCGGAGAAGCCGCGACAGATCTGGATCTCGTCCGCCGCATCAAGGCGGGGGATGATCGGGCTTTCGAGGAGATGGTGAATCGGTACAACGCTCGGGTGTATTCCCTTTCCTACGGCGTATTGCGTAACCCGCAGGACGCCGAGGAGGCCACGCAGGATGCTTTTCTGACGCTCTACCGGAAAATCGGCACCTTCGATGAATCCCGGAAGTTCTTCTCCTGGTTCTACCGCGTGGCCTTGAACAGCGCCTACAGCCGGGCGCGGCGGCGACCGTCGCTCCCGACGGTGGCAATCGAGGACCGCCAGCCGAGGTTTTCTGCGGACGGGCACTTCGCCGCCGACGTCCCCGACTGGAGCGTGGCGATCGAGAACGACGTGGCCGCGCGCGAGCTCGCGGCGCGCGCGGGAGAGTTCATCGCGGAGCTTCCGCCCGCCTATCGAGACGTGATCTGGATGAACGATGTGGAAGGAATGACGGCTCCCGAGATCGCTGAGACCCTCGAGATCTCGATTCCTGCCCTCAAGTCCCGGCTTCACCGGGCGCGGCTCGCCGTGCGCCAGAGGCTGTCCGAGGTGGCCGGCGGGCGCGTCCGCGCGGAGGCGGCGAGATGAAGCACGGCGAGGTAACCTGCCAGGAGTTGATCGTCGAGTGTCTCCTCGAGTTCGAGGAGGGCGCGATGCCCGAGCAAGAGCGTCGTGAGCTGCAGAGGCACTTCGAAATGTGTCCGCCCTGCATGAATTTTCTCTCGACCTACCGGGCGACAGGGAAGACGCTGAAGATGTTGAAGCCCACCGAGATCCCGCCCGCCCTGGCCCAGACGGTGCTCGCCTTCGTTCGAATGCGCCGCGAGAAGGAAAAGGGATGAAGGTCGGGACGCCGGCGCGAATGGCGATCCTTTGCGGCTTTGCCCTCATCCTCTTCTCCGCGCTCTTTTCGCTGGCCGCCTGGTACGACTGGTGGCCCCGACTCCCGCCCGGCGCGCTTCACGACACGGATCTCTGGGCGGGACTCGTCTGCGGAGGAGCACTGCTGCTTCTCCTGATCTTTCGCCGCAAACCAAGGAAAACCGCCTAGCCCTCGTCGTTGCTCACCTGCTCTCGTCGTGCTCCTCGTGCCGTCGGGGAGGGGCAACGCCCCTTCTGCCCCTGCTCGATACGCGGTGTCGTTTGAGACCGAGCGCGTCCCAATGACGCCGCGGCGACTCACGACGGTGCCCCTCGCGCCGTAGGGGCGGGGCTTGGCCCCGCCCGCCCGCTCGATGTGCGTGCGTCCCAATGACGCCGCGGTGTCTGACGACCGTACCTTGGTCCGGGCACGTCGATGACGTTAGGTCGATGAGGTTACGGCGCAGCGGAGTACATTGCGGTCTCGCACGCGCGGCGGATCCGGTAGAGGCGGGCGGCCGCGAGGGCCGCCCCTACGGCACGTGAGGCTCGACTAAGACAGAACCCGCCGGTGAGATAGAATCTCCACTCCGGCGGCGGAAGATGGGTTCGGGCCCTGTGCGACGGAAGTCTCCGAACCTCGTCAGGTCCGGAAGGAAGCAGCGATCAGGAGGCGACCCCGTGCGCCGCAGGCAAACCTGAACTCATCTTCAGCCGCCGGTAACAATCGCGGGCGGACCACTCATGCACGTCTCACTTCCAAGAAAATGGCGTCCCCGGATCTTCGACGACCTCGTCGGCCAGGAGGGTGTCGCGCGGACCCTGTCCAACGCGATCGCGGAGGGTCGCGTCGCTTCCGCGTACCTGTTGACCGGGCCGCGCGGCGTCGGCAAGACCTCGACCGCCCGCATCCTCGCGCGTGCCCTGAATTGCGAGAAGGGGCCTACGGTCCATCCCTGCAATGAATGCGCCTCCTGCCGCGAGATCCTGGCTCGCGGTGAATCGCTCGACGTCCTTGAGATGGACGGCGCGTCGAACCGGAAGATCGAGAACGCCCGGGAGTTGATCGAGACGGTACGGTACGCGCCTCAGCGCGACCGCTTCCGGATCGCCATCATCGATGAAGTCCACATGCTCACGACGGAGGCCTTCAACGCCCTCTTGAAGACGCTCGAGGAGCCTCCGCCCCATACGCGGTTCATCCTGGCCTCTACCGAGCTGCACAAGATTCCCGCGACGATCGTGTCGCGCTGCCAGCGCTTCGGATTCCGGGCGCTCACGGTCGCCGAAATTGGGGAGCAACTCAAGAAGGTCGCCGCCGAAGAGAAGATCCGCGTGACTCCGGGAGCTCTCGGGATGCTCGCCGCGGCCGCCGAAGGAAGCCTGCGGGACGGGCTCTCGCTGCTCGACCAGGCGGCCACGCTCTCGGGAGGCTCGGTGGACGAGGCCGGCTGCGCGGAGATCCTGGCGCTCGTGGACCGCGAGCTGCTGGAAGGAGTCTTCTCGGCCGCGGCCTCGGCAGATCGCGGCGCCGCCGTGGCGACGCTCGGCAAGCTGCTCGACGCCGGCGAGGATCCTCGCCGCGTGCTGAAGGAATTCCTGTCGCTTCTTCGGCGTCTCCTGATGCTCGCGGCCGGAGCCAGGGCGGACCTGTCGGAGGCCGATCAGAAGCGTTTGACCGCCCTGTCCCGCGCAATGCCGTACGAGAACCTGCTTCGCGCCGTTTCTCTGGCGATCGAGTCAGACGCTCTCACGCGGAGAGCCGACGACGCGGGAATCGTCCTCCAGATGCTCGTTCTGAAGTTGGCCGAGCTTCCGCGCTTGAAGTCGATCGAGGACGCCCTTTCCGCCGCCGCCGCCGCTGCGCCCGCGCCCGTTGCGGCTCCGCCACGGTCCGACGAGCGCGGACCGCGAATCCTCTCGTTGGTGTCGGTCGAGGCCGAGAGGGCGGCGCCCGCTCCGGCCTTACCCGCCGACGCGATTTCCCGTTTTCACAGTCTCCTGGATGCCCGGCGGAGGGTCACGGGAGCACAGGCGAGCCTGGCCGAGTCCATTCGCGTGGATGGAGACGACCTCGTTCTTCGCTTCGGCATCGACAGGGCCGCCGCAAAGGAGGCGCTGGAGGAGCCGCCGGTCCGAAAGCTGCTGACGGAGGTGGCGCGGGAGGCGTTCGGGCGCTCTTTGCGCGTGGTGTTGAAGACCGGCCCTCCCGCCGATGGCGATCTGGGCCAGGCCGCGCGCGAAGTCCCCCGCGAAGCGATCTCGCGCGAACGCGCGAGCAATCGCGCCGAGACCGACCCGGTCGTCCGGAGCGCCATGGAGCTCTTCCGGGCCGAGCTGACCGAAGTGAAGGAGGAGGAGTGAGGGAATCGGGTGATCTGCGATCGGGTGATCGAGCGATTGACCGGGGCACAGATCATCCGATCACCCGATCACCCGATCACTCGATTTGGAAGGTCTCAATGAAGTCATGAACATCCAGAAAATGATGCAGCAGGCCCAGGCCATGCAATCGAGGATGCAGCAGGAGCTCGAGGCCCTGCGTATCGAAGCCTCTTCCGGCGGCGGCATGGTCGCCGTCGAGATGTCGGGGACCAAGGAAATTCTCTCCATCAAGATCGATCCGGTCTGCGTGGATCCGAAGGACGTCGAGACGCTTGAAGACCTGATGCTGGCGGCCTGCCGGGAGGCGGCGCGTCAGGTGGACGAGGCCGTCCAGAAGAAGACCTCCGCGATGCTCGGGGGCATGCTTGGGACGTAAGAACGTAAATCGAAAAACGCAAAACGTGGCACCAGTAAGGCGATTCTCGATGTTTCGTTTTACGTTTTCCGTTTCACGTTTTACGGCTTCGGGTTCGTCCCGATGAGGGGCGTTCCGAAAGCGTTCGAGCGGCTCGCCACGGAGCTGCAGCGGCTCCCCGGGATCGGCGGCAAGAGCGCGGCGCGGCTGGCCTATTACCTGCTGCGCGCTCCGAAGGAAGACACCGAGCGCCTCGCGCAGGCGATCCTGCAGTCGCGGGAAGCGGTCAAGCGCTGCTCAATCTGCAACACGCTGACGGAGGAGGACCCTTGCGATGTCTGCTCCGATCCGGAGCGAGACGCTTCGCTCCTCTGCGTCGTCGAAGAACCGGGCAATGTCGCCGCGATCGAGAAGACCCGGGAGTTTCGCGGCCGCTACCATGTGCTCTGGGGAGCGCTCTCTCCGTTGAAGGGCATCGGCCCCGACGAGATTGACGGGGAAGGACTGCTGCGCCGCGTCACGCCGCAGGTCCGTGAAGTCATCCTCGCGACCAATCCCAACGTCGAAGGGGAGGCAACCGCTCTCTACATCGCCAGGAAATTGAAACCGACGGGAGTACGCGTGACCCGGATCGCCTTCGGCCTGCCGGTCGGCGGCGACATCGAGTACGCCGACGAAGTCACGATGGCCCGGTCGCTGGAGAACCGGCGCGACCTCTAAGAATCGGGCGATCACCCGATTCTTATCCAGCCGATCAACTCTTAAGATGACGTTCGCTCAACTATCCGCGCCGCGGGGCGTGGATGCGGGCTCGAAGCAGGCACGCTCATCCGTACAGTCCTCGGGCAGAGCGAGGGCGCCATCGGGGCCGTCCGGGCGCATGGTCTTCAGGCACCAGTACTGCGCGGTCGAAGAGGAACGGGAGAGGTCCCGCTCGGTGTAGGAGTCGGGCACGTACCAGGTCTTGGTACGCAGATGGCGGCAGAGAAAAGGGTCCAGCTCGCGTGTTCCGTTTCTGATCCCCTTCGCGAAGCGCTCCATCAGGTCAGTCATGAGTCAGTTGTCAGTTGTCAGTTGTGAATTGTGAATTGTGAATTGTGAACAGGCCCCTGGTTATTCACAGCTCACAACTCACAATTCACAATTTTTCTCATGCGAAGGCCTCGCGCAGAGCACGCTCGAGGATGACTCTTGCCAGGCGCACTTTGTAGGCGTTCTGAGCCAGGGGCTTTGCGTTCGCGACGGCCGCCGCCGCGGCCTTCGAGGCGGTCTCCGGACGGGCCGGCGCGCCGCGCAGGACCGCCTCCGCCTCGGTGGCCCGGCGCGGCGTGGGCGCGACGGAACCCAAGATGACGCGCGCCTCGCGGACCGTGCCTCCCGAGACCGTCAGGTTCACGCAGGCCTCGACCAGCGGCCAGTCGGAAGACTCCTTTTCCTTGAGCTTCTTGTAGACGGAGCGGGCGCCGGGAGGAGGAGCCGGAATCGTGACGGTCTCGATGATCTCTCCGGGCATCAGGACATTCTCGCGCCGGGCGTCCTCGGTCGGCCGCACGAAGAAGTCGTCGAGCACAATCGTCCGCCGGCCTCTGGGCGAGACCGTGTTGAGCTTCGCGCCGTAGGCCAGCAGCGCGACGGCGGTCGCGGAGGGGTGAATGCAGCAGCAGAAGAGGTCCGAGTCGAAGATCGCGTGGAAGCGGTTCTCGCCGTCCTGCGCGTAGCAGGTCGGCCCCCCTTTCTTGCGGCAGTCGAATTCCGCCAGGCGGTAGTACCAGCAGCGGGGCCGCTGGCAGAGGTTGCCTCCGAGTGTCGCCATGTTGCGGATCTGCGGGGTGGCGGCGCCTTCCGCGGCGGCGGCGAGAGCGGGGTAGAGGCGCTTGACGTCCGGGTTCGAGGCGATCCGCGCGAGTGTCGCCAGAGAGCCGATCTTCGCGGGCGGTCCAGCGGAGACCTGGTCGAGTCCCGGCACGTGTGCGATCGAGACCACTCGCTGCGGGCTGTCGAAACCCTCCTTCATTCTGTCGAGCAGGTCCACTCCGCCGGCCTTCACCTCCGAGCCCGGCCGCGCGGCTTCGCGAGCCGCCTCGGAAAGCGTCGCCGGCCGGAGGAGGATGAACGGCTTCATGCGCGGATCCCGCCCGAGTTTTTTCCGTCCAGCGCCGCCAGGACCGACTCCGGCGTGATCGGCAGACTCCGGATCCGAGCCCCGATGGCGTGCGACACGGCGTTGGCAATCGCTCCGGCGGTCGGGACCGTGGCGGGCTCTCCGATCCCAACCGAGTGCGTGTTGTTGACGCCGTCCCAGACAGGCAGGAAGATGACTTCGATGTCCGGAACGTCCTGCGCTCCGGCGATCTTGTACTGATCTACGTTGGGGTTGACCATGTGGCCTGTCGCTCTGTCCAGGATCCGGTTTTCGTAGAGAGCGTAGGAGATTCCCTGGATGATGCCGCCCTGGACCTGGCTCTCGGCGGTCAGGGCGTTGACGACGAGCCCGCAGTCGTGCACGGCGACGATTCTCTCGACGCGCACGAGTCCCGTCTCGGTGTCCACCGCGACCTGGGCGAATTGCGCGCCGGCCGTAAAATGTTTCCACGCGTCGGCGTGGTTCTCGGCGCGCTCACCGCTGGCGGAGACCCCTTCCGCCGGGAGTTTCGCGCACGCCTCGTTCCACGCGGCCCTTTTCGCATTGTCGCCCAGGATGGAGAAGACTCCTTCGGAAAAGACCACGTCGGCGGGCGCGACCCCCCAGTCCTTCGAGAGCAGCTCCGCCATGCGGCGCGTGGCCTGATAGGCCGCCGCCCGGATGGCGGGGGCGCTCGAGGGAGTCGTTGTCGAGCCTCCCGAGGCGGGGCCGTAGGGCATGCGCGTATCCCCGATCCGGACCGCGACTTTCGAGAGCGGCAGATGAAGCTCTTCGGCCGCCACGATGCCGACCATCGTGCGCGCGCCGGTGCCCAGGTCCTGCACGCCCTGGACGACCTCCGCCGAGCCGTCGCGATGGACCGTCACGGTGGCCTTCGGGCCCGTGCCGCCGGTGTTGTACCAGATGGCCGCGCCCACCCCCACGCCGCGCAGGATCGCGGGGTCGTGAGTCTGCCGCCGCGCGTCGCGTGTCGCCCAGCCGATCTTTTCGGCGCCGATTCGAAACTCCTCGCGCCGGATCTCCGAGGGGTCGTTCTTCATCCGGAACTCGAGCGGATCCAAGCCGAGCTTGCCGGCGAGCTCGTCCATCGTGGCTTCCAGAGCGAAGGAGCCCTGCGGGTGTCCCGGCGCGCGCATGGCCGCGGAGGGTCCGGAGTTGGTGAAGACGTCGTACTCCTCGGTCTTGACGTTGTCGCACGCGTAGACGTTCTTCAAAGGTCCGGACGTCCCGGTTCCGCCGTTGGTGCCGCCGTTGCCATGCACGACGAGGTGCAGGGCCGTGAGCTTCCCGTCTTTGGTCGCCGACGCCTTGATCCATTGCGAGGCGGAAGGACGGTTACCCGTCGCCAGATGCTCCTCCTTGCGGTCGAGGAAGAGCTTGACGGGCGCTTGAGCTTCCTTCGCAAGCTTCGCGGCCGTCACGCCCTCGGTCCGGGCGCCGAACTTCGCGCCGAAGCCTCCGCCCATGTACTCGGTGACGACGTGCACTTTCGACTTCGGGACTCCGAGGACCTCGGCCAGCTCGTCGCGCACGGAGAAGATCCCCTGCGTCGAGGCCCAGACGGTCAGCTCGTCCCCCTCCCAACGCGCCACGACGCCGTGGGTCTCCAGCGCCGTGTGCGTCTGGACCTGCGTCGTATACGTCCCTTCGACGACGGCGTCGGCCTGGCGGAGACCCTGCTCGATATCCCCCTTCGAGGAAGCCCGCGGACCCTGCAGGTTGCCGTTGCGGGGAAGCTGTTTCGCCGCGGAGGGCAGATCTCCGGCGCTCGTCTTCGTCTCGACCTTCTTTTCGAAGACGAGTGGGGCTTCCGTTTTTCGGGCGGCCGCAGGGTCCACCACGAACGGGCGGGTCTCATAGGCGACCCGGATCGCCCCTATCGCGTCGAGCGCGCGCTCGGGCGTATCCGCGGCCACTGCCGCGACTTCCTGGCCGGCAAACCGCACGGCCTCGCCGGGCTTCACGATCGCGAGCGCCGCCTTGACTCCCGGCATGCGTTGCGCCGCCGAGAGGTCCAGCGACTTGACGACCGCCGCCGGGTGCGAGCTGCGCAGGATCTTGCCGTACAGCATGCCCGGCAGGAGCACGTCGATCGAATAGCGCGCCGCTCCGGTCGCCTTCGCGACGCCATCCAGGCGTGCCACACGCGTTCCGAGAATGGAGAACTTCCGAGAAGGGTCCCACGGTGCCGGGTCGTTGGCGGCGATCTCGACTTCCTTCTCCTCGAACTTGCCGTTGAAGCCGAGGCGGAGCTTCGCCTTGCTCACCTCATGCCTCCTCGGCTTCGAGGGCCTCAGCCGTGCCGACGTCCACGCGGTCGTCCGACTCGAGCCGGGAGACGGAACGCGACGGGCGGTAGGCGATCTGGTTCTCCTCGCCTCCCACCTCCCGCCTCCCGCCTCCCGCCGTCTTAAGGCCGGCGGCTCGTTCCACGGCTTCGAAGACGTGCGGATAGGTGCCGCAACGGCAGAGATTGCCGGAGACGGCGTGCCGGATCTGTTCCCGCGATGGCTTCGGATTGCGGTCGAGAAGCGCCTTGCACGACATCACTATCCCGGGGGTGCAGAAGCCGCACTGGAGAGCGTCGGCGGCGACGAAGGCTTCCTGGATCGGCGCGAGGCGGCCGTCGGAAGCCAGTCCCTCGATCGTGGTGATCTTTTTTCCCTGAACCTCGGCGGCCAGAAGCAGGCACGAGCAGGCCGAGTCACCGTCGATAAGAACGGTGCAGGCGCCGCAGGCGCCGCGGCCGCAGACGACCTTGGTTCCGGTCAGGCCCAGCCGCTCTCGCAGCGCGTCGGCAAGGACGACGCGGGTTTCGACGGTCAGGTGGTGAAGTTTGCCGTTGACCCTCAGTTCGATCGGAACGGCTTGTGGCCCGAGCGCCCGGCCGGAAGCCGCCTCCGCCTTGCCTCCGACTCCCGCGGCTACCACGCCGGCGACGGCACCGCGCACGAGATCGCGGCGCGTGAATCCGGATTTCCGCTCTTCGTCGCTCATAGGGTCTGCGACCAGTCGGAGGATATCCGAAAGGAAGGGTCGAGAGTCAAGTGATCGGGTGATCTGCTCACCCGAGACTCTCAGCTCCCGTCGATGATTTGCCGATAGTCTTCCGGAGTATCGATGTTCTGGACAACCCCACGATCCTGGACGGGGATCTCCAGCAACGCCTCCGGTCTCATACGCCAGAGATGACGGAGACCTTCTTGCGGCGGAATCCCCATGATCGTTTCAAGCAGATCCCGGCCGATGAGCGCGGGATGGCCGCGGCGCAAACGGTAACAAGGCACGAGCGCGTAAGCGGGGTCTGCGCGGCGAGCCAGCAGCCTGATCGTGCCCCGCGAGACGGCCGGATGATCGGCGGGCCAGATGAAGACGGCCTGGGCGCCGGAGGAGACCGTCTCGAGTCCCAGGCGGATTGAGATGAGCATCTCCTCTTTCGGACGAGCGTTGAAGATGACGCGCGCGCCGGCTCGGCTCGCCCGCTCGGCAGCCTCCGGAAGATCCGGCCTCAAAACGGTGACAACTTCCGTTATTCCTGCCGCCGCGAGGGTCTTGAGGACCGTCTCCAGCAGGGTCGAGCCGCCGAAGGGGAGCAGGATCTTCTCGCGCCCCATCCGGCGCGAGAGGCCGGCCGCCGGCACGACCGCGGCGAGGATCATTTCTTCTTGGCCGGGATCGTCGGGGGACCCGCCGCCGACTCGCGGGCGAGCGCCTGCAGCCATCGCCGCCCGGCCTCCAGTCTGTCGATCACTCCGCGGCGAGCCTGGAGACGGGATCCCGCCGGCGCGGAGGAAGAGCGCAGACGTCGGACTTCTTCGCCGAGCGACCTGTCCAGAGCGAAAAGCGCGGCGCGCTGTCCTCCGGGAGGCAGGACATCCAGGAAGGCGACGCGGGCAAGGAGAGGGTCTTTGCCCTGCTGCGGGAGCGGGGCGGCGAGCCAGGCGCGGAACTCTCTTCTTCCGGCGGCCGTCACGCGATAGAGGTTGCGGCGAGGTCCTCCTCGGGGGCCGAGCACCTTCAAGTGCACGTGTCCGGCCCTCCTCAAGCGGGCCAGAACGGGATAGATCTGGGAGAACTTCGCCCGCCAGATCGAGTCGAGGTCCTCGCGCATGGCGCGCTCGAGATCGTATCCGGTCCTCGGTTCCTCGGAGAGCAGGCCCAGAAGGATGTGGGGAAGCGACATCGGGAAACTATATCAAAATAGATATAGCTGCGTCCTCTTTTGGAGTCAGAGAACAACCCAAGGGTCAAAAAGCAAGCAAAAAAACGGGGGCCTTAAGGCCCCCAAGAGATTCCGACAGTAAATCGTAAACTACTGATTTACTTCTTCTTTTTGCCGCCCTTCTTCGCTTTCTTCGCGGCCTTCTTCTTGGTAGCCATCGTGTCACCTCCCTCCCGACAGCTGATTGACAGCCTTGGGGCGAGGTGCTAATTTTGCCGCCCCCACGCAGGGGCGTATCGCCTTCAGTCTGTCGCTGCCGATCGATTGATGGGTCATACGTTCTTCAATCGCCGGGTGGGCCACAACCCATCCGGCGATTTCATTCTAAGGACTTCTTTCCGAGACTCAAGAAGAATCTGTCTCACAGGTTGTGATCATTCTCGGCGCACCCGGCCCGGATGTCAAGCGCCGAGGACTCCCGACTAGAATCTCCGACGATGTCTTCCTCCGAGACGATCACGGTCGCTCACAGTCCAGACTCCGACGACGCGTTCATGTTCTACGCGCTCGCGGAAGGACGCGTGGAGACGGAGGGGCTTTCCTTCAAGCACGAGCTCGCCGACATCGAGAGCTTGAACCGCCGGGCTCTCGCCGGAGAGCTCGCGGTGACGGCAGTCTCCTTTCATGCCTACGCTCATCTGGCGGATCGTTACCTCCTGCTCCCGCATGGAGCCTCCTTCGGCGACGGCTACGGGCCGGTCGTCGTGGCACGGCGGCCGGTCTCGCGCGAGCAGATTGCGCGGGGCGGCGTCACGGTCGGCTCTCCGGGAAGATTGACGACGGCGGCGCTGGCGCTCTCTCTGTGGGCCCCCGGAGTCCGAATGGAAGTCCTTTCCTTCGACGCGATCGCCCCGGCGGTTCTCCAGGGACGGCTCCCCGCGGGAGTGCTCATCCACGAAGGGCAGTTGAGTTTCCGGAGGGAAGGACTGACGGAGGTCGTGGATCTGGGCCGCTGGTGGAAAGAGGAGACCGGCTTGCCGCTTCCCCTGGGGGGCAACGTCGTCCGGCGCGATCTCGGCTCGGAGACGATCGGGCGGATCTCGCGCGCCCTTTCGCGCTCGATCGAGTATGGCCTCGAGCATCGCGAGGCGGCCCTCTCGCACGCCATGCGCTACGCGCGGGGGCTCGACCGGGGCAGCGCCGACCGCTTCATCGGCATGTACGTCAACGCCTGGACGCGGAGCTACGGCCCGGAAGGGCGCCGAGCCGTGCAGACGCTTCTTGACCGGGGCCATGCCGCCGGCCTCATCCCGGCCGTGACCGCCGAGTACGCCCCGGAGCCATAAGACGTTAAACGTGAGACGTCAAACGAAGCCCTCCGCGCGTTCCGCGTTTCACGTTTCGCGTTTCACGTTTCACGGCCCCAAGATATGAACCCGCGCCGGCTGGAGGCACCCGTCTTGATGCTGCACCTGGCGGCGTTAGCACTGGCCCTGGGGCCGCCGATCTTCTTTGCTCTGGCGGTGGCTCCGGCCTCCTTCCGGGTTCTGCCGACACGGGACCTGGCGGCGAGCCTCCAGAGTCCTATCCTGACGGCGGCCTGCCGCCTCGCCGAGGGAAGTTTTGCCGTGCTCTTCCTGACGTCCTGGCTTCTGGGACGGTGGTGGGACGCGGCACGGTTGACGCGGACCCTTGCCACGCGCGCCGCCATCCTCGGAATGATCACGGCCGTCGTCATCGAGAGTCTGCTCATCCCGCCCATGGACAAGATCCGAACGGAGGCCGGGTTGCTCGACACGCTGCCCTTGACAGACCCTTCGCGGATGCTCCTCGCGCGCTACCACCGCCTGGCGACCGGCTTCTTCTCCGCGGGACTCGTCGCGGCCGTCGTCATCCTTCTCGCGACGGTCCGTCTGATCCTCGCGCACCGCAAGGTGCCTGTCTCGCCACCCGCGCCACCATCCGTTCCGAAGCTGCTCGATCTCAGCGACGTCTAGCCTCTTGTCATCCTGATATGGAATGACCTTTTTCAAGCGAGAAGTAGATCAAGGGTTTCTGGCTCGTGGATGTTTCCAGGAGACGGAGGCGGCTGAAGAGGCAGGGCGCTTCGACGAGGAGGCACTCTGATATTCGCGGATTGCTCCCTTGTGAGGAGTAGAGCCAGCATGACAGTGGTTCGTCGGGAGAGGCCGCTGTCTGAGAGCGCGAGTTAGGGAGCAGGGGCTCCCGTATCGCAAGGATGACTCGCGGGTTCTCCTTTTCGTGCCTGATCTCATCTGCCGCCTTCGTCTCCTGGGTATTTCTGTACGGGTGCTACGGAGTCTGTTCGGTTGCTACGCTGCCTGACGCCGGATCGCGGCGGATTCCTGCAAGGCCGCCCAGACGAAGCCGACGAGTTCTCGAGCGACGGCCACGATCAACTTGCTGTAGGGTTTTCTTCGAAGAAACAAGCAGCGATACCGGCGATAAAGCCGCTGCTGAGCCTTGTCGGCCAGAGCGATGATCGACGCGGGTTTGCCCTCTCGCCTCTTGCGCAGAATGGCTCCCACCGAAGGGCTATGCCGATACTGATGGGCGGCCTCGACAAGGACCCGGCGGACGTGCGCGTTGCCGGCCTTGGTGATGCTGCCGCGGGAGACCTTCTCGGAACTGCTGTGCTCGCTGGGGACCATCCCCAGGTACGCCATCAGCTGCCGCGGCGAGGTGAAGCGCTCGATGCCGTGCAGCTCGGCGACGATCGTCATCGCCGTCACCGTGCTGATGCCCCGGAAGCAGACCAGCGCCCCGACCGCCATAGAGTAGGGCTCCTTCTGAGCGAAGTCCTCCAACTGCGCCGTCAGGTCCGCCAGCCGGCTCTGCGCCTGATCGACGGCCAGCAAATAGTCGCTGAAGACCACTCGATCGGCTTCCTGCTCCCAGCGGATCGCCAGCATCCATCGGCGATGGCTCAGCGTCCAGTTGCTCCTGCCCGGGCCAAACAGATATCCCCGCCGCAAGAGCAGCTTGCCCAGCCGGTGCCGGCACCGGGCCAGATCCTCCAGGACATCCTCACGACAGCGGACGAGGTCTCGCACAGCCTCCTCCTCGACCGTCGGCGGCCGGACCTGCGTCAAGAGCCCGGCCTTAAACAGCTCTACCAGCTTGCGCGCATCCCGACGGTCCGTCTTGATCCGCTGCCCGGGCTTGACCGGAATCAAAGACGGCGCCACCACCACGCACCGCACCCCCATCGCCTCGATCTGCCTCTGCAGTGCATAGCCGCACGGCCCCGCCTCGTAGCAGAAAACCACCTCTCCGCCTGCTTCACGCTGCGCCTTCCTCACCATCCGCTTAGTCGTCGCAGGCTCGTTGACCACCTCCCACTCCACACACGCGGCCCGATCCGCGTAGAGCGCCGCCACTGCGAAAAACCTCTTGCTCGTATCCATCGCTACGTAACTGATACCTTTACTCATGACCGGCTCCTTTCGTATGCGGCTCTGGCACGCCGCGTGTTAACCCGCGATTTTGCGACCGCGAGCCGGTCATTTCCATATTGTCTGAGCGCAGCGAAGGATCTGCTCCGTCTTCTCGGGCAGGGCAGATTCTTCGGGCCTGCGGCCCTCAGAATGACAAGGGAAAACACCTAAGACCTGCGGCGCCGCAGCGCCGTCACCACCAGCCACACGCCGGCGGCGACGAGCAGCCACGGCCAGAGAAAGACGATGCGCTCGAAGAAGTCGGTCAGGTTCACCTGGCGCGCGATCGCCGCGCCGGCCGCGGTACCCAGGAGGATCACCGCCGGCGCAAGCCAGGGACCCCGGCGGTCGTGTCCGGCGGCGCGGTCGAGAGCGGCGATGAGCAGGAAGCCGGCTCCCAGACCCGCCAGCAGCGTCGCCCACCGTGGGACCCACGGCTCGAGCGCGCTTTGCAGCAGGAATCCGCCGCCGAGGCCGAGAAGGACGCCTCCCGGAAGGAGCGGTCCCCGAAAAGAGCGCAAAGCCGAAATGGCAAGGAAAATCGCCCCGAGAAGAAGAAGAGTCGGACCCGGTCCGGAAAAAGCGACGGACCGGCGCAGGAGAAAGAAAGCTCCGATGAGAGCCAGCACGATCCCGAGGGTCAGGCCTCTGCGGTCGTTCATGGCTCGTTCGAATCGATCGGGGTGTCTCCCTCCCATTGAAAGAAGCCCCGCCCCGACTTCTTTCCAGTGCGCCCGCCGGCGACCAACTTGCGCAGGATCTCCGGCGGGCGGAATCGCTCCTCGCTCAAGCGCGACGCCAGTGTCTCGGCGATCGAGAGCCGGACATCCAGACCCACCAGGTCGCTCGTCTTCAGAGGACCCATGCGGTGGCCGTAGCCGAGTTCCACCGCGCGGTCGAGATCTCCCGGGCTCGCGACGCCTTCCTCGACCATGCGCATGGCTTCGAGACCCAGCGCCAGCCCCAGCCGCGAGGTGGCGAACCCCGGAGAGTCGGCGACGCGGATGGTCTGCTTTCCAAGCTGCCGCGCGAAGGTGACGGCCTTCTCTTCGGTCTCCCGGGACGTCTCCGGTCCGCTCACGACTTCGACGAGCGGCATCGCGGCGACCGGGTTGAAGAAGTGGATTCCGACGACGCGGTCAGGGCGCCGGGTCGCCCGGGCAAGCTCCGCGATCGAGAGCGAAGACGTGTTGGAGGCGAGCACGGCCTCCGGCGGACACAGCCGATCGAGAGACTCGAAAACCCTTTCTTTCAGAGCGAGCGACTCGGGCACGGCCTCGATGGCGAGATCCGCGCCGGTCTCCTCTTCCTGCCGTTCCAGGATTCGAAGCCGTCCGCCCGCCGTCTCGACCCTTTCGGCTGGCAGCTTTCCTCGCGCGGCCGCGCGCCGCCAGGAAGCCTCGATGGATTCTCTCAGGCGGCCCCGCGCTTCACTGTCCTGCTCGAAGATCGCGGTGTCGAAGCCGCAGAGGGCGCAGAGTCCCGCGATACCGCGCCCCATCGTGCCGCCCCCCACGATCAGAACTCGCCGCGCCTGCATTCCCGGATTATATGGACCGGACTCGATGGCGTGGCCGAGGGCTGGCAGCTATCTGATGAGAGCGGCTCCATTGCTCCAGAGAATCCTCTCCTTGGCCGCCTCGGACAGCGGCAGCGCCAGGAAATCCTCGAGGTTCCTCTTCATCGAGAGGACGCCCGGGCTGGGATAGTCGGTTCCCCAGAGGCACTTGTCCGACAGGTCCTCCAGGCGCGGCAGATACTCGAGGAGCTTCTTCGGAGGGATTCCGGAGAGGTCGAGATGGACGTTCGGGTGCCGGCGAGCGAGGAAGGCGGCCGTCGGCATGAAGAGCGGGCGTCCCGCGTGCGCGAGGATGATCGAAAGCCGCGGAAAATCGACGGCGACGTCGTCGGCCGTCATCGGGTCGCTGTACCGGTTGCGCGCGCCCGGAAAAATTGAAGTCCCGGTGTGGATCATGACGGGTCGGCCCATCGCCTCCGCCGTCGCGTAGATTTGCCGCAGCGCCTCATCCCCGTCCCGGTAGCCGTTGGCGGCGAAGAGCTGATGAGGAGGATGGAGCTTCAACATGCGTATGCCGAGCCGCTCGAAGAGACGCCCGGTCTCGGAGGCCGCGTCACGAGCGAAGCGGGGATGCACCGAGCCCACGGCGACCAACCGGTCCTCGTGCCCGCGGACGAAAGCCGAGACCCAATCATTGACCGTCTCCGTAAAGCCAAGGACATCGGGCGCCGAATAGTTGATCAGGGCGGCGCGCTCGATTCCCTGCTCGTCCATCAGCCGGAGCAGCTCCGCGGGCTCCGCCAGCGCCCGCTCGATGCGCGGCAGATCCCGCCGGCCCGCCGTCATGACCGATAGGGCCCCGGGCTTCAACTGTTCCCAGGGCTGGACGTGAATATGGCAGTCAAACACTCTCATGATGGAATGGCGATTGTAGGAATGACGATGGATCGACTAAGAGCGGGAACCCAATCTCTCAATCGTCAATCCTTCCATCATCAATAGACGTGGGTGAGTCCGATGCGCACGCGGAAATGCGCCCGGTCTCGTTCTCCCGTCAGCTCCGAGCCGGCTCCGACGAAAAAGATCGTCTGGATTCCGATGCGCTGCCGGAGGCCTGCTTCGATGGCCAGGACCCTGTTAGCGCCGCGGACCGGATTGGTGCTCACGTCCACGTCGGCGACGAGGAGAGTATCGGTAAATCTCCGAGGGTTCACGACGCAGTCAGCGCCGAGGACTCCTTCGAAACGGTCGTAACGCTCGGTGCTACCCGTAGCTCCCAGGCGCGTCCACAGGAAGTTGCCGTGGACGCGAAACGTCTCGAAGGACCGGGTCGCGAGCGCCGCCAGATGCAGGTCGGTTCCCTTTGAATCCAGCCCCGTGGGGAACTCGACGCCCGCGCGCACGGCGATCGCTGGCCAGGCGGCGGTCTCCGTTCTCAACTGGTACAGCGCGTGGAGCACGATGTCGCCGGAGGAGATGCCGCGCAGGGCGTTGCGGCCCGGACGCGTGACGTAGCGGACGCTTCCTCCCAGCTCCAGTCCCCGCGCCATCCCGTAGAGGAGCGAGAAACCGGGGCCGTGGTCGTTTAATCGGTTCTGTCTCACGTTGTAAGTCCAGTCCGCGGACCCGGAGAAGGCGCGGAAAGAGACCGGCCGCGCGTCCTCGATTGAAAGGGGACGCTCGAGCTCGAGGTCGCTCAACAGCTGGGCAGAGGCTGCTTGCGCCGCGAGTGCCAGCAACGCGGCCAGAATTGTCCTTTGCGTCCGGCGCCGACTAGCGCTCACCGATCCCCTTCGCGGGAAGGCCGTAGCGTCTCGCGACGCCGCGCAGGCGCTCGTCGCGCTGCCGGCGAGCTTCGAGCGTCGCACCGCCGGGAATCAGGGCCTCCAGGACGTCCCGGCGCAATTGCTCGACCCGGTCGAGCGCTCGCGCAATACCGGGGAAAGCTTCCGCAATGGCGGGGGCCGCGGCGGCGTACGTCGTCTCGCCGGCAGGGTGATCGCCTTCGTACGCCCGGTCGAAATCGGCGATCGTCTGTTTGACGCGCCAGCGCTGCTGCGCGAAGTCGGGCGTCGTCAGGTCGGCAGCCGCG
>WNGE01003061.1_pt1 | contig 19934 bp, 18 predicted proteins | sample 5400651 | NCBI WGS metagenome assembly WNGE01 (sample SAMN13153370, study PRJNA577476) | soil metagenome | isolation source: 60 cm soil or saprolite under grassland replicate 2 | place: USA:California | collected 2016-06-15
TGCGCCTGCTCACCCTGCTGGGTCCAGGCGGGATTGGCAAGACCCGTCTCGCCATCGCGGTCGCCACCCAGATGCGCTCCTTCTTCGTTGGTGGCACCTGCTTCGTTGGGTTGGCGGCTTTGAACGACCCGCAGCTGGTCGTGCCCACCATTGCCCGGGAGTTGGGGCTCAAGGAAAGTGGAAACCGGCCGCCCCTGGAGCAGGTGCAGGCCTTTGTAGGTGAGCAACATTTCCTGCTCGTGCTTGATAACTTCGAGCAGATCGTGGCCGCTGCTCAAGAGCTCGAAGAGCTTCTGGCTGACTGTCCCGGGCTCTCGATCCTTGTGACGAGTCGAGCAGTGCTTCATCTCTCTGCCGAGCAGGTCGTTCCCGTCACTCCCCTTTCACTGCCCAGTCTCTCCACCTCTGATAACGAGGACATCGCCGAGTCTGCAGCAGTGACCCTCTTTGTGCAACGGGCACGCCACATCCTCCCCAGCTTTCACTTGACTCCCACCAACGCACGAGCAATTGCGGAGGTATGCATGCGGCTGGATGGCCTGCCCCTGGCCATTGAGCTGGCGGCCGCTCGTGTGAAACTGCTGCCGCCCCAGGCCCTCCTGGCACGCCTGTCGCAGCGTTTGCAACTACTTACTGGTGGTCCACGCAGTTTGCCTGTTCGCCAGCAGACGCTGCGCAGTACCATCCACTGGAGCTATGATCTCTTAGGACCAAAGGAGCAAGCGCTCTTTCACCTGCTATCTGTCTTTGTGGACGGCTGGCGGCTTTCGGCTGCCGAGGCACTCTGTCAGGAAATAGGCCAGGCTGACCTGGATGTTTTGAACAGCCTCTCGGCACTCTTGGATAACAGCCTCATCCAATCGAGCGAAGAAGGAGCCGAGGAGCCACGCTTCCTGATGCTGCAAACCGTGCGCGAGTTTGGGCTGGAGAGGCTGGAGGCTCTCGGAGAACTGGAAAGGACCCGAGTGGCGCATGCCCACTACTTCCTGGCTCTGGCCGAACAGGCCGAGCCTGAACTTCACGGTCCCAACCAGGCAATGTGGGTAGCTCGACTGGAGCACGAGCACGACAATCTGCGCGAAGCCCTGGAGTGGGCGCTGGAAAAGGTGATAGACGAACAGGCGGCAGAGCGCAGGGAGATCGGCATGCGCTTGAGCGCAGCACTGAAGGAATTCTGGATGATCCTTGGGCACTATCGTGAGGCTCGTACGTTTCTAGAGCGCGCCCTCGCTTTGAGCGAAGGGACCCACACAGCCGTGCGTGCCAGGGTCTTACGAGCGATTGCATCTGTTGCGGATTGTCAGGGCGACATTGATCGGATCGAGGTGGTGGCAAAGCTGAGCCTGGCCCTCTCCCGAGAACTGGAGGACACCTGCGGTATTGCTGAGTCCCTCGGCTCGCTGGCAGCTGCCGCCTGGTTGAGAGGAAAGATCGTCGAGGCCATCTCCCTTCATGAAGAGCAGGTGAGACTCCTGCGGCAAGTGGGAGAGCCAGGGGAAGTTGCCGCGGCTCTCTTCCCATTGGCAGAGCACGTCAGCACGCATGGGGAGTACGCCCAGGGACAGGCGCTCTTCGAGGAGGCACTCCAGCTCTTTCGGCAAGCAGGCAACGAGCTCTGGGTCGGTGGCACACTCGTCCACTCGGCCTCCTGGCTCTGGTTTACGCTGGGCGATCTGGCGATTATGCGCCAGCGGGTCCAGGAGGGACAGGCACTCATCACCAGGGTGGGCGACCGAGCCTGGAGTGCTGAATGCTTATGGGTTGCCGCACTGCTGGCCCTCTCTGAGGGAGAGCCGGTCAGAGCATCCAGCCTGGCTCAAGAGAGCCTGAGCGTCTATCGGGAGATGGGAGATCCCTGGTATAGTGCCTGGTCGCTGCACCTTTTAGGAAGGATTGAGACACTGCGGGGTGAGATGCCCGCAGCTCGTACGTATTATCAGCAGAGTCTGGCGCTCAACCAGCAAGTAGGAGAGAAGTGGATGACCCCCTTCAATCTAGAGGGACTGGCCGGTGTGGTCTCCACCCAAGGTGCGCTTCGATGGGCAGCCCAGTTGTGGGGAGCGGCAGAGGCCCTGCGCGAGGCAATAGACGTTCCCCGGCTGCCTGTTGATCGTGTCGGCTATGAGCAAGCAGTAGGTGCTGCACAGGCGCAACTTGGAGAAGAGGCTTTTGCTTCCGCGTGGCAAGAGGGTTGGATGACGAAACTGGAGCAGGTTATTGACGAGGCAACTCACCGGTGAACGGTGGAGTTATATTCAGGTGCCACAGAAGGAGTCAGCGTGTTGAAAAACCGCAAAGCGCCATGGGACGTAATCAAGGCAGAGGAAGAAGTCTTTGTCGAGGCCATTGTTGATCAGTGTCAGCAAGCCGGGTTAGTCTGGGGCAAAGAACTCTACGCAGATGCCACTAAAGTGCAGGCCAATGCCGCCCTCTCCTCTATGAAACCCCGTTTTGCCGTTGAAGCCCATCTGGCAGCCCTCTTTCCTCAAGAGGTACAGGAGAAGGCACAGGAAGAGTCTCTCCAGCAAGGAAAGGGGTTAGACCAAGAAGTTGCTGATGAGCGGATGGATCCTCCGTCGGCACGCGTTGCCTGCATTCCACCTGAAGACGATGACGAATTGCTTGAGCTTTCGTTTCCTCGCCAACTCTCGAATGCTATGGATGAGGCTCTCCAAGAGGAGTTAACGCAGGGGAATAGGCAACGGCATGATTGGATTGAACGACTGGGAGAACCCGAGCGCGAGGTCAGACGTGGACACTACCGTCGCATGGCGGATTTCTGGGTGAGTACGACGGATCCCGACGCCACGATGATGAACTGCAAAGGAGAAGGTACACGCCTGGGCTATCACACCCACTATGTGGTGGACGGGGGAAAGGCGCGCATCATCTTAGCCGCCTTGGTGACTCCGTCTGAGGTCATGGAGAACCAACCTGTCTTAGATCTCCTCTGGCGTGTACGCTTTCGCTGGAAACTCTGGCCCCGTCAGTTTACTGGAGATACCACCTATGGGACGGCGGAAATTATCACCGCTCTCGAACAGCAGCACATTCGTCCTTATGTTCCCCTGCCCGATTTTGACCAACGAACCAACTTCTTCGGGCAACGGGATTTCCTCTATGATGCGGAACACGATCGCTATATCTGTCCCAATGGAGCCGAACTGCGTCTGTTGCCTTCCGGCTGTACCGATCGGTTCAAGCAGTATCGAGCCAAGGCCAGCGTGTGCAATGCGTGTCCGCTCAAAGCACAGTGTACGACCAGCAGTACCGGGCGCAAACTGAGTCGTCATGTAGCCGAAGAAGCCTTTGAACGCGTGCGAGCCTTTCATCAAACAGACGCCTACAAGAAAGCCATGAATAAACGGAAAGTGTGGGTCGAGCCACTGTTTGCGGAGGCCAAAGACTGGCATGGGATGAGACGCTTCCGTTTACGTCTCCTCTGGCGCGTGAACATCGAGGCACTCTTGAAAGCGGCTGGACAAAATCTCAAGCGCTTGCTCAAGAAGCGAGGGGGGGACGCCGTCCTTTCCCAGCAGAGGCCCTCTGTGCCTTCTTTTTGGCTACGTATGGCTGGTTGACTCGTCCTTCTTTGGAAAAGAGGGTATTTCCTTCTTGCTTAGCTCAGCTTATCGTGCGAGCAAGCACGCCTGGGTTCCCTTCTACCGATGAGCTTTGTGGGAGACTTTTTCAGCACGCTGCGCACTTATATCGCACATTGTATCCTGGACTTTGCACATTTTTCCACGGGCCGTCTTTTTGACCTCTTCCGGTACAATGCGAGGAATAGCTGTACTCTTTGCACGAGAAAAGGAGGTTTCTCTCATTGGTATCATATCATCTTGCGATGCTCTTAGCTCCATTCCGACCTGCTTTTACCAGACCAACCTGGCAAAAGGTTGTGCTCCTTGTCGCGGGAACTCTGCTGACGCATGGGCGTAGGACCGTCGCGGCAGCTCTGCGAGCGGTAGGACTGCACGAGGAAAGGCATTTCAATCGGTTCCATCATGTCCTCAGTCGTGCTCGCTGGTCTCCTCTTCGGATCAGTCGCATCCTCTTGCTGCTGCTCGTTCAGACGTTTGTCCCCAAAGGGGGAACAGTCGAGCTAGTGATTGACGAAACATTGGAACGGCGATGGGGACCCCATATTCTCAAGTGTGGGTACTACCATGACCCTGTACGCTCATCGGAGAAACATAAGAGGATCGCCGTGGCTTGAAGTGGCTCTGTCTGATGCTCATCGTGACGCCTCCGTGGACGAGCCGATCCTGGGCCCTTCCTTTTCTCTGTGTCTTGTTGACTTCAGAGGAGGTAGATACGAAGTTGGGACACCGGCACAAAACGGTTCCAGAGTGGACCAAACAACTCGTAAAGATGATCCGACGATGGCTTGCTGACCGAGCCATCAAGCTTGTTGGCGATGGAGCCTACAGCGTGGTTGAGCTAGGAACGGCTTGCCAGAAGCAGCAAGTGACGCTTATTGCCCCGTTGCGTTTTGATGCCTGTCTCTACACCCCTCCTCCAGCACGGTAACCACGCCAAATGGGGCGACCACGCCTGGTTGGACAACGCCTCCCGCAGCTTGATCAAGTGCTCTTTGATCCACATACTCTCTGGCAGAAAGCCTGGGTCACATGGTATGGACAAGGCAAACGGGGCATTGAATGGTGCAGTGGAACGGCTCTATGGTATCGCGGAGGTCAAACGCCTTTACCCATCCGCTGGGTCTTGACCCGTGATCCCGAAGGGAAACACGAGCCACGGGCCTACTTCTCGACCGATCAAACCCAATCTGGCCTTTCCATCATCACCGACTTTATGAAACGCTGGTGTGCTGCAGTCACCTTTGAAGAGAGCAGGGCCTATTTGGGGGTGGAGACCCAGCGACAATGGTCTGACCTCGCGATCGAACGGATGACACCTTGCCTCTTTGGACTCTACAGCTTGGTCGCGCTGCTTGGGCAGGTCCTCCATCCTACAGGGGAGATTCCCTTGCAACAAACAGCGTGGTATCGAAAGCATCAGGCGACCTTTATCGATGTACTTGCTGCTGTACGGCGTCATCTGTGGAAGGATTTCCGTTATTCGACATCACCCCAAAACGCTGATGTCATTTTACTTCCACGCTCAGACCTCTCTCGCTTTGCTGATATCGTCCGTTCCTCAGCTTAAATTGTGCAAAGTCCAGGTATCCTACCGTCAAAAATACACGTAAAGGCCGGATGTGTGATCAAACATGCTCAATCCCTCTGACTACTCCAGGCGCCAACTTCCCATCTCCGTCCAAAGGGCGTGCATCATATCTGTCTGCAAGATGGTAAACAGCCTTCAAGCGAGCTTCACCAATAGTGATATAGGTGGCGAAACCCAAAAGCGAGCTTGAACGCTGAGGAAGGAGGCTGGCACTCTGGCTCCGTTTGTCAATTCGCCACCACTACCAGGATGCGGAAGAGCCCCTTTCATAGTGCTAAAACCACGCGGCTGCAGATTTTTCAGGTTCCTTTCTCGGTCTGCATAAGGAGATATGTTCAAAAAACGCCATTCTCATTTGGAGATTCTTTCGGCACTTCTTGACCCACTTCCCACTCCTCAATAATCTGGTTGTCCTTGAAGCGAAAGATGTGGATCAGCGCGATCCAAGGACTACTCGGTGTGAGCCGAACTCGCCCGTGAACTGCTACCAGATCTCCGTCCTCAAGAGCGCGCACCGCTTCAAATTCCTTGTTGGGGAATTTGGCTGCACTTTCCTCCATCCCAGCTAAAAGTGATGCTCGATCACCCGGAAAATATGGGTTGTGATGACGAAAATCCGGATGGACATATTTTTCGTACGCTTCGCGTACGTTCCCGGGGGAAGCAAGGCGCAGGAATGCTATGGCACTCTCTTTTTTGTTCATCGTTCTTTTCCTTCATATGCTTTCTGTAAGGTTGCGAGATCAAATTTCTTCATCGGCAAGAACGCCTGCGTGATCCGGTCAATCTGCTCACGAGTGCCGTTTTTCATCATCTCGCCAATGGCAGTTGGCCAGACCTGCCAGGAAAGACCAAACTTGTCTTTCAGCCAGCCACATTGTTCCGCTTGTGGATCAGCAGACAGCTTTTCCCAGTAGTAATCTATTTCTGCTTGCGTTTCGCAGGGCACAAGAAAAGAGATGGCTTCATTGAACGCAAAATGATGTTCACGTGCGCTATCCATCGCGCCAAACTCCATGCCTTCCAAGGTGAAAGCCATGTACTTGACCGTTCCTTCTTTGTCCGGCTCTTCTCCCTTGCCGTAGCGGGTAAGAAAGACGGTTTGTGCGTGCTGAAAGACTGAGGTGTAAAAGGTGACCGCTTCTTCTGTTTTTCCGCAGACCGGTCCAACAAACATGAGCACAGGAGTTATTGTCTGCTGTATGTCATTGTTGCCTGCATAAATAACCTGCCAAGAAAGACCGTATTTATCTTCTACCCAGCCATATCTTTCGCTGAACGGATAGGCGTCAAGCGGCATCAAAACGTTCCCGCCGAAAGAGAGTTGTTCCCATATCGCATCAACCTCCTCTTTTGTCTTCAACTTGACATGGAATGAGGCGGAGGGATTGAATTTGAAGAGCGGACCAGCACTAATCGCCATGAATGGCTGATTGGCGAGGACAAACGAAACAAGATCACAATCGCCTGAGGGAGTATCGTGCAGTGTAATTATATTCGTCACTCGTGAATCCGGCAGTAAAGACGTGTAAAACTCGGCAGCCTCTTTCGCTTCTTTGTCAAACCAGAAATGCGGTGTGATGTTTGGCATGATGTGGTTCCTTTCTTTGCCATATCTGGATTCGTTTCTATACGTTACCATGTTTATCATAGGGTGTCCACTCGCCAACTTATTTGCCGTTACTCACGTATCCAGAGCGCATTTTCGGGCTCATTCCCAAATGGGTAGTGGTGGTGAATTGTCAAACGGAGCCCCAGGGCTTGGCCATCATCCACTTCTGAAGCTGTCACCGCAACATCTGCAGGCATTCTATGCTAAGAAGTTGGATGAAGGTCTTTCCCCAACCACGGTTATCAGCTTTCACAAAATGCTCCATTTAGCTCTCGATAAGGCTGTCCATTGGGGACTCGTGCCTCGAAATGTATGTGATGCTGTCGAACCCCCACATGTGAAGCGCTTCGAGATTCAGCCGCTCAATACAGAGCAAATACAGCAATTTCTCACTGCGGCTCGCGGCCATCGCTTAGAAGCTCTTTTTGTCCTAGCGCTGGCAACCGGTATGTGTAGGGGGAACTGCTGGCTCTCAAGTGGCGAGATATAAACTTTGCAGCAGTAACACTACAGGTACGGCGTATACTCACACATATGCCGGCTAAGTTGAACGGTATAGGGGGCTATGTTGAAGCGGAGCCGAAAACTGAGAAGAGCCGCCGCAATATCGCTCTCGCACCTTTCCCTCTTGAGCATCTCAAACAGCACCGCGTGCGCCAATTAGAAGAGGAACTCAAGGCTGGCCTGGAAGGAGAATGATCTCGTCTTTAGCAGTACCGTGGGAGGGCATCTTCACACGTCACGAATCCTCTTTGCATAGTTCAAGCAATTGCTTAGAGAGGCAAACTTACCGGACATTCGTTTCCACGATCTACGTCACAGCTCTGCCACGATGTTACTGATGGGAGTGCATCCCAAGGTGGTGCGGTGCAAGAAATCTTAGGGCACAGTCAGGTCAGTATGACGATGGCTATCTACTCCCACGTTCTGCCGACCATGCAACGGGAGGCAATGAGTAAACTCAACGACGCTCTTCAGGGATAACCACGATCCTTTCCACGAACTGCTGTCAGTTTTGCTGTCAGACGAGCCGGGGGAATTTTCGAATCCAGGCGTGAAGCCGATTGAAAGGGGAAGCGGAGGAGGTGGGATTCGAACCCACGGAGGCTATTCACCTCACACGATTTCCAGTCGTGCTCACTAGGCCACTATGAGACTCCTCCAGCGCAGCGGAGAGAGTGGGATTCGAACCCACGAGGGCTATTCACCCTACCGCTTTTCGAGAGCGGCACATTCGACCACTCTGACATCTCTCCGCTGCGCAGTATAGCATATGTCCTGAGACAGGGCAAGCCTTTTAAAGCGGCCATTTGCTCGAACCTACCTGAAATGTAGGGGCGACCCTTGCGGTCGCCCTGTGGTGGTCAGGGCAAGCTTTAATCTACTTCTACTTCAGCAGCCTCTATCTTATGCCCATTGGTAGGTTCTAGTACCTCAGGTTCCCGAGGTGCTGTGTAAGCCTCCTCGCGAATAAATGTTTCTGTCATTTCACGCGCAATATCATCATGATACTGAATAGGTGGAGACTTCATCAGGTAAGCGCTTGGCCCTTCCAGCGTGCCGCTAATGCCGCGATCCAGCGCCAGTTTTACCATACGCACAGCGTCAATCACAACACCGGCAGAGTTTGGCGAATCCCACACCTCGAGCTTCATTTCCACATTCAGAGGCACATCGCCGAATGTGCGACCCTCAAGGCGAATGAACGCCCATTTGCGATCTGTGAGCCATGCAACATAGTCGGATGGGCCAATGTGGACGTTATCCGCACCTAGATCGTAATCAAGTTGGCTAGTCACTGCATTAGTCTTACTGATCTTCTTCGACTCCAGACGTTCGCGCTCTAGCATATTGTAGAAGTCGGTATTTCCACCAACGTTGAGCTGCATAGTCCTCTCCAACTTTACACCGCGCTCACGAAACAGCCGTGCTAACATACGATGCACGATTGTTGCTCCGACTTGGCTTTTGATATCATCGCCAATCATCGGCAGATTGGCCTCTTTGAAGCGATCTTGCCAGTATTGTTCGCGCGCAATAAACACTGGTATACAGTTGACGAAACCCACTCCTGCCCGGAGAATCTGCTCAACGTACCACTTGGTCGCTTCCTCAGAGCCAACCGGGAGGTAATTTATCACTACATCCGTGCCAGTATCCTTGAGGATTTTTACAATATCATTCGTCTTCTTGGGAGACTTGGTAATCACACGTGAGAGGTATTTGCCTAACCCATCATGCGTCATTCCACGGTAGACGTTTGCTCCTAATCGGGGAACTTCGGCAAAACGATAGGTATTATTAGGCGCAGCGAAAACAGCTTCGCTGATATCTTTACCCACCTTGTTCTGGTCGATATCAAATGCTGTGGAGAACTCGATATCGCTAATATGATATCCACCCAGGTTTACATGCATTAAGCCTGGTACAAAATCCTCTGGTTTTGCTTCGCGGTAGTACTGTACGCCCTGCACGAGCGAACTTGCACAGTTGCCGACTCCAACAATCGCAACACGCACTTTCTTTTTACTTGTCATACGAGTTAAGTTTCCTTTCCTGGGATCGTATACCTATCCCAAATCACAGGTTTTCTAAGCTACACATACTATACCCCCCTTTTTGCTTGATCGCTATTAGTATTTTTACACAATTATAGTGATCAAACTAACACATATATCACATACATTGGTGGTATTGGCCACCAATCAGGGTATTCTAAGCAAGACATGAAATTCGGACTTACTATCTGAACGATGAGATGCAAAGTATTTCGCCGAGTAGTCTTGATTACGTTGCATATGTGTGACGAATGTTGCATTTTCTTCCTTCTCACTAGCCCATTTTTGCTGTTAGTATGTCTAAAATATGCAACATTCGTTGCAATTGATAGAGGGAGTTATCCTTCAGGATGGTTGCGCAATCATAACTGCACCCGCAAATTTGTAACCGCATCTTAACGCGTTGACAACTTTGATCACTCGTCGAGAGTGCTATGCTCACATTCACTAGTGTCAGTGACCTTTATGGGGGGCTGTGTACACACTGGTGAAGCGAAGCAGTGCTCTGCATGCGAGTTCTAGCTCCTTCGATGAGGAACCGTTGATGCGTGTGGAGGAGCATGCTCCTGTGGACATGGGAACATACTGGAAACTAGTCCTTGAACAGACTACGTCTTGGGTGCTGGAACTGTTTCATACAAACTCCCCATCCTACATGAACTAGTGGCATTGTACACACATGGAAAGGCAGTTGTTGATGAATCGGCGAAAAAAAGTTCTGGTGATTGGGCTGGATTGCGCGCCACCAGAACTTGTGTTTGAGCAGTGGCGCGATGCCTTGCCCAATTTCAGGCGTGTCATGGATGACGGGGTGTGGGGAAAGCTGGAAAGCTGCATTCCCGCTATCACTGTCCCGGCCTGGAGTTCGATGCTCTCGAGCAAAGATCCAGGTACCTTAGGGTTTTATGGCTTTCGCAATCGTGGCGACTACTCGTATGATAAACACACTCTGGCCAATGCGAACTCGGTCAAGACGGATCGCGTTTGGGATATCCTCTCGCGAGCAGGGAAGAAAGTCATCACAGTTGGTGTGCCTCAGACATATCCTCCAAAGCCGGTCAATGGTATTCAGGTGGGCTGTTTTCTTTCTCCCTCGACGACCAATCCCGATCGGCCCTATACCTATCCTGCTTCGCTAATGCAAGAGATTGAGGCAACAGTTGGTGACTATCTCGTGGATGTGCCAAACTTCCGCACCGATGATAAAGAGTACCTCCTGCGCCAGATTTACAACATGACCGAAAAGCGCTTTAAGCTGGTCAAAAAGTGGATAGCAGAAAAAGATTGGGATTTCTTCATGTTCGTAGAGATGGGTACAGACCGTATTCACCACGGTTTATGGAAATACCATGATCCCACCCATCACAAGTACGAAGTACATCCCACGCTCAACCAGAGCATCTATAATTATTACCGCTATGTCGACAGCGAGATTGGGCAGATTCTCGATCTCGCCGAGGAAAACACCACCGTCTTCATCGTCTCCGACCACGGCGCCAAAAAGATGGATGGGGGTATCTGCGTCAATGAATGGCTCATCCAGGAGGGATACCTGACACTGAAGACCCAGCCAGCCACCTTGACCGCGATCGACAGGTGTGAGATTGACTGGAGCAAGACAAAGGTATGGGGAGATGGCGGCTATTATGCGCGCATCTTCCTGAATGTCGAGGGGCGCGAGCCACAAGGCATCGTCAAAGCAGACGAAGTCGAATCACTGCGGGACGAACTCAAAGCAAAATTTGAAGCATTGGGAGATCCCGACGGTGTCAACATCGGCACCACTGTATATAAACCGCAAAATATTTATCATGAATGTAACGGAGTAGCACCTGACCTGATCGTCTACTTCGGCGATCTCTACTGGCGCTCAGTTGGCTCGGTCGGTCACGGCTCGATTTACACCTTTGAGAATGACACTGGGCCTGATGACTGTAATCATGCGCAATATGGCATTGTGATCAGAAATGACCCGGCAGTCCACGAGGGATCAGGAGGGCGTGAACTGAGTGGCTTGCAACTGATGGATATGGCTCCCACCATTCTCCAGCAGCTAGGCGTGCCAATCCCCACCGATATGCAGGGAACACCTTTTTAAGAGCGGAAGTGTAGGGGAAAGAGGATGTCCCCGAAACGCACCCATTTTTTGAATTGTATTGAAATGAAACTTGGAGGATGAACGAACATGACCCATAAAGGATTTACTATCTGGTTTACTGGACTTTCAGGTGCTGGCAAGAGCACGCTTTCGGAAGCGATCGAGGAACGTCTCAAAGCGCGAGGGCGCAACGTAGAAATCCTGGATGGCGACATCGTGCGCACTCACCTATCCAAAGGATTGGGGTTTAGCCGCGAGGATCGCGACACCAATATCAAACGTATCGCCTTTGTGTGTGGGTTGCTTACGCGGAACGGGGTGATCTGCATATCGGCGGCCATTGCTCCATACCGCGATGCGCGGGCATGGGCACGGCAGGAAATCGGCAACTTCATGGAAGTGTATGTCAAATGTCCCATCGAAGTCTGCCGACAACGCGATGTCAAAGGGCTATACAAGCTGGTGGATGAGGGCAAGATCACGGGCTTTACCGGCGTGGACGATCCCTACGAGGAGCCAGAGCATCCCGAACTCGTGGTCGAAACGAGCAAAGAATCAATCGAGGAGAGCGTCGATCGTATCTTTACCACCCTCGAAGAACTTGGCTATCTGGTACCGGAAGTACAGCCCGCAATAGCAGCCACTGCTGCCTCCCTGTAGGTGATCCATGCTGAATAATAGAGGGTACTCTGGCGCTGCCCTACCCCAATTGTTCAATTATGGCTTATCATGGGCAGACAATAGAAAGCAATAGGAACATTTCATGAGCAACGGATTAATCGCTCCTCACGGAGGAGCACTCATCATCAACATGGCAGGTGAAAGTGAACGTGCTGCATTGCAGGAACGTGCTGGTAGCTTACCACAGTTCGAAGTTGGTTCACGCCAACTAGCTGACCTGGAAATGCTCGCCATCGGCGCCTATAGCCCGCTGCATGGCTTCATGACCAAAGCCGATTACCTTGGTAGTGTCAACGATATGCACCTCGCGAGTGACTTACCCTGGTCGATTCCCATCACCCTGGCTACCAGCACGGAGCAAGCAGCCAATATCAAGGAGGGCTCCGAGATCGCCCTCGTCAATGCCCAGGGGACACTCCAGGCCGTCATGACCATTGAAGAGAAGTTTGGCTATGATAAGCAACTCGAAGCCAGTAAAGTATATCGCACCACAGATGAAGCCCATCCAGGTGTAAAAGTGGTCTATGAGCAAGGCGACGTGCTACTAGGTGGCCCGGTGCGTATAGTTGCTTTACAGCAACAAGCTTTCGCCAGGTATCGTTTTACTCCTACACAGTCGCGACACGCCTTTGCTGAGCGTGGTTGGAAGCGCATCGTTGGCTTCCAGACACGAAATCCGGTGCATCGAGCGCACGAATACATCCAGAAATGCGCGTTGGAAACCGTTGATGGGCTGTATCTCCATCCCCTGGTTGGAGACACAAAAGGTGATGACATTCCGGCTGATGTGCGTATGCAATGCTACGAAGTCTTGTTGGAGAACTACTATCCCGCTGATCGAGTGATTCTAGGGGTGCTGCCTGCGGCGATGCACTATGCGGGGCCGCGCGAAGCCATATTTCATGCCTTAATGCGCAAGAATTATGGCTGTTCGCATTTCATCGTTGGGCGTGATCATGCTGGCGTCGGCAACTATTATGGTACTTATGACGCTCACTACATCTTTGCCGAATTCGATCCGGAGAAACTGGGCATCGCGCCGATGTTCTTCGATCACACCTTCTACTGCCAAGCCTGCGATGCGATGGCATCCACCAAGACGTGTCCGCATAGCAGTGAGCAGCACGTGACTCTCAGTGGTACTAAAGTGCGTCAGATGTTACAGGCAGGAGAGATACCGCCGCGCGAATTCTCGCGTCCAGAAGTGGCACAAGTGCTGATCGAAGCCATGCGCCAGCCAGTCGCGAGCTAAGCAGAAGCATGTTAAGGCAAGGTGCAATCGAACTTGACACGTTTCTACTGGTATCAGGCAAATACTATCAAGCACGATTGGCTCTCATTGTACCTTGCCTTACTTGTTTCACTACAGAGGGAGAGATACATACATGTTAATAGCCAGGGCCCCGATGCGTATCAGTTTGGGAGGAGGTGGTACCGACCTGGAGGCCTACTATGGCACCTATGGTGGCTTGGTCATCAGCACTGCCATTAATAAATACTTTTATGCTATCCTGACCACTGACGAATCGGATGATCTCCAGGTCATCTCGGCCGATTATCGCTCCCTGTTTCGGCACTCGCCGTATAATGACCTGTTCTGGAATGGAGACCTGGCGCTGCCCAAAGCCGTGCTACATCATTTTGGCATTCGCCGGGGTATTAACCTTTTTGTGGCCAGCGAAGTGCCTCCCGGCACTGGCCTGGGCTCCTCAAGCGCCGCCGCTGTCACAATGGTGCGAGCCATCTCGACGCTGGTGGAGCAACCTATGACCAGGCAGCAGGTGGCTGAACTGGCCTCGTATATCGAGATCAATAAAATGGGCATGCCCATTGGCAAGCAAGACCAGTACGCTTCTGCTTTTGGAGGCTTCAATACCATCACATTTGGTAGCCAGGGAGTCACCGTAGAGCCGTTGCAGATCGCTCCCGAGGTGCGGCAAACGCTGGAACGGCGCTTACTGCTGTTCTTTACTGGCAGTTCCCGTGACTCAACCTCCATTTTGAAGCACCAGCGGAAGTCGACCCAGGATCAAGACGACACAGTCCTACAAGCATTGCACAATATCAAACGAGTTGCTAGCGAAGTGCAGGCCTGTCTGGAGCAAGGAGACCTCGATGAGTTCGCGAGTCTGTTGGATTATTCCTGGCAGGAGAAGCGGCGCCTGGCGCCAGGACTCTCAACGGGTTTCATCGACGAGTGTTACGATCTTGCGCTGCAAAAGGGAGCAACAGGGGGCAAGATCACTGGAGCAGGGGGAGGAGGCTTCCTATTGCTCTACTGCGAGGAGCAGGCGCAAGAGAGCGTGACCCGAGCTTTAGAGGACCGAGGATTGAAGCGCATGAACTTCCGTTTCGATCAACAAGGGGCCACGGTCGTGCTCAACGTGGCCACCTTTAGCCCAAACTGGGTAGCGCCGTACACAGAGCCACAGATACAAACGATGTGAGAAAAGAGGGAGCAGACAGTGGAAGCACAGGCATCGATAGACACGTATTTCAGCGATCTTCAAGAGATGGTGCGAGCGATCTCGCAGGCACATCTGCAAGAAATATTGGTGTTGCTGGAAGAGACCTACCGCCAGGGCCGTCGTATCTTTATCATGGGGAATGGTGGTAGTGCTGCCACCGCCTCGCATTTCGCACTCGATCTGGCAAAGAACACCATTATGCCTGGTGCGCCGAGAGTGAAAGCTATTTCTTTGACAGACCATGTCCCCTTAATCACTGCTTGGAGCAACGATACTGCCTATGAATACATCTTTGCAGAGCAACTGGCAAACATGATAGAGCCAGGAGATCTCGTGATCGGCATTAGCGCGAGTGGGAACTCTCTCAATGTCATCAACGCGCTGAAGGTAGCAAAAAAGTCGCGTGCTGCGACCATCGGTTTGCTCGGGGCAAAAGGAGGTCAGATCAAGCAGATGGTCGATGCCTACGTGCTGGCGCCAGGTCAGAATATCGAGCAGGAAGAAGATGCGCATTTGATCCTGGCTCACATCATCACACGACATATGCGTGAAGTGGTGCGCTCCTATGCGCAGCAGTTAGCACTGGTTAGTACTAATTAATCGCAAACAAAAAGGGTGTAATTTGTTACACCCTTTTTTATTTGCTCTATCTCTGCTTTACACTACCCCCTGAAAAACTCCACCGTCTTCTCAATCCCCTCTTCTAACGTCACCTGCGGTTTCCACCCCAGCACCCGCTCAGCCTTCTGGCAATCAAAGTAAGCCAGGTAGATGTCGCCGGGGCGTTTTGGAGCTCGCACAATATCCGGCTTGTAACCAATAATCTTCGCTAGCGCATCGTAGAGTTCATTTACCGAAGCCCCTCTTCCTGTGCCTACGCAGAAGATATCGTTATTTCCATGTTCAATTGCAAGGACATTAGCGCGTGCCACGTCTCCAACAAACACATAGTCCTTCTTCTGTTCGCCGTCCCAGTCGATACGCACAGGCTCATGCTTCAGAAAACGTTTGGCGAAGATCGCTATCACGCCCGCTTCACCATTGGGATCCTGGCGAGGACCATACACATTTCCATAGCGCAGCGCCGTATAGTTCAATCCATTTGCTTCTTGCCAATAACGTAAATAGTGTTCTGCCACCATCTTGGTAATGCCATAAGGTGACTCAGGATGCTGTGGAACTTCTTCATCGATTGGCAGCCGTGCTGGAGTGCCATATGTGGCACCAGATGAGGCAAAAACGATCTTGCGAGTTCCAACACGAGTACAATTTGTTAAGACATTCAGCAAGCCAAGTACATTCACCCTGGCATCCAGTTGCGGATTCTTTGTCGAGATAGCCACACTGTGCTGTGCTGCTTGATGGCTCACGACTTCGGGACGCACTTCATCAAAAATCGATCGTAATGCCGCATCGTCTGTAATATCTGCATGGAAGAAACGCGCTTTAGGATTGAGGTTTTGCTCTTTCCCTCCCCCTTCTTCCCATAAATTATCTATAACAGCGACTTCATGACCCATAGCCATACACTGATCAACGATATGCGACCCAATAAAACCAGCTCCACCCGTCACTAATATTCTCATGGAAAGTTCAGACCTTTCTTTAAACACAAAATAAAAAGGAAATGAGGCTTCTTTTCGCAACCCAAGGGATCGTAAAGGTACCCCAGGAGCAGGTTTGAAAAAGCCCGTCAGAATGTGTACCCTTTATTATATCAATGTGAGATGCACTCTATCAAACTAACTGTTCCAGTGCAACTTGTAAAGCTTGTGGATGTGTCAATACTGGGAAAATGTGTAAACCCGTCTCCTGTTTGAGACGATCAAGTGCGGAATGGTCTACTGGATTCAGGATGGCAACAGTTAGCTTATTGCGCTCGCGACCCAGAGGGTAACAACGCAACTCATGAGCAAGTTTGGGATTAACAAGGTGTTGCAGACCCTGAGGTAATTTCCTCGGCAAAAGTGTAAGATATGGAATTCCAAGTTTACGAGCTAGAACTGGAAGCTCCTGGTCTATTTCGTCGTTTGCATGCTGGACTTGCAGTACCTCTGCGTGCTTGCGAGTTGCTTTCTCGGGTTGTGTATCGAAACGGTAAGTTGCTTCATCGGATGCTGTAATAAAATCGCGTATGGTTTTATCCTGCATCGGATAAGAACTATGTCCTATAGCCATGCTTTGCGGACGCATGATATCACGTTCTAAAGAGTTATGTACTCGCCAGAGCAATGCCTCCCACAGGCGATTCTGGACAATTTGTCCACCTTGTTTATCAGCATCAGGCAGCAGAAAGTAAATGTTGTGGCCCAAAAGTAATACACTATCAGTTTTACGCACAAGAATACGTAGGTCATTGAGTAAGTATTGAGTACTCTTATTGGCTGACATAGATCGATGAGTATTGAGCTTATCTTCTTTTTCATAAATCAGCCGAATTGCTACAAGTGCGATTTGTTCAATACCTGTAGCAATAATTCGTTCGACACTTGACACGATCTCGTGCACTGTATCAATAGTATAAGGACTGGTTGTCAGTCCATATATCAGAGGAGTAGCGGCTTCGTTGCTCATAACTTGATTCCTTAAGATAGTGTATTTATCAGGTGGGTAGTGACGATAATGATACATTAGGAATGTTAGGAAAGAAGCATCAATATGGTTGCATTTCCGTTAAGACAACGTACTTATGGTTAAGATAACTCCAGCCTCTACAGCACCACGTTTCATTGTGTAACGTGCTTGATGAAACTGTTCGTTGACGCAATGAGTTCAGCCCTGTATACTCCGTGCAAGAAGCATTCCGAAAGGCGTCTAAACGATGACAAGTACCACCTTTGCTGTAGATCCAGCTGATATACCTGCTGTGAAACGTTGGTTAGCTGCACAAGACGATCCTCAAGAGCAATTACGTTCTGTTGATATCGATGAAATTCTCATCGGTTCCGGTGTTTTGCTGGACTTACCTTTTGTTTTGCAAAGAGCAGGCGTTACTCCTGGCTCGAAGGTATTGTTGGTGGTGGACGAAACGCTTATGCTCCGCGAAGATGTAGACCTGAAACGCTTTGTGCGTGATTTGCTCTATGTAGCCGGGTATGATGAAACTACATGTCATTTGGAAAACGATGAGTATGGATTGGTACATGCCGAGTTTGAGGATGTTGAGGGTCTTCTCTGGGGACTGGAACCTGGCACAGCGATAATTGCACTTGGTTCAGGGACTGTTACCGATATTGCCAAACATGCAGCCTATCTTTATGATCAGCAACACCCAGAACAGCCGCGCTTGGTCTATATCTGCATCCCTACCGCAAATTCAGTCACTGCCTATGCCGCAAATATGGCAGTTCTACTCAAGGATGGTGTTAAGCGTACTCTTCCATCGCGCTATCCAACAGCTATCATTTCGGACTTGCGTGTTCTTGCCTCTGCGCCAAAAGCCATGACTCTAGCTGGTCTGGGAGATTGTTGCGCTCGCTTCGTCGCATATGGTGACTGGTATCTTGCCAGTGTGCTCGGCCTCGTCGATTTTTATAGCGAAGTTCCACTTGCGCTGCTCAATAACCTGGACACTATATTATTGGAGGCTATCCCTGGCATTGGACAGCGATCACATAGAGGGGAGGCCATTGTTGCACGTGCGCTCTTGCTTGCTGGTATTGCTCAATCTGTCGTCGACATGTCTGCCCCTATTTCAGGTACTGAACATGTGACTTCGCACATGCTGGATATGATCGCTTATCACTATCATCGTGGCCTTGCTTTACATGGTGCTCAAGTCGGCGTAGCCACTCTCACCGCCGCACGGCTCTACCAGAATTTTCTGGATAACTTCGATCCCGAGGCTGTCAATTTCGATTCCTGCTATCCAAAGTATGAGCAAATGCAAATGCGCATCTATCGGTTATTTCAACCAGTTGACCCAACCGGAGCAATGGCTGAGGAATGTTGGAGCGATTACCGCAGAAAACTGACCCTGTGGTATCAGAACCGCGCCCTTTTCGAACAATTCTGCCAATCCTGGCAAAGCATACATCGTCCAAAAATTGCTTCACTAGTACGTCCTCCCAACGTTGTGCATCAGCTTCTCTCTCAAGCTGGAGCGCCCCTCACTGCTCAAGAACTTGAGCCACCAATCAGCCAGGAAGAATTCGATTTTGCTGTCAACAACGGCCACTTCATCCGTGCTCGCTTCGTGCTTAGTGATTTATTATACTTCCTCGGCTGGTGATAACTGCTACTCTTATGCTAATTCCGCCCCACAGTTAAAGCAGTAATGGAAGTAGCCTGGGCTGCGTGCACCGCAGTAGGAGCAAGTTAGCGCTGGCTCACCCTCTGCCACAAGTGATGCAGCCTCCGCTGGCACAGATAGGGACGGTGGAGGGGTCACCTGCTTCTCGGAGCTACCGCCGCTAAGCACTGCCAGTGTTTCTCTCCGCGCTCGCTCCAGTCTGACCCCCAGGCTTTCCAACACACCCGCACCAATACCCTCACCTTCACGCAGTAGCCCTAACAATAAATGTTCCGTCCCTATATAGTGATGATTCATGCGCTGGGCTTCATCTACTGCCAGCTCAATCACCTTCTTGGCACGCGGTGTAAGTCCAATCTCACCCAACACAATGCGGTCCCCGCGCCCGATAATGAATTCGACAGCATTCCGAACCTCCCGAAGCTCTACACCTAGCTTTGTTAATACTTTGGCAGCAACACCTTCGCCCTCACGTACAAGACCTAGCAGCAAATGTTCCGTCCCAATATAATTGTGTTGGAAGCGTTGTGCTTCTTCCTGTGAGAGACTAAGTACTTTCCTTGCGCGCTCCGTAAATTTATCAAACCTATCCCTTTCGTTCATCCGATTGATCCCTCTCTTACTTGAAGGCAATATCTACCAGGAAGACTTATTGTAACAACGTACAAATTGATGATAGGAAGGTTTTATGCATCTCAAAATAAGTATACTCGAAGGCGTTCTTAATTGTAATAAATCACTGTAACACGTAACACTTGACAGCATTTCTCGCAGATAGGAAAATAGAAGCCAAGCAGGTGGCGCATCATAATAAAAAAGGAATTACAAGGAACGAAGCTCATTGGCAGGTGGGTATTCCCCACAACTCTCCTATCTCATTGGAGGGATAAAAAAACGCCAGGAATACATTTATAGGGTATAATACACTTTATTAAAGATATGCCAGAAGGCTACTATGCAACATTACAATTTGAACATCCCGGCAACCAACGCTCCACAGACAACCAACGTACTCACTGAACGACAAACTGCGGGACTGAACAAAGAAATGCAAGACGCGGCTCGCGCGGCA
>WNGE01003062.1_pt1 | contig 19929 bp, 13 predicted proteins | sample 5400651 | NCBI WGS metagenome assembly WNGE01 (sample SAMN13153370, study PRJNA577476) | soil metagenome | isolation source: 60 cm soil or saprolite under grassland replicate 2 | place: USA:California | collected 2016-06-15
TCTGAATGCCTCTCTTATTGCCTTGATCTCAAGAATACCGCCTACGGCTTCACGAGGCGAAGGATATTGGGAGTACCAAGACCGGTCGCGATATCGTAAGTGGCCCCTGCAGGATAATGACCATTGTCCTGCAAGGTGATGTCATGGAACTGGGATGCGTAGCCAGCGGGCGAGTCAAAGTTGTAGAGGTAGTAGTTCAGCAGACCCTGGCGTCCTTTTGCCTGGTGATCGATCAGAGCAGTGATAGCGGCCCAGAGCGGTGAGGCGCAGGAGGTACCACCCAGGCGTATCCAACCGGGTTTGCCAAATTCGCCGGTTTTGCAGAAGCTATCGCCTGGATCTGTGCAGTAGACAGAGTAGCCTGTTATCGGATCAGCGTCCAGTGAAACATCCGGCAACTCACGGCAGAAGACACCCGCCGTCTGGTTACAATAGGCTCCACTCTGCGTCAAGCCCGTTTCAATGAAACCTGGAACCGCCCGACCACCTCCGGACTGATAGTCGATGCTGCCCCAGTAGCGGCTGACACCACCACCGCCACCTTCACAATCTGTTGGCATGCAACCACGCGTCCAGGTTAGTTCCTTGCTGGTGCCGGGATAAGCAGGATGAGGATTCTTGCCCGGATCGAACAGGACCTGCTTTTTCGAATTGTTGAATGCGGTCCCACCTACCGCAGTCACGTATGGCTGTGAAGAAGGATCATCAACCTGGAGCTGATTGCTACCTGTCAGGTTGGCATCGGTATAAGGCAGGCAATCATAAGCCCCATTATCGCCTGCCGCCGAAAAAATGCTCTGTCCTTGCGTTGCCATCTGCGTGAATGCCTGGAATTCCGCCAGTTTAGCAGAAGATGTGGAGAGATACTCACAGGAGCCCCAACTGCTACTGGTAGCATCGGCAACATTGTCTTTAGCAATTTGCAGGTACTCGGAAATGACGCCTAGCTCGCTGTTTGGCGCATTGTAGACGAGCAGGTGTTTGATACCAGGGGCAAGCGCGATCTGGAGCTCGATATCCAGCTCGACCTCTGCCGCGCCATAATCGGGAGAGCCACCCGCCGTTATTGGCACAGGGCCACCCTGCACCAGTTTGTCAATCAGGGGTACATGAGGCAGTTTATACTGGTTTTCGTAGGCAGTGATATCTTTGCGCAAGTAACCGGAAAGCTCGAACACGGCTAACGAAATACCCTGCCCTTTGTTTTTCAAGGTATTGTAGACGGGCGTAGCATTGTAGATACCAGCGATCTGCGAAGGGGTGAGACCACTACCGAATGGTCCACCGCCATAGGCTGGCGGCGCACCTGCGGCATCAGGCGTGGGGGGGGTAGCATAAGAATGCTGGGCAACATGATTGGTAAGACCAGCCACACCAAGCACGCTGCCGCTCAGCGTCTGAGGAATTTGCACATTGGTAGTGTTGGCGAAGAAAGACTCACCATTGGATGCATTGAAATCATTAAGACGAGTGTGAAATGCGCTTTCGATCTGTCCAGCCGTACCCTGCGCCAGCAATAGTGTTGCACTGGGAGAGCTAGATAGTACATTTAGACCTGCTGATGTCAGATAGTCCTTAGCCGCCGTAACCTGGCTGGCAGCCGGGGCAAAGCGGGCATCAAATTCGCCATTTTGTAACCAGTGGTGATAGGTAGAACTGAGTGGATTATAGAGCGATTTCAGAAGATTCTGCTGTTCTGCTGCGTGACTCGTCTTAAGCACGAGTCCAATAGTGAGTTGATCAGCAGTGTTGTGATGTCCAACCATATGCGCGCCAGCAACATGGGGAGCGATACTATTGGGAATTACGACCAGGGGAGCGGGGCTACTTGCGTGCACGGCAAAATTGGTCACAAAGAGCAGGGCTACACTGAGCACTGTCACAATCAGAAAGAGTGGCCGTCGCGCGACAAGAAGCAATACATTGCGATTACGTGTCATGCATTCCTCCGCATAAAGTGTAAAGTATTCCAAACATTCAAGAAATGTAGACGCTGTTGCGGAGCAATAGTCGGGTCAGTTACGTCAAAATAACGACGAGCAAATATAATAATAGGTCCATCCACATTACAGATTCTATACATCAATAGAGTATTTTGTCGCGTTACTTATAATGCACAACAACATCTTGTTTCTCTATCACAATAAAACTATACCATTGGCAAAAATGGGGGAGATCATAACAGGTCGGCTAAAGGTACTATAGAGAACTTTCTCGTCGTATAATGAGAATCTGGCATCTGTGCAACCAGGAAGGAGAAGGTAAATGACCATAGACGATATCAAGCAGATTTGTGTCGTTGGAGCAGGTACCATGGGCTCGCAGATTGCCCAGCAGTGTGCCCTCTACGGCTACCCGGTGAACCTGACCGACGCGAACGAAGCCGCCCTTGAGCGTGGACCTGCGAGTAATCGTGCGCAGTTGCAAAACCGGGTCAACAAAGGCAGGCTCAGCCAGGAGGAAGCCGATGCAGCAAGGGAGCGCGTCAAGCCGGTCAAGAATCTGGAAGACGCAGCCGGACAGGCAGACTTTATAATCGAAGCTGCATTTGAAAATCTGGATGTCAAGCAGGAGATCTTTGGTCGCCTGGACAAAATCTGTCCGTCACATACCATTCTGGCCTCGAATTCCTCCTCGATCGTGATCAGCAAGATCGCAGCAGTTATCGAGCGCAAAGACAGAGCCGTCAATATGCACTTTTTTCATCCTGCTCTACATATGAAACTGGTGGAAGTGGTCAAAGGTCCAGACAGTAGCGAGGAAGCAGCCGAAGTTGCCATGGAACTGGCACGGCATATAGGCAAAGAACCGGTGTTGCTGCGTAAAGAGATCCCCGGCTTTATCGTCAACTATGTGTTACATGCATTAACGGAGGCAGCGCTTCATCTCTACACGGAAGGCATTGCTTCGTATCAGGATATCGACAAGGCGCTCAAGCTGGGCTTGAACCACCCGATGGGACCATTTGAGCTGGCCGATTTTAGCGGTGTCGATATTATGTATAGTGTTATGCAGCAACGTTATAAAGAGAGTGGCGACCCGGCTGATAAGCCGCCAGCTTTCCTGGAGGAGATGATCAAGGAGAATCGTCTGGGACGGAAAACTGGACGGGGCTTCTACGAGTACAGCTAAAGAAAAAGGTGCTCCGGCGGCAACCATGCGCGACGTTCCCGTAGCGGCATGCCTTGCGTGTGCCGCGTCGCTGGTGGGACCAGCCTTCTGCTCGACGGGATGGCTCACCGACGACGCGGCACACGCAAGGCATGCCGCTACGGGTCCACGCGCGGCTTTTCAATCGCCCTGAGTGTCGCTTATGTCATAGTTAATATAGGTAAGCGCGTCGGCGAATATGGACTAGGGGGGCAAAGCAAGCGCAGAGAGCGTGTGCACATACTCCTCAGTGGAGTGCAGGAGTTGTTCAGTATTGCCAGGTTGTCTGCGGAAAAGCGCTGGACCGAAGCGTACTGTGACGCGCCAGCGGTTGCGAGGCAACCGCGTATAGGTCAGGCCGGTCGGAATAATCGCGACTTGCGTCTGCCCATCACGTTCCGCCTGTTCAGCCAGCTTGACGAAGCCGGGTTGGAAGGGAAGAAAGGCTTCCAGGTCTGTTTTAGGCGTCGGGTGCGGGTCGATGTTGGGATACCCTTCCGGAAAGATGAGCAGGACCTCCCCTGAACGCAGCAGCCGAATAGCGCCCAGCGTCATCTGGCGCAGATAGTGTCTCGCTTCGTTCGGAGCGTAGGCTCTGCCCCGATCTCCGTCCTGGGTATGGAACTGTTCGCTCCTGAGAATGACCAGCCAGTCTGCCAGAGAACAGCCAAGCTCAATCATCAGGCGCAACGAACGAGCTCGCACCCAATCTAATGCGACGATTGTATGCAGGCGTCTGGGAATCGCTTTCAGTATGATAACACCATCGTAGAAATAATGGAAATGACGCGCAGCGATCAGCACCGGGCCAGACCGCGGAACGTGTCCTAATCCCTCAACATGTATCTCCAGGGCGCGCCTGACAATTATCCAGTCGCCTACCCGCATTACCAGCCAGAGGAGCTGGCTCAAGGCAGTACGGGCAGAGCTATTGCGGGCGACACGTGCTTCTTCTCCTGGCAGGAGTACCAACAACTCGGGAAGCAACAGACACAACACAGACAGGCACAAAGGAAACCAGAGACCCACGCCAAAGTGAAGGATTAGCGTGAAGCCAGTATTGGCAGCATAGAGGCTCGAAGGGAGCCAGATGACCAGATGAGGCAGATCAGGGTTGGCACGCCAGAGGAGCCTGCTCACACTCAATATGAGTATACTACCGAGTATCCAGCCAGGCAGATTGCCCGGCGGTGTCCCAACGGAGGCACCATAGCCCTGCCAGTTTCCAGGAGATATAGGGCGCTGACTCTCCAGAGCTGAATTCAGCGCCAGGTTCCAGCTCACCAGGAAGTAGGTACCCAGGAGCAGCGACCAGAGCGTCTGCCAGTGCAATCGGAGTCGTGTAGTTAGCGCGCTCGCCAGCAGATATGACGTAAAACCCATATAGAACCAGGAGAGCGACATGGTATAGGGATTGCTCATGCCAGTTCCTTCCAGACGCAGAGCAATCAGCATCGATGCAGCAAAAAAGATGAGCGTCTTGTGCGGGCCGATACAGAACATCCCAAAGACAAGCATAGTTGAAGCACCCAGAAGAATCTGGACTGGTCCGGCACTCCGTAAGACAAAAGGAATGCCATTGCTCCCGAGAGGGGTATGCTCTAGCAGTACTGCGTGTGGCGCAACAATCAACAGAGCCCCAAGGCCAAACACAAGCGCGATCAAATGGCAGACAAACAGAATTTTGACAATTCTCATGGCATGAACATCTTTCTCCAAACGAGCATATTGGCGCAGCGATGGTTCGCATCTATCATTCAGCCAGCCTCCTGGCAATGCTCAGCCTGCTGATCTCCACTCAACCCCCTCATGATCTTCTGAAATCGGAGGACTCGTTGGCTTTCCCGAAAGAACATGTGGGATAGCTTCCTTGTCCGGAAGCGATCTCGGGAGTGGGTCGGGAGGATCGATTGCCGGGCGCGTGGTACCGCCGGACAGAGCTTTGCCAGATTGGAAATAAGCTACCTTCTGTTTCGGAAGCTGGCGTCCTTTCCAGTCCGTCCCGCGTCCCGTCAGCATACGACGGGCGACATCTAACGTCAGAACTCCAAAAAGAACCCAGCCGAGTGGAGTTGCGAATGACCAGGGAAGAGCCAGGTCATATTCCCGGTCAAAGCTGCGCCTGGCATCGATCTGAGCCAGCAGAGTAATACCTGCAAGCGCGGTGGAAACGCGATAGATCTTGCCAGAGCAGAGAGCAGAGACGAATGTGATCAGTGGACCCAGTCCATAAGCGATCAATGCCAGTCCTGCGGCAAGGATCGCGACGAACGGGATGCGGAAGCGGACAAGGCCGCCGTAACAGCTCTTGCGCCATCCCTGCATGGCGCTCTCCCAGGTCGTCCACTGCTGATTCATGACCAGCCCACGTCCTTCTACTACCTCAACGCTGCGCCCATGTAGTTTGAAATGGTCTGCCAGCGCAACGTCCTCGATGGCACTGCTACGCAAGCTCGCCGCAGCATACCCCTCTGTTAGCAGATAGGCATCGCGGCGCATAAGGATATACTGGCCAAACGCGAAGGCACGAGAGATGGGGGAATGCCTCATCTCGTCCGGGGTCACGCGCAAAGCGACAATGACCTCACTCAGAGGCATCAGCAACGAGACAGCCGGACCAATCAAGGTCATCAGCGTCGTACGCATTGAGAGCAGATCGTCATGGTAGCGAAGTGCATGCCTCATCATCAGGCGCAGTGTCTGCGGAGCATGACGCGTATCAGCGTCTGTAAACAGGAGCCACTCCCCATCCGAGAGCATGACGCCCATATGTAGCGCATGCGTTTTCCCCGCCCAACCTTCAGGAAGTTTATCAATACGATATACCCGAATGCGTGAATTCCGGGCGCTCCATCCCGCCAGGAGGCGTGCAGTTGCATCAGTTGAGCCATCATCGATCACGGTAATATCGAAGTCTGGATAATCCTGTACCAGGAGCGTAGAAAGGCAGGCACCGATATTAGCTTCTTCATTCCGTACTGGCAAAATGATCGAGACGTGCGGCATCGGAACAGTCAAGGGAGTAGCATCGGGTGGATGTGTTTCGCGTACGCTACGACGGGCACGAACACACTGCCAGAAGGCAACCAGTGCACTCACGGCAAGGACACCTGGGAAGAGTGACCGTCTCAATGAGCGCACAGGTGTGCTCGTTATTATCCGACTGACGTTCATAGATTTTTTCTCTTCTCCTCGCTAGAAGACTTCTATAAACTATTATGTCAGAAAACAGCACTCTACTGCATCTCATATGTATGACCTCTATACCTCTTTTAACGAGGTTGAAGCGTCATGGGCAGGCCGTAGCGAGGTCGCACGGTGAACAACACCTGGGGCAAACTAATTTTTTTCAGGCGCGTAGCATCCTGGTATGCAGCAGCCTGCCCAGGCGCCTGATAGCCTCTTCGATGAGCTCAGGCGTGGCGTTGGAGAAGCTCAGTCGTATGGTATTGGCACCACCTCCACAGGGATGGAAGGACGCGCCAGGCACGAACGCGATACGATATTCCAGCGCCTCGCCGAGCAATTGCGCCGTATCAATTCCCTCTGGCAGCGTCAGCCACAGGAACATGCCGCCCTGGGGTCGTGTCCAGTGTACATTGTCAGGAAAGAACTCTTCGAGAGCAGCTAACATGGCATCGCGCCGCTCACGATATGTCTGGCGAATCAGCGGGAGATGCTCTTCCAGAAAGCCTTCGTGGGCAAGCTCATAGGCGATCATCTGGTTAAATGTAGCGGTATGCAGGTCAGTGCCTTGCTTGGCCAGAACGAGCTTGCGAATCACGTGGGTTGGAGCTACTACCCAACCTAGCCGCAGACCCGGCGTCAGCACTTTAGAGAACGTATTCAACTGAATGACATTCCCCTGATAGGGCGTCCCTCGCTCCTGTTGTCGCTCATTTTCTAGTGTCAGCAACGATGGAAGCGCTTCGCCCTCGAACCGCAATTGGGAGTAGGGATCATCCTCTATAATTGGTACCTCATAGCGGCTTGCCATCTCAACCAGCTTCCGTCGCCTCTCCAGGGTAAAGGTCACGCCCGTTGGGTTCTGAAAATTGGGCAAGGCGTAAATAAATTTCGGATTCTTCTGTAACGCTGGCTCCAGTTCGTCGGTGACGATGCCTTCTTCATCAGAACGCACAGCCACGTACTCCGGCTCGTAGGCATTGCAGGCCTGCAACGCGCCCAGATATGTCGGCGACTCCACCAGCAGATAGTCGCCCGCATCAATCATGATTTTTCCCAGCAGGTCCAGGCCTTGCTGCGAACCTGAGGTAATCAGAATATTATCAGCAGAGACGTTCAAGCCATCCTGTTCGAGGCGCTGTGCAAGCAACTCACGTAGTGGCGTATAGCCTTCGGTCATGCCATATTGCAGGGCTTGCTGACCATGCTCCTCAAGAATGCGCTGTGTTACAGCAGCAATCTTTTCCACAGGAAAGATCTCTGCCGCGGGCAATCCTCCTGCCAGGGAGATTGCACCAGGGAGTTCGGTGACCTTTAACAATTCGCGAATCGCCGAACCCTGGATACGTCCTACACGTCGCGCATAGCGCTGCTCCCACACTGTTTGCATGATACTTGCTCCCTTCTGCTTCACCTAAAAATCTTCTACGACAGCTCTCAACAATAAACAAAAAGCCGATGTTAACTACTATAAAGGGTGCAAAGGCTCATGTCTACAGACAATTAGACACGCAAGGGGAGCCAATTTACATCCAGTACAAAAGTCTTACTTTCATATTGCTCTCATGTTTAACGTTTAAAGTACACAACAATGCAGAGTTTGAAGCATATGAAATACACAACGATATAGTGGATCAAAAACATTTACCTGATAACCCTCAAATATCCCTGGTGAAAAGCAGGATCAGGCAGGTAAGGAGGAATAGTGTGGACAGGCAGTTGTCCTATTTGATTATTGGCAATGGCATTGCAGGAGTAACTGCAGCGGAAACACTTCGTACTGCAGACCAGGCATGCTCCATTACCATTATTGCTGACGAACTTTTTCCCGTTTACTATAGGCCCGCCTTGAAAGACTATCTTGCAGGTCGGCTCAACGAAGGTAAGTTGTGGGCACGTCCATCGACATTTTACCGACAAAATCAGGTGCGTTTTGTTCCAGGCCGTGTTGTGGGAATACAACCACGACAGCAATTTGTCCAGTTAGACGATGGTCAGCGCATCAGCTATGATAAACTTCTGCTTGCCCACGGTGCGCGGGCCAGGCAACTTATGTGTCCCGGACAGCATCTGGCAGGTGTAATGACTCTACGCACCATAACGGACTATCAACAAATTCGCCAGCGCCTGCCAGATGCACAGCGCATCGTTGTCTGCGGAAGTGGCACGTTGGCGTTGGAGAGTGCCGAAACACTACGTCATCAGGGTTATGAAGTAACTCACCTCCTCCGCTACGCCACTATCTGGCCGGAAGTACTTGATACAACCGCTTCTGATCTTGTTTTACAAGAAGAACGACGAAACGGCATTGATGTGCGTATTGAAGAAGAAATCGCAGAAATTGTCGGAAACGATGGTCAGGTAACAGAGGTCATCACGACGCGTGGCACGCATATTCCCTGCACTATGGTTCTCATCGCCATCGGCATTGAGCCATGCATCGACTTTGTACGCGCAAGCGGCATTGCTTGTAAACGAGGCATTCTGGTTAACTCAATGATGCGTACGAACATTTCTAACATCTATGCAGCAGGCGATGTTGTTGAAACAACGGATCCCATCACAGGCAGATCGCGGGTAATTGGTCAGTGGTATCCAGCGCTTCAACAAGCACAGATTGCAGCTAATGCGATGCTCGGAAAACAACCGCCAGACAATCAGCAGTTGCCGCGCATCAATACGTTTTACAATGCCACATTTCTGCATGGGTTGGACTTCGTTTCCGTGGGGCTAACGATCATGCCACCCGAGGCTGGCTATCATGAGATAACCGCAGAGCCACAACCACGCGCCTACCGAAAACTGATTCTTCAGCAAGGTGTCCCCGTCGGCGCTCTCTTCCTGGGAGATCGCATGCATGCCCTAGCTTATAAACGGGCCATTGACCATCGCGTTAACCTGACATCTGTGCTCAATCGTCTGTTCGCGAATGATTTCAACCTGGATGATTGGCTCGATGGACAGCATGTGCCACCAGCTATTATGAACATGGCGGACTCAATGCAAACTGGTGCGCAAGGAACACTCCACTCAGCGCGGCACCAATCTTCCAAACACGCAGTCCTTGTGCCGATCCCGCACCCCGCTGTTCCAGTTTCACAGGAAGAAAGACCGCTATGGCCTGCAGCAGAAAACGCCGTTTTCATAATAGGACGGCAGCGCAATACACACATATTTATCGATCATAAGTCCGTCTCACGCCATCATGCAGAGATTTTGTATATAGATGGACACTATAAACTTCGCGATGGGGACAGCTTTAACGGCACATTCGTCAATAACGTCAGGCTTACGTCTGCTGACATCCACACACTGAGACAGAGTGACCATGTACGCTTCGGGGATATCCAGTTCCGTTTCCAGGCTCCTGCATCCGCAACTGATGCTGGCGAAACGGAAGGGCAGACAAGCGTAGGACCAGAATACCATACCGATAAGCGCAGCCTGAGCAAAAAACAGGTGCAATTCGAGATCGATATGTGCATTGGCTGCGACCGCTGTATGGATGCCTGCCCGGTCCCGCTCTCATCACAGGTCAGCATTGCCGATCTCAACCATGCGACCACCACGTCTGATGTCGCTTCACATGTTGCGCGTTTTACCGATGAATGTATTATCTGCGGCTCGTGCGTTCCTGTCTGTCCGGTTGACAATCACCGTGATCTCCTGATGATCTCGCTCAAGCAGCGCCTTGGTACCTCCTGGGAAAACCCTATCGATGAGGTGGAATTACAGCAGAGGTTGCCGCAAGGCGTATCCATTTCTGTGCTTATCCAGCTTCTACGCACACAGCGTATCCTGAGCGATCCTCAACTGGTTCCGACACTGTACCTGTTGCATCTCGTACAGGCCTCACAATTGCTAGAACTTACCGCTGGCACAACAGTGCTACGCGAAGGGGAGTACGGACGAAACCTGTATATGATCCTGGATGGAGTGCTACTACTTTCAGCAACGGATGTGAACGAGCAAGAATTTCCTCTCGCCATCCTCAGCACTGGCGAGTTCATCGGAGAATATGGCATGCTTACCGGTCAACCATATAACACAACGGCGCGTGCGCAAACACCTGCGTTGGTCTTACAGGTTCCCGAGCAGGTAATGCAGCGCTTAATGGAACTGGTTCCCACGCTCCGAAACTTCTTCACAGGATTAAACACTGCTCATGCACTCACATCCACCTTGAAACGCATGGCTCTCTTCCAGGGCATAGGTGATGATGCATTGCAGTATATTATAGAGCAAACGCAGGTAAAGCAATATGACCGCAATGCCAGGCTTTTCACTGAAGAGGTGCAGGGACATCCAGCGAGAGAAACTGTACATATTTTGCTCGAAGGCTTTGTTAAAGTAGCCCGGCAAAAACCAGTACCGGGCACTTCTCTCAAAAGCAGTGAACGTATAATCGCCTATCGTCAAAGTGGCGATTACTTCGCGGGTGGACTTGATCTCCTGGGCGACAGTCGAGCAGTCACCGCTACAGCCATTAATCGTACGCATGTTGCAGAGATTCCATATTATGCCATACGGTCCCTCTTCCAACGCTACCCTGAGGTCGAACAGCGCTTCAAATTGCGTTTACGAGAGTATATAACCACTAATCTCTCCATGCAGACAGGCGCGGTACCTGTTATTGAGGCTTCTGTCCACACAGCGACTGATGACGCGCTCAAAGCAGACCTGCATTCCCTGGTAAGCGATGGTGTAGTGGAAGGAACCGAAGTGCTTGTGCTTGACCTGGATGTCTGCATCCATTGTAGCGAGTGTGAGGAAGCATGCGCACGGCGTCATGGACGTTCCAGGATGAATCGCAAAGGCATTGTGCTTGGCAACCTCACAGTCGTCACAGCCTGTCGCCAATGCCAGGACCCCGTCTGTATGCTATGCAGTCGGGCGGGCATTGCACGACTGCCAAATGGAGAAGTCTATATCACGGATAGTTGCATCGGCTGTGGCATCTGTGCGGACCGCTGCCCCTACGATGCCATCTCTATTGTGAAGGTTGAAGACGAAGTTGCCAGCGAGGAATCCTCCAGCTGGCAACGCTTCAGTGATTTCTTCCGCAAAGGGATTGTTACAGAACGTCAACGCCCCACACTTCCTGTGCTCAATGGACTTGCAGCGCCGTCAGGAAAAGGCCGTGCCATGCCTGGTCCCCTTGATATGCCACGATCACACTCTGGCTATGACGAGATGCGGAAAAAAGTGGCGATAAAATGTGATCTGTGCGCCGGTTACAACAATCAAGCCTGTGTGCAGGCCTGTCCTGTTGGAGCAGCTTTCAGGGTCCGACCAGGCGCGTTCTTTGGCACAACTGAAGAAATTCTACAAAAATAACTGTGTTATCCAATATATGCTCTATGACAACAGGTTAAGAAGGAGACTCTCTATGGCTCTGGCGGAAAAAGCACCACATCCACAACAACCACTCCGACGTATCTGGAAGAAGCCAAAATCGCGGACAAGCTGGCTATGGCTGATCTTTTCATTGCTACTCTACGCCGGTGTTTCTTGCTGGTACTTCACAGCGCTCAAAACGCACCCCTACCCGGATCCAGCGCTGGATCCATTCAGGATCTTTGGCGTCATCGCTTTCAGCCTGGTAATACTGGTCGCAGCGTACTCGCTACGCCGACGCTTCGTACGTATCTTGCCTGGACGAGTAGAAGGCTGGCTATGGCTGCACACCTGGTTCGGCATTGTCAGCCTGCTGATCGCGTTTCAGCACGAAGCCTATCTTGATCTTCCCAGCAATTTCAGCTTCTCGCTCTCCAACTTTGTAAGAGCGGACTTTGGTGTATCGGCGCTCTATGGACTCATGCTCCTTGTCGTCACTGGCAGCATTGGACGCCTCCTGGATGTATGGCTGGCTCGCATCATCGCGATCGAAGCAAACAAAAACGGCGCTGGCATCATGCAATCAGTAGAGGAGCGTCTGCATGAACAAGACCTGCTAATTGAACGTCTCTGTGCAGGTAAATCTCCGGCCTTCAAACAGTTCTGCAACCAGGCTCTAAGGCACAGGAGCGTACCAGGGCCTTCCGTTCAACAACAGTTTACACCACAGGAACAAAAAGACTTTCAGCGTGCCCGCGCGGTACTCACTTTGCGGGCGCAGATGAAGCGCTCACTTCAACGTCAGCGGCGTGCCCATCTCGTTATTCGTAGCTGGCGCTATATTCATATCTCGCTTGCCTGCATAGCCCTATTTTTCATCAGTATACATGGTCTGCTTGAAATCGGCAAAATAGTGCTTCAACTTCTCTTGCATCCTTAAGGTTTTTAGATCTTCGTGAACAGGAAACTACAGAAAAGAGAGCGCAAGTAGAAGGGCAACGCTGAATCAAGGATTTGCCTAAACAATACATGGACCCGTAGAGGCACCCTGCCAAACCACATCAAACAGCACTCACATCCTTTTTATGCGATATAATTAAGTGCACTACCATGCTGTTGACCTGCGCACGGACGGACGATGTAGATTCTCTGGCAGAGAAAACCGGGCTGTGCGCCTGGTATGAGAGCTTACGGACATAAGGAAAACGTCTATCTGTCAGGAATCTAGAAAATATATGGATATGGAGCCAGGACAAGCGGTACAACTTGAGCATATTCTTGGACGTGTGTCGGTGGGGGTGGCGATCCTCAACTCCACCAGCTTGCGTATTCGCTATGCTAATTCATATATACGCGCACTTCTCGATGAGCCATGGCGCTATCAGAATGTGGTGGGACGACATGTAGACGAGGTATTACCAGGCGGGGTCCGTGATGTAGCGCTTCCATTCTTGCAACATGTCGCACACAGCGGGCAGGCGATACACCACGCTGAAATCCCATACGAAGGCAGTCTTGAAACGCGCGGTCGGACTTACTGGCGCATCTCTATCGAACGTTCCGAAGCTCCCCTGGTAGCAGGAGCAGAAGATCAGCAGCCCGAATTGCTCATCGTCGTTGAAGATGTGACGGAGACAGTACGCTCGCGCCTGCACCTGCACGCAATTCATTCCATCACTTCGGCCATTGCAGGTCCATCTGCCCTCCCCCTCGTCCTTGATCGCATCTTGCAATCTTTGCAGGAACTGGTTGGAGCGAGTCGCTGCGCCGTCTTGCTCATCGATTCTCCGACAGCGAGTGCCGATACACGCAATATCGGTTATGAAGATGCAACGTATAGATTCCCAGAAATGCGTAGAGTAACGATAGCTGCTCAAAAGGGGATTCATCCTCGTTCACAAGACTGGCGTCCGCTCATCACCAGAAAGATCTTGCTTGGCCTGGCCGCACGCGAAAGACATACGTTTGTCATTACAGATACGCAGACTATGCCGCAGTTAGATTTACCTTTTCTCGACGATGACGGCAGGCCTCGTCGTCCTGGATCGGTGCTCTGCGTGCCTATTTTTGAACCCTATCCCGCCGGTAGTGAGAACGCAGCAAGGAGTAGCGATAAAGCGCATAGTGAAGAGCTTACTACAAATAGTGTACTTGGTACCATCGAAGTCTACCATCGTCGACCGCGCGGCTTTCCTGCTGAGGAGGTCGATTTACTGCGACGTTTCGCGCAACAGGCAGGGTTGGCAATTCAGAATGCACGCCTCTTCCGCAGCATTGATCTTCTGGCCCGTACAGCTAACCGCAATGCGCGCCAGAAGGAAATGGTGATGCAGGCTATACCTGACGCCGTCGTGATCTTCGATCCGCGCTGGCGCATAGCCGACGCTAACTCTGCCGCGCGTAAACTCTTCGGCTGGTCGGAAGATGTCATTGGGCGGACTATCATGCAGGCAATGATACGGAGCAAGGCAGTTTTTCCACCTGAATTGGCGAGAGCACCCAATCTTATCGCAGAGTTTGAACAACGCGCCCTGGCAGGACAGATCGATGAAATCAAGCTTGTAGCAGCAGATGGTCAGCTCTATACCCTACGTTGCTCCTACACACCCATTCGCGACAAACTGGGCGACATCTTCGCTTTCATCATTATCTTCCACGATGTAACAGAGTCAGCTGAAGCACGTGAACGTATCGAGGCCGAGGTAGTCGCACGCACTGCAGAACTGGCACAACGCAACGAGGCCCTGCAGGAGGCTAAGGCTGCGCAGGAACTACTCCTGGAACGTCTTCCCTCAGGAGTTATCCAGGTCTCAGCACAAGATAACACTATTCAGGTGATCAACAGCCGGGCAGTACAGATTCTACAAAGTATGGGCCTGCCACTTGAGCCATGGCATGATCCCGATACAGCCGCGAAACAGACGATCGGTATGGACTGTGAGTCGTTATTGCGTCAATTGACGATTTATGGTACATTTGGCACAGTGGTACCATTTGAGGAACAGCCATTATATCGAGCGCTCAGTTATGGTGAGGCAAATGAAGCAGAACTGCATAGCACAAAGACGGATGGTCGCCCTATCTATCTACTCGCGAACTCCGCACCACTGCGTACTCCCGATGGTAACATAACAAGCGCGATTCTCGTATTGCATGAAATCAGCAGGATGAAGGCACTTGAACGAGCACGCGAAGATTTCTTCACGACCATGGCCCATGAACTTAAGACACCTTTAGCTAACATCCGGGCACACCTGAGCGCGCTACTTACCGATGATCTACAATGGTCGAACGAGGCAAAACACGACATGTTGGAGACAGCCGACGAGCAGGTTGAGCGCCTGGTAGGAATGGTCAATAGCTTCCTCGATGCCTCACGCGTTGAAGCTGGAGCCTTGCGGCTTGAATTTGAAGCTGTATTATTACCGGAACTATTCGAAGACCTGGAAGATCGCCTGGAAGCACTCATTACCTCGTCGCAGCGGCACTTGCAGATCACTATGCCAGAGCAATTACCTGCTATAAAGGGCGATTACGAACTTATTATCAGCGTTCTCACTAATCTGCTCAGCAACGCTTTCCGCTATGCACCGGAAGGAGATACCGTACGCCTGGAAGCTCAGCCAGTCTTTGGCACAGAGGGAGAACAACCAACCGATGTGATAATTAGTGTAACTGATCGGGGACCAGGCATGAGCCAGGAGCAACAATTGGAACTATTCGCACGCTTCAGCACATTCGCAGCTATGCGCCGATCGGAAGTAGACCGTTCGCTTGTTCCTGAGAGAAGGCGCGGGTCTGCTCGCTGGAGTCCGGCAACCGGTCTGGGTCTTTACATCAGCCGGGGCATCATTGAAGCGCACGGAAGCACATTGACGCTGAAAAGCAGCCCTGGTCAGGGAGCTGTGTTTGCCTTCACATTACCTGTATTTGTAGGCCAGCGAGAGCAGGAAGGCGAAGAGATTACTCAGTAAAGCAAACTAGAGGGATGCAAGATAATGTCCATCATAGCAGATAAAAAAGTCCGAATCCTTTGTGTCGAAGACGATCCACAGATGCGAACATTCTTGCTCGCACAGTTGAAAGCACGCGGGTTTCAGGTGCAAGCCGTACGTGACGGCGCTCAGGCAATCGACCTGGCAGCGATTTTTCAACCCCAGCTGGTCTTGCTAGATCTCTCTCTCCCCACGCTTGATGGTCTGTCATTCCTGCGCCGCCTGCGCGAATGGAGTGGGGCACCGGTGATTATCCTGTCTGCGCACGACGAAGAACCAGTGAAAATTAGGGCGCTGGATCTGGGTGCCGATGACTATCTCACCAAACCATTTAGCCTCAATGAATTACTGGCTCGTGTGCGTGTAGCGTTGCGCCGCGCCGACGAAACGGCCCGCCTGCGCAGTAGTGTCACCGGTAATGAAGGGCAGCGGCCAGGCTATCGCTGTGGAGGCGAGCGTGGCCTGCTCGTTGACTTCGCTCATCGCGTCGTGCGCAGCGGAGGACAGGAAGTCCATCTCACACCAACCGAGTATGACCTGCTCTGTGAGCTGACGCGCAACGCCGGGAAAGTATTAACGCACCGTGAACTCTTACAGCGCGTCTGGGGACCGGACTACAGCGGTGAAAATACGTACCTGCGCACCTTCGTCCGTCATCTGCGGCGCAAGCTCGAACCAGACCCATCGCAACCTCGTTTCCTGCTTAACGAGTTAGGGGTTGGCTATTTCGTGCCGCCTCCAGACCCGGACGAGCTGTAAAGAGGTCCACACAGATAGATACGACGGATGTCTTATACAAGGTTTGCAAATTCACGCCATTTTCACATACGAACAGAGATCTTCACGGAATTGTCACTAAAAATCAGGTATGCTGTGTACAGAGATAAAGGTCTATCCTCTCACTGTCGCACCGGCGGCGCTAGCGCACCGCAAGATAGAGGGTAACGCATAGCGGAAGCAGGATGTCTGTGAAATACGAAAACGACACTGCGAACACAACGCCGGTTAACGGCAATATGAGTTTGTTGAACGGGGCCACAGTCGCACATGAAAGACATGTGGCAGCTCACCCGACGAACGAGCCAGTTGAGGAGCACACCTTACAACGCATCCTGGTGGTCGAAGATGACCCCACCCTTGCCAGTCTTGAGGCTGGCATTTTAACCGCCCATGGCTATACCGTCGTAGTCGTTAACAGCGGAGAACTGGCGATTGCCGCTCTTCGTCACTCGATTCCTGATCTTGTAGTGCTTGATCTTGAACTCACTGGTAATATACAGGGCTGGGATGTCTTGCAGGCTCTACGCACTTTAGCGACCATACCAGTACTTCTTACCACGAGTTCTGCAACAGCAGTGCGTGCTGACATACGTCGTCGCGGGGAAAGCCGCTTCACTCTGGATCATTTACCTAAACCGTATCCGATGCAGACACTTCTCAAGCGAGTAAAGCGCATGTTAATGATAGCACCTCAGTAGTTGTTAGCGAGCCCAAAAGGAGTTTTCACATGGACCGCAAAGAAGATCGCGAAATCCTGCGCAAGGGTGGTTTTGCTGAAAATGAGATGAAGCAATTGAGTAGACTCCGCAAAGATTATGCCGAGAAAAAGACTCAACTGGAGGCGGCTGACTACCGTCGGCTGGAATTTGTTCGCTGGCTGGTAAATACTGGTAAGCTTTCTGATCAAATAGCATAGCGCTGATTATGGAAACATCGTGTTACAAACACGAAAAAATAGAAGAGGTCAACGGAATAGCCACTGGGAAGAGGAAGTGATGTACCTGGAAGGTCTATTACCAATATCGGTACATTGTTTTGCCTGCTGAGCCTGCCGTCTTTCTTCTACAGGCAGGCTCACATAAAGTAGCTATGAGGGTTGCTGATTCTCGCTATGTACAATGAGTCCCTCCACATCCCCCCACGCCATGGACTGCATCTCCTGCGGCAAAGGCAAGCGCGCAACGGCTGCCAGAATGCTATCAATCAGCGCAGGTGGTGGCTCTATGCGCAGCAATTGGCCGAACAGTTTATCAATTTCGTCTTCTGAGGATTGGTCCTCTCTATTTTCAGAAAAGAGCATCTGGGGTGAATACTTCATAACTACTCCCTTTTATGTTATTCGCATCATCGCTGTTAATACGAACAACATAAGAAAGGAGTTTCACTCTTTCTCAGACTTCTTATCAAAATCACACAATCTGAGAAAAACTTAAGAAACTGAAGAGGTTTGTTGTGGGTGCCACTGTGATGCCAGAGCATTGCGCAGCAATGGGCGAGCACGTTGGAAGTAAGTCTTCGCGGTAGCTTCAGGCATATTGAGCGTTTTCCCAATTTCGGAGAAACTCAATTGGCCTGCATAACGTAGTAAAACCACAGAGCGGAACTTGGGCGGTAGAGCCTCAATAGCCTGGCGCAACGCACTTTGCAGATCATGACGCTCAGCAATCTCATCTGGCAGAGGACGAGTATCGGGCATAATCGCCAGAGGGGATAGATCGTCATCGTCGTTAGTCGCTTCTAACTCAGAGAAATGAATAGCACGTTTACGGCGCAATTCGTCCAGGCAGCGATTACGTGCAACCTGGAAAAGCCAGGCCTTCAGAGGTTCTCCAGTGCGCAAAGTCGGCATGGAAATATACAACTGAAGGAAAACTTGCTGAGAAACATCACACGCCAGATCATAATCACCAAGACAATGACAGATAAAATTGAAGAGAGGAACATTATAACGACGTACCAATGCCTCAAAGGCTCGCTGGTCACCAGCAAGTGCCTGCTGAACTAGAGTACCGTCGGAAATTTCTGGTGCATGTATTTTTGATCGTTCTCGTACTTGCATTCTTCACATCCTCGCTTTCTTTCGTCCTCCTTAGCATAAGTTGTTCTAGTAGAAATATCAAGTATTTTTAGTCCTTATAGACTCTGCTATATACCACTCTAAGCTGAAACTAAAGTAAATTAAAGCAAGCGCATTTCTTCTTAAGGATGAGGAGAGTTCAATTTCTTATCGTATTATTATCTATTTCTTATCGTATTTTAATCCTGGAGGCTTGACGAAAGCGAGGATGGATACTGGAGACATGCTCTACACATGTATACGTAGCAGAGGAGGCAAAGTGAGACACCCATAAGCGTCAAGAGAAGCACGGATGGGCTTCTTGTACAGCGGCTCGCAGGGCACCCGCGGGGACTCCCCTACAAAGATGCGCCCCTTGCGGGCGCCCTGCGGACCATTTCCTTGCGTGTTTCTCCTTCCCTCACTTGACGCTTATGGAGAGGCAAAGTGAGACACCATGCACACACCAAAAATTAAGAAAGCTTCAGGTATATACCGAGCCAGTGAGTGTTCGTACCTGAAGCTTTCTAAGCTTCCATTTAGCTTTGGTTAAGGATTATAGCATCCTAGAAACGGCCAAAGCTGACCGGGCTGAGCAGGCGGCTGAGAAACTGATTGGCAACGCGCTTATCGACACGGTTGCCGATGCGGGCCAGCAGGACATTGGTAGGTTCCATGCTGACGTTGGGTTCGGTGGTGGGATACTCAATGAAGCCCTGGGTCTCAAAGAGGTGCGCGATCAATTCGCGATAGCGATACAGGGAAATGCCCAGATCCTCAGAATCCCAGTGCCAGGAAAGACCAATGGCAAAGAAGATCATGTCTTCCAGGGCGTCCAGTTCCAGGGCGAACGAGAGCATGTTGCGCGCAATTTTGGCCCCACGCCAGTTCGAGCTCACTTCGATGGCGACCTCATAGAGGTTCTCGATACCTTCCCACCATTCATCTGCCGGAGCAATGGTGACCTGGCCAATGATGTCGCCGGCAGGAGTATGCGCCAGCGTCAGGGCACAGTCCGGACTCCTGGCGATATCCAGCAGCAAGCGATGCTCCCGCTCCGGCAGCCGCGCAAAGGCATGCAGTCCACGATCAGGACGCAGGCGCTCGACAAGGGAAGCAGGACAGAAATCGCGCAAGAGGACAGGCCCCATCGGGGTCTCCAGGGTCTTCATACGCGAGGGAGACGCCCCCTTGTTCATATGCAGCAGATCAAAGAGCACTGCCAGTGGAGAGCGCTGCCGAGGCGCTGGGAAGGCATGACGCACCGGAGAGGGCACGATCAGATTTCGCAAGAGCGCCACTGTTTGTCTATTGGTACGACTGATGTTCCAGCGACGTGGTTGGGGGGGAAAGTCCTCCGTGCGATCGAGAAACGTGGCCGGGAAATCCGATGCCAGCACCGGTTTGCCCATGAGTTCCTGAGCT
>WNGE01007672.1_pt1 | contig 19921 bp, 20 predicted proteins | sample 5400651 | NCBI WGS metagenome assembly WNGE01 (sample SAMN13153370, study PRJNA577476) | soil metagenome | isolation source: 60 cm soil or saprolite under grassland replicate 2 | place: USA:California | collected 2016-06-15
TCCTTGTAGATGGCTTCGTCAATAGGCTTCAGGATCTTCAGTTTCCTTCCTTCCTGCTATTCAAGCTACAGGGCTTGGACTCTTACCCCGGTGGGACTCTCACCCACTGTTCATGCCAGCCTTCGCTGGACGCACACTTCCCGGTAGTAATCTCAATAACTTCCGAATAGCCGACAATTCGCCCGGAGGGATTTCTGGCCACCTCGGCAGCCGCATCTGGCCGCCTTGACCGAACAGCCCCAAAAACAATAGTGAGCTATATGGCGATTTATCGCCACCTTTCGCGTTGGCACAATGACCGTTCGCTTATTACCAGATTCACGGGACTGCTCTTAGCTTTTTGAGCCTCTTCGTTTGATAGGGCCCCGCGAGTCAGCATTCTGTCGATTACGTCATTGCGCCTCTTCAAGGCTCGGTCAGGATGTTGTGCGGGTGAGAGTTGATTCGGTGCACGTACTAAACCGACGAGCGGTGCAACTACTGACGTGTTCAGGTCTTTTGCGTGCTTGCGAAAGTAGTATGCTGCGGCTGCCTCAATGCCGTCACGGTCTGCGCCCATATACATTCTGTTTGCATAGATGGTCGTTATCTAAAATCGAGTGCGTGGACGAGGGTGCATAGGTTCACGTCAAAGGTGGATATAATCGGTTCACCTTCGCACAAGGGCCGCAACGCATCGGCTATTTCCGAGAAACGCTCGCGCTGGTACTGCTCTGCATCCTCCTGCCCCGCCCAGAAGCTCATTGCCAATAGACGTTTGGGATCGGTCTTCGAGGCGAGCACAAGCTCGTCCTGAAAGCCTCGCAGTTTCCGCAAGATCGGCAGAAATCTTTGCTCTATAAGCATTGCCACTTCGTCCCTTTTTCCTGACTTGCATCGGATTTCCACTACCCTCGTAAACATGGGACACCTTCTTTCCGGAGCTTGCGTATCGCAAAGTTCGTTGGCAAACGGTTGCATTGGGGATGCGAGGTGTGAACTTCACGTTGTGCGGCATACTGTTTAAAACTCTTCCAGAAACACGGCGCGCTCTGTGGCCTATTTTTCCTGCGGCGCGGATAGATTGCTGCCTTACTCCCGAATCACGGGCTATCCGGAAACTGACCGGGAGCGCCTTGCCGCCCACGCCTAACTTCCGGTTGGCCGACCAACCGGAAGTTGACTCGATCCTCTGCTCCCCGGGGCAGCTGCCAAGTCAGTTTCGTGGCGACGCCGACGAACTTCCATCGCTGAACGCGCGGAAATCGATACACTCGATCGTACACGCGCGGTCGCCAGGCGTTAACTGCCCTTGGAGACGCCCGCTGCCCGCCCGAATCGCTGTTCTCTACGCCCGTCGATCATTTCAGTGGCCGGTGGCAGTCGACAAGTCCAGCGGACTGCCCGAGGGGACGAGTTCGGAGACGCTGGCTTTTCTCCACTTACGCAGCACCGCATCCAGGGACCACTCGCCGGGCCCGTTCACTAGCAGAAACATGACCGTCAGCATCTGCGCGTATTCGGATCGGACCTCGTGCAACACAGCCCAGAACCCCACCTGTGGAGGCACAGGCGGCAGAGGCAAGGGCGACGTTCCGAGATACAACGAAATCTTCGTCGAAAGGATCGCCACAATCATCTCGGCGACAAACGGGATCGCAATCAACCTCGTGGTTAAGCCCATAAGCAGCAGCAGCCCGCCAACGATCTCGAGGCTCCCGATGAAGGTCGCCGTGAAGTGTGGAAACGGGATCGCCAGTTTCGTGAAACGGCCCACTCCCTGGTTCGCGTACACAAATTTCAACAGCCCTTCCCAGAAAAACACTCCTCCTGCCATGAGTCTCAGAAGCAGGGTGGATTTCGGACCGTCGGTCGGAGGATTCATTAGCCACAAGCAAATCTTATTCATGTTGCTCCTTTCACGGGCACTCCAGCGTGCCGGTTTCATTCTTTTAGGGCCATTCTGCACATACAAACGCCCGCGTTCGACTGAAGTCGGCCATGCCGACTTCAGTGGCGCTGAGCCTGCGATTTATTTCTCCCCGGCTTCATGACTGCGGAAATGCTGTTGGGCATCATCGGTGGGGCTCGACATCGCGCCGGCTTCGCTTGCCGCTTGGGAGGGCACGAACCGGTATTCGAACGTATCGCCACGGATAAACAGCGCAGCGGCGCTTTCCGTCTGCGGCACCAGTTCCAGATGCGTGTGTTTTGGCGGTGCGCTCAGTGCTTGCTCGGTGGATTTCACCCGGGCGACAACCTCTTCTTCATAGGGCCAGATCCCGTCCGGCGGGTAGGGGTCGATGGTCACGCGCACGAATTCCACCATCTGTTCGTCCGAAGAGCGTACTTCTCTCACGTCGTAGTCTCCGGGTTGGAGAACGGTGCCGCTCACAGCGGTGGGGGCCGTGATCTTCAGGTGCCCGGTTTTTCCCTTGTGTGCACGGCCATCGGCGTGGGCAATGCCGGTGAAAGCCAGCATCGTGGCAAACAGAACCGAGAGAGTCAGCCTTCGGGCAGCGGATAGGTAAGTGATTGGTTTCATCGCAACATCTCCTTTTAGAGTCGCCGGCGATGATGCGCGCCGGTTTGCAAGGAATAACCACTTCTCATCGGATTTATTCCCGGCCTCTGAACCTGCGTCAAACGAGTCGCAACGTACCCTGAGCCTTTTGCGTTCAAAAGCAGATAAGCCATGCGCGGATGGGGGAGGACAGGTGATGTCACATGCAGGCGCACGGATGACATTATCGCGAAGCTTAGCCGGCTGCGGCTCGGAGAAGTTTACTGAGCTCGCGTACATCGGACTGGGCGGCGTCGCTGATGACTACATATCGCAGCCCGGCGTCGGTCCACGTCTCAATATTGAAGGCGAGCTCACGCGACTTCATCGCTCCCGCTTGGAGTGGAATGCCCGCCTTGTCCTGAAATACGAACACCGATAGCCGGTGCTTGCGCACTTCGAACAGCAACTGCGCGCCGGGATTATGTTCGAAATACGCGACCCGCCCGCCGATCAAGGTGAATGGGGAATTCTGCAGCTCAGGAAGATTGAAGGTGAAGGGCAGCTTTCCCGCAAACCATGGCTTCACGGTATGGCGGTCGGTTGAAATCACGTCAACGGGATTAACGCTCGCTAGTGTCGTCACATGCAGATCGGCCAGTTCATTGAGCGCTTGCTCCCGTTGCGAGTGCCGTAGCCACAGATCAGCGGAGCCAACCATGAGCACAACTGCAACAGCGGCGGCTAGCAACGCGCCAGCCAACCTCCGTTCCCCTTGAGGGGCAAGTCGCAGTGGAAGCCAGCCGAACCAGGAGCGCGCCTTGGTTTGAGCCTTGATGCTCTGCTCGATGCGCAGGCGAAACTCCGGAGCCGGTGCGAACCGCCTGCCGGCAGCATGCGTCATTCGTTTCATCTGCAAACGTCCGAGCGCATCAGCGGCACAGGACGAGCACGTGCGCAGGTGGGATTCCAGAGTAGCGAGTTCATCACTGGGAAGCTCGGAATCCACGTAAGCATCCAACTTGTTCCGCCACAAATCGCATGTCATCGCGATGCACCCTGTAATTGGACGGCCAATAAGTCACGCATGGCTTTTCTGGCGCGCGACAGGCGCGACATCACCGTCCCCATTGGAATTGAAAGTGTGCTGGCGATGTCGTGATAACTCATCTCCTCAACGTCGCAGAGCAGAACGATCTCGCGAAATTTCACTGGGAGTTGCTCCAGAGCGTTTTCGATTGCCTGCTGGTCCGCACGCGCGAGCAGCACCGACTCCGGTGTTTGTACATTGGCGGGCTCGGCTACCGGGTTCTCGTCGTCATCCAGCGATACCGTCATGCTGGCCTTTAGCCCCGTGCGCGAGGTCAGGAACGTGTTGCGCAGAATCTTGTACATCCACGCCGGGAAGTTGGTTCCGGTCTGGAAGGATGCGAAACCCTTCAACGCCTTCAGGTACGTCTCCTGCACCAGATCTTCGGTCTCGGTTCGGTCCCGTGTGAGCCATTGCGCGAAGTTGTATAGCCTGGGAAGCAGCGGCATAGCCAACGCCTCGAAAGACCCGGTCGTGCTGTCGTCGTTCGCCACGGCCTACGAGTGTAACCTCGAAAAGTGAAATTTATTCCCGCCAACCGAATACAGAGTCACTGAACGAGAACGCTGCCCCTCATCATCGGATGCAGCTTGCAGTGATAGGGAAACTTGCCCGGCTTAGTGAATGTGAAACGGAAGCTCTGATTGGTGTCCATGAGCTGGGACCCGAAGGCTCCATCATCGCTGGTCACGGTATGCGGAGTGTCGTCTTTATTGGTCCAGTTCACGACCGTTCCGGTTTTGACGGTCAACTCCTTCGGGGCAAAAGAGAAGTTGTCGATGCTGGCGTTCACCGTGCCGGCCGCTGCCGTCGTTTTTGTTGAATCTGCGGAACTGGCGGACTGGGCCTGAGTTGCAGCCGCCGTCAGCAAAATACCGCGTGCTTGCTCAGTTGGCGTGCCGGCGAGCGTCGCATCCACGACTGCCAGATGATGTGCACCTGAGACGAAATTGACGTCTGTGATGCCGAGGACCTGCCGAAGTTCATTCGGCGGAACCTTCAGCGGACCGGCGGAAGGCGCGGTTCCGGGCAACGGTTGCGGAAATGCCGTGGCCATCGCGGTGTGGAAGGTCACGTTGCCCTCAACCTTTTGCATGATCTGGTGGATGTGTCCGTTGAGAACGGTGACCGAACCAAAGCGCTTCAGGTAAGACAATGCCTGCGCGCTATCTTGCGTTCCCCAGCCCCACTGCGGGTAAACCGCCCAGAGCGGGATGTGGGCAAAGACTACAATCGGCGTGCTGCTGGAACGTCCTCGGAGATCGTTCTCCAGCCACTTGAGCTGCTCAGCGCCAAGATTGCCGAGGCCTCCGGCTTTGAGATTGACTACGTTCACCAGGCCGACGAAATGCACGCATTTTTGATCGAAGCTGTGCCATCCAGCTCCCTGGGTCCCCTTGCCATAGCGCTCCAAAAATTGCTGTCCGTTGTCCAAAGCGACATCGTGCTCTCCCGGAACATAGAACAGTTGCCTGGTCTTGGCGCTTTTGAGAAGCTGGTTGAGCGTGTCGAACTCGCCGGGTTTCGAAAGGTGAGTCAGATCGCCGGTATGGATGATCAGGTCCGGCTGAGCCGGGAGGGCATTAATCTTGTCAATGGCAGCCTGGCAGGTCGCAGTGACGTCGGAATTGGCCGCTTTGTCGAATCCGATGTGGCTGTCGCTGATTTGAACAAATGTGAAATCGGCGCCATTGGCTTGTTGATGGCCTGTAGCGGCGAAGAGCTGAGAGGCGGGAACGCCGCCGCTGAAGCTCCATACCAGCCCGGCGCCGGCCCAAGCCATGCAGGAAAGGAAGCCTCGACGGTCGATGCCGTCCTCGCTGTGGGGCACATCAATCGGGTGATCCGGTCGTTTCTCGCTGGTAGACATCACTCCTCCTGCTATCGCGTGAATTTGGCTTTCCAGCCGTACTGGATAACTGCACGTGCGAGGTTTTATTCCATGTCCCTCTTCAACGCATACAGAGCGTCTAACCTGGGCTATTTACTCCGCTCAGGAAGCCTCCAAGGTGGGCGGTGATCGCGATGACGCCGATGGCCAGGAACTCAATCGGAAGCCGGTATGGGGATAGGGACTGCAGCTCTCGTCGAGCTCGGAAGTGTAACCACCAGGAGAGCCAGATCAGCAGACTTGAGACGAGGGCAAGAACGAGATGCAACAGCAGGATGCCCCTTATCCTTTGCGCCTCCAGCTGAAAATGCCAGGCCAGAATGCCCGTGAACATCACAGGCAGAGTCGAAACGGCTGCGATGCCCAGGTTGTAATACGCGGCCTCTGCCAGGCGCGGCCGATTTCTCCAGTGGGCTACGAAGTCAAACACCGCCGCCGAAATAAAAAGCGCGATCGGAAAGTGTATGAGCACCACGTGCTGCGCGTGTCTCGGGAAGATGATTAGCTTCGGATCAAACGGGCCGGGCACCGAGCTCAAGAATGCAATCGCCATACCGCTCACCTCTGGAGAATGAACTGAGGCGTTGCCGAAATATTCCCAAGCGATTGATTTGCGGATTGGTGGATTGCGCGCCGCCTGTGTGGGATGTGCCGAGCTCGAAATTCGGAAATATTTTTTCGTTTTGGCAGTTCGTATCAGTGCAAGGCAACGCAAGACGACCGGAGAGCGAGTATGAACACGGCTGCCATCCAATCCAACGAATACACCACGATGACTACTGCAGTCGGCGTAGATGAGAGGCGAGGCTGGTCCTACTGCAGGGCGGCGGAAGAGGACGAGAGGAACGGCTTTCCGTTCACTGCTGCAATGGAGTGGCAGAGAGCTGCGGCATCCTTTGGTTCGCAGTCGCCTGTTTCTGATCGCTGCTGGCGGGAGTGGGAGCGCATTATGCAGATCCCGCGCGCGCTTGCGTCGGCTGTCGTGGACACCGAAGAAGCTCGGCTGCCGTCTCGAAACGAATCAGGCAACCAGCCGTGCGTCATGCTGTTCCGGCAACCGGTTGCTGTTCTCCGTCCTCAAGCTGTGCCTCTTTAAACAGTGAGCCCGAGCGCGGTCGTGGTAATCCATTTTCAGTCACGCCGGGTCAGTTGCAAGACCCAACTCCAGAGCTGGAGAACGGCAGTGCGATAATAAGGTGGTAAAGGACAGGTTAATCCAGCCTTCATCGGCCACCATGGCATGGACGGTGCAACGCACAAACTCAATCTTCTGTGACAGCTCTCAGGAGCCCGAAACAGCAAATGGATGTCCGGTTCTGCTGGTGGCAGGAACCGATGCCGCGCAGACTGCCAGGTCCCGCCGCTTGCCGACTGAGCGAAGGAGATCACATTCGATGCCGGCAAGATCGCCGATTGTCTTCGCTGCGATTTCCTGCCGGGGTGCCACATGGCACCTGTTGAGATTCGAGATCGGCGCCGGAGAGAAGTTCGCGGAAGTATTTCACTTTGTGCAGCCGCTGCTTGTTATGCGCCACGCCCGTTTCCGGTCGTTCTTCTTCTTAGCTGCTGCAATCGCACGCAGCATCAAAGGGTGAGCCACCTTCGCCTGGGCAGCGTGCGGAAGCAGATAATCATAGATCCAGCCGCTGAAGATCGTGGCCTCCATGGCTACTGTCCATGGCTGAGGCAGAGTCTTCATCCAGCAGTCCAATTCGCACCGGGTCGATCCGATCTTGCCTTCCTGATAGACACGGCCACTCACGTCCTTCACGCAGTAGCTGATCGTCCGCTTGTGTACATCTAGTCCGATGTAATGCATATCTCACTCGAGGAGCCTCCGTGGTTGTTCTCTCAATCAGCGTCGCCGCTGAGTTCAGCTTACGAAACAGCCCGTGCTCCTCACTGACTTAACAGTCAAACAATCCGCCCAAGAGTCGCACGCCTGCCGTGAACGACCGAATTGGCATCGAGGTGCCGGGTTGAGTGTCGGTGGCGGCATTGTATCGGCGCACTGTCTCTGGTTGGCCGACGCTCATCCTCGATCGTGAAAGCCGCTCCGGAAGCTTCTCTGTTTTGTCTCCGACCGCCCTCGCGCTGAATCTTTCGCGGCTTTCTTGTACGATCTTGAATCTGTTCAAGCGAATAGCCATCCGGAAGTACAGGATGTCAAGCACCACTCCTAGACCGATGCGATACTCATCTTTGTCGCTGAAAGATGTCGTCTGTCTCTGCGCCGGTTCCTGCAATGACGAGGCTTGGGAGGAGTTTGTTTCCCGTGTCGGACGGCCCGTCGGCCTCACCATTATGCGCACAGCGTCCCTGTGGCGCGAGCCTTCGCAGTCGCTGGTCGAAGATCTGGTCCAAGCAACGTACCTCAAACTGTGGGAAGACGGCTGCCGGCAGCTGCGGGACTTTGCTATCAAGCATCCCGAAGCGATTTTGGGATATTTAAAGAAAACCGCTGCTAATGCCACTCACGATTATTTCAGGCATGGTCATAGCCAATCGTTTGGCGGCGACAAACTTCATGTTTCCACGAGCGATGTCGAGCCCGAGGCCGGGCAAGAGACTCATGGAAGCCAGGAAAAAATCGCTTTCGGAGTTTTTTTGAACGAGATTGATGAACACCTGAAACGTTGTCTGACCGGGTCCGACCAGGAGCGCGACCGCACGATCTTCTGGCTCTACTTCCGGCAAGGAATGAGCACCAAAGAAATTGCCTCCCTGCCGAGCATCGGACTGGGTGCCAAGGGAGTCGGAAGCGTCATCGAACGGCTGAAGCATTCCATTCGAGAGCAGATTCTGGGGAAGCGCTCGGATTCCAACGATGATCAGGAGCAGGGCCAAAAGCAAAGTCCCTAGAAAAGTCGTATTACTTATATGGGAGTGCAGAACTTGGGACGTCCACTCGAAAAACATATCGACGAAAAAGAGCTTGCCGCTCTAGTGCCCTCGCTTTCAGAGATCGGAGAACAGCTGCAGGAGTCTTCTGCGGACGCCTTGCGCGACGTCGAACGCCACGTGCAGTCATGCAGCGAATGCAGGAGAAAGATTTCGATATACCGGCAACTGGTGAATCGGCTCTCGAATGTGGTGGTCTCAGAAGCCGCACCGCCGAGAGCTGACTGCCCCAAAGATGAAGATGTCGATTGGCATGAAGTGGCCGCCGGACTGTGGCCAGAGTTGAAGGCGAAGCAATTGATTATGCATGCCGCGCTGTGCGATCACTGTGGACCTCTGCTTCGTGCTGCTACGTCTGTGGACGACGACGCGACTCCTCAGGAGCAAGCGCTGCTGGCGCAACTCAGGGCGCCGTCGCGACCTGATCTCGTCCGTCCACCGGTGCCGCCCCCGCCTCCAGCGAGTCCCCGGGGACCTCGAAGGTTCATGAGGTGGTTGGTGCCAGTGTTAGCGCTCATCGTGATTGTCGGAGCGCTAAGAAAGATGCCACTCTCCGGGTCGAGGTATGCCGAGATCGCCGTTACTATGCACAGGCAATACGCCCAGGGGAATCTTGCTCTCGATGCTCGCTCGGAGTCCCTGCAGACGCTCAATGAATGGTTTAAAGCGAGGTCACCGTTCCCATTGGATCTGCCGGCGTCCCCTGCTGCCCCTGGCGAGGAGCGGCCGTACCGTCTTGAGGGCGCGCGACTGGTGCGAGTCGGCGGCAAGACTGCGATCTACATCGCTTACCGGATGCAGACAGGCCCTGTGAGCCTGATGGTCACGCCCGATTCGGTGGCCCGGCCTTCAGGAGGAGTCCGAGTGGATTACAAGAAGGTGAGTTTCCACTACCGCATGGTCCACGGCTACAAGGTGGTTACCTGGTCGCTGCAGGGGAAGACTTACGCTCTGGTTTCGCAGGAAGGAAATCGCACGCAACGATCCTGCATGGTTTGCCATTCCGCAATGCGAGATCGCGACCTGAGTGACACGCCGACTCCTTTACCGGCTGAGGGAAGTGCTGCCCCTGTCTTGTAATAGCTAATAACTACTTCGACGCATAAAACAAGCCCGAGCGCGCCCGTGCCGGCGGAAAGACAGCGCGCTCCTTGCCTTCGGGACCTATTAGTTCCTTCCTTTCCCACGAATGCCGAAGGGCATCGCTTCCTCCCCACGAAAATAGTTTCTTTCGCTGAAAAGCAAAAACTCCCGGGATCTCGTTCTGTCTAGTGAGGCCGATTAAGCCTTCCAGGCAACTGTCATCAGAAAGACAGTTGCAACCAATAACCACAACCACAAAGGAGAACAAAGTGAACATCAATCGTAGTGAAACATTTCGGCATCGCGGAGTGGCCCAGAACATGGTCCGTGTCTTGCTCGCAGGAGTCTTTGCGCTGGCTGTTACCGGCATCGCCTCCGCTCAACTGAATCGTGGTGTGAGATTCGACGGGGGGATCGGAGTCATTCCTGTTACCGGTGTCGCCGCTGATGGAACAGTCAGACTCAACGTTGTGCGCGGAGTGAACCCTGGCTCTCCCTGGCAGATCGCTGACCTCGATGCGATAGTGCGGCACGATGGGCACATCGACCTCGTGGGACGCCACCTGCTTCTGGCAAATGGCAATGGCATCGGAACTAACGGGGGGGTGAGCGTCCACGCCACGCTCTTCTGCGGGCCTGCCGACAACACGGCCACCCCTTTCGATTCCGCTGCGGTAGCCCTCGAGCCTGACGGGAATTTCAGAATCAGCGGTTTTCTCACGGCAGTTCCGCCGGATCCCTGCACCAATCCTGCACTGCTTATCCGGGTCGGGCAGCCGGGAGGCGGAGTTTGGTTCGCCGCCGGTATCCCGAGGCCCTGACAGCAGTTTCTGCAAGGCCCTTGACGATGCCCCATTCTGACGTCGTGCTCGTCGCGGTCAGGGTGGGGCACTCGAGGCTGGCTTTGTCCCGGCAACTTAAGCCTTCGAGTTAGCTGTTTGTCTGAGAAACGTAAATTGTTTGAAAACGGCGGAATAGGCAGAGAACTGGAGAAGAAAATGATCAACTCCAACCATGGCCGGCAAATGAAAATGACTGCACGAACTCTGAGATTGTCAGCAGCGGCTCTCATACTCGCATACGTCGGCGTGGGCACTCGCGTCTCGGCGCAATTAAGCTCCCAACTACTTCCGCCGCCCTTACGGCACCGGCGGGAAACTCTGCATTCTTGATGGGCCGCGCGGCAGCACCGGATTGCTCCCGGGTGACGGGCAAGCCGGAAGTTGACTGGACCTGAGTGACGCCCAGGGCACTATCTGAGCGGCGGTCAATCCAGATTACTTCTGAATCGCCGACAATCGTCCTATTTCGTCAACCCTCGCTTTTTCTTGTTTGATCGAGCGCCGTCTGGTGCTGCTCGCCGGCGTGAGTGCCGGCTTGCGGGGACATCCGCACTACGCGCCTGCTGTAAGCGGCTCAAAGTTGCTGTAGGACTCGCGATCACGTTTGCTCCTGCTCCTGGTAAACAGCCGTGCGTTTCAATCGCGCTTCTAAAAAAAGAGAGGCAGGGTTGGCCGGATGGATGTTGCAGTGACAGAGGTTCAGAAACTGGCGAATTTTGTGGCTGAGGCTTCCTGGGACAACATCAGCGTGGTGTCCCGCGAGCAGCTTAAGATTCGCGTCCTTGATTCTCTCGCTTGCGCAATCGGGGCACAAGAAGGCGAACCGGTTCGCGCGATCCGAAGGGTCCTAGATGACTCTGAAAGCCATGGGCGATCCCAGCTGATTGGAGGCGGTTCTAGTGCGCCTGACCGTGCTGCTTTCTATAACGGCGCGCTCGTGCGCTATTTGGATTTTAATGACAGCTATCTGGCAACCGGCGAGACCTGCCACCCGAGCGACAACATCGGCGCCATCCTCGCCGCTGGTGAGTATGCGGGAGCTTCTGGCTGTGACGTGCTCACCGCGATTGGTGTCGCTTATCAGGTGCAATGCCGATTAAGCGATGTGGCGCCTGTCCGTGACCGTGGATTTGACCATACGACGCAACTGGCGTACAGCGCTGCCGCGGGAGTTTCGAAAATTTTGGGTCTCGGCCCTGAACAGGTCGCCAATGCAGTCGCCATCAGTGGAACTGCTCTCAATGCGCTTCGTGTGACACGGACTGGCGCGCTTTCACACTGGAAAGGGCTCGCCGCTCCTTATACGGCCGCAACTGCGCTGGAACTGGCACTGCTGGCCCAGGGTGGCATCACCGGCCCGCTTGAGGTATTCGAAGGAAACAAGGGATTCATGGACACATAGCGTGCGACGCACGGTGCTCAAAAAGTACAACGCGGAGATGCACTCGCAAACGGCCATCGAGGCCCTGCTCCAATTGCGTGCAGCCTACGCAATTGATGCCGGACAGGTTACGCGTATTGAGGTGCAAGTCTTTGACGTCGCGCACAAGATCATCGGCGGCGGCGAAGAAGGAGACAAAACCGTTGTGCGCACAAAAGAAGAAGCCGATCACAGCTTGCCCTACATGCTCGCAGTAGCGCTACTGGATGGCCAAGTGATGCCCGCGCAATACAGGCCTGAGCGCATCCTTCGGCCGGATGTTCAGTCATTGCTTTGCAAGATTGTGATTCGCCCGGATCCGGCATTCTCCGCGCGTTTTCCCCGAGAAATGCCGGCTCGTGTACGCATCGAGCTCCGGAATGGCCGGACCTATGAGCGTGTGGTCAGCAGCCTGGAGCCGCCTTCCTGGCAATGGGCGCAGCACAAATTCGAGCTCCTCGCAGGCAGCTATACCTCGGCTGCGCAACGGGCAGCAATCACTGACATGGTAACGAACCTAGAGCGCGTACAAATATCCGAGTTGATGAACGTACTTGCCTCCCTCGGTACCTCGCGCCTACGACCGAGCGCTGCGTAAGGAGTTGCCATGAACGGCGATGAACAGATGAATCGGCCCTTCGCATTTCTGAAAATGAACCGCCTCGAATCGAAGCCCCGCGTCCGGGGAATCACGGAAATTCGTGGACCCTACTACACGCCCGTGGGCACACGGTATCTGCAAGACATCTTTGAGACCATGGGAGTTTATATCGATGCCCTGAAATTTGCCGGCGGCTCCTTCAGCCTTATGCCGCGGACTGCCCTCGTCGAGATCATCGAATTGTGCCACCGCCATGATGTGTTGGTCTCTACCGGCGGATTCATTGAATACGTCCTGACCCAAGGCCCCGATGCCGTCGCCGGCTACATCCGCGAGTGCAAAGAGCTTGGCTTCGACATCATCGAGGTGTCCAGCGGATTCATAACTCTGCCCGCCGACGATTGGCTGCGTTTGATCGAGTGTGTGCAGAAAGCCGGTCTGAAGGCGAAGCCAGAGGTGGGCATTCAGTTCGGCGCTGGAGGCGCTACCCGAGCGGAGGAACTCGAGGCGGTGGGCACCCGTGACCCTGAATGGCCGATTCAACTCGCCCGCCGCTTCCTTGACGCTGGAGCCTATGTGGTAATGATCGAGAGCGAAGGAATCACCGAGAACGTGAAGAACTGGCGCACCGATGTGCCCGCCAAAATTATCAATGCGCTCGGGCTCGAAAAGGTGATGTTCGAAGCCGCCGATCCCGACGTCTTCGCCTGGTACATCCAGAACTACGGCCCTGAAGTAAATTTGTTCGTCGATCACAGCCAGATCGTACAGCTCCAATGTCTGCGTGCCGGAATTTGGGGCACAGCGGGCCTATGGGGGCGGGTGGTGACCTACAAGGAGAAGTAGGATCGCCAGAATAGTCAACTAGCGGCATGGCGCTGTCCAGCTTGTCGCGGAGAGTGTCGGCATCCCCATTTCTGAGGCTCCCCCGGAGCCTCGGCCAACCAGTTAGATTATTACTTCCGAGTCGCCGACCAACCGGGAGCTATCGGTAAACGTTGCGCCGTGAACGTGAGCGAATCCAGGGCTTCGAGTCGCGCAATTGCTCTTACTTACAACGGACGGCACACCGTGTGCAAATAGAGCTAATTGGAGTCCCCCGCACTAGGAGGTGGAGACATGTCCGTGCCCGCGTCAGACCGCTTCAGTGTGCAGGAGCACGTGAGCCGTGGCTTTGAAGCGGTGCGAGAGGCGTTCGCCGAGAACTTCGCGGAACGACGAAGGAGCTTTTACGAAACCAACCAGCCCATGCATCCTGACGATTAATGGTGGTTCGTCGAGCATCAAGTTTGCGCTGTTCGAGGCCGGTGACTCGCTTCGGCGCGGATTCTGGAAGGCGCGATCGATCGGATTGGATTTCCGGACGCCGTGTTCAGGATCAAAGGCCTGGATCAGGCGGACAATTTGTCCCGGCCAGTGAGGGCGCCGGATCACACGGTGGCGGTGGGCGCTCTGATGGACTGGATCGCGCAGCGCGGAGTACGCGATGCACTGACCGCCGTGGGACATCGCGTGGTGCATGGAGGGCCGAAGTATAGCCAGCCGCAGAGAATCACCACAGAAATGGTTGAGGAGCTGCACCGGCTCAGTCCGTTCGATCCTGAGCATCTGCCGGAGGAGATCCTGTTGACCGTAGTGTTTCATCGCCGATTTCCTGACCTGCCGCAAGTGGCGTGTTTCGACACGGCTTTTCACCATGACATGCCCCGCGTTGCGCAATTGCTGCCAATCCCGCGCCGCTACGAAGCGCAAGGGGTGCGCCGCTACGGCTTTCACGGGCTGTCCTATGCGTTTCTCATGGAAGAACTGGCGCGCCTGGCCGGAGCGGAAGAGGCACAAGGCCGGGTTATCCTCGCGCACCTCGGCAATGGAGCAAGCCTTGCAGCGGTGCGTAAAGGCAAATCTGTGGACACAAGCATGAGTTTCACCCCGACTGCTGGCATCCCAATGAGCACCCGCTCCGGCGATCTCGACCCCGGACTGCTTTGGTATCTGGCGCGGACGGAAGGCTTCGATGCCAAGCGATTCAACGTGATGGTCAACTTCCAGTCCGGACTGCTCGGCGTCTCGGAAACGAGCTCCGACATGCGTGACTTGCTGGAGCACGCGATGCAAGACGTGCGGGCGGCGGAAGCAGTCGCATTCTTCTGCTACCAGGTCAAGAAATGGATCGGCTCCTTCGCCGCAGCGCTAGGCGGCCTGGACACGCTCGTCTTCGCAGGAGGCATCGGCGAAAACGCGCCGCTGGTCAGGGAGCAGATCTGCGACGGACTCGGTTTTCTCGGCATCGAACTAGACCAGAAACGCAACGCGGAGAATGCACTTCTGATTTCGCACGACGCAAGCCGGCCCGAAGTCCGGGTCATCCATACCGACGAGGAACTGATGATTGCGAGGTCTGTCGCTCACGTCCTCAATCTGGGCCCTATTCGGGAAACGTAAATCATGAAAACCAATACGCTCACGAAGACCAATACGCTCACGCCAGAACTGCTCCGCAAGATGGATGCCTACTGGCGCGCCGCCAACTATCTGTCGGTCGGCCAGATTTATCTCTACGACAATCCGCTGCTGAAGCGTCCGCTGACGCTCGCGGATGTGAAGCACATGCTGCTGGGACACTGGGGAACAACTCCGGGACAGAACTTCATTTATGTGCATTTGAACCGGGTCATTAAGAAATACGACCTCGACATGATTTACGTCTCCGGCCCTGGGCACGGTGGCCCGGCCGTCGTGGCCAACACGTACCTTGAGGGCACCTACAGCGAGATCTATCCCAACATCAGCCAGGATGAAGCCGGGCTTCGGAAGCTCTTTATTCAGTTTTCATTTCCTGGAGGAATTCCCAGCCATGCCTCGCCGGAGTGCCCGGGATCGATCCACGAGGGCGGCGAGCTGGGTTATTCGCTCAGCCATTCTTTCGGCGCGGTGTTCGACAATCCCGATCTCATCGCTGCCTGCGTAGTCGGCGACGGCGAGGCGGAAACCGGACCGCTGGCCACGGCTTGGCATTCCAACAAATTCCTCGATCCGGCCACCGACGGCGCGGTACTGCCGATCCTGCATCTCAACGGCTACAAGATCGCCAACCCAACCATCCTCGCCCGCATTACTCACGAGGAGTTAGAGCAGTTGCTCCTAGGCTATGGGTGGATGCCCTACTTCGTCGAAGGTCGCGAATCCACTCTGATGCATGAAGCTATGGCCGCAACGCTCGACACCGTGGTGGAGCAGATCAGAAACATTCAGCAGGACGCCCGCGTTCACGGCAATCTTGCGCGGCCACGCTGGCCGATGATCGTCCTCAATTCACCCAAGGGCTGGACGGGGCCAAAGATCATTGACGGCGTGCAAATTGAAGGCACGTTTCGCTCGCACCAGGTACCGCTCTCCGATCCGGCTGCCCACCCCGGACATCTCAAGTTGTTGGAAGACTGGCTTAGGAGCTACCGGCCGGAGGAACTCTTCGATGAGCAGGGGCGCCTGAATCCGGAGTTGGCCGAAATTGCGCCCAAGGGCGAACGGCGCATCGGCGCAAATCCTCATGCCAACGGAGGCATACTGCTGCGCGATCTGCGCATGCCGGATTTCCGTGACTACGCGGTTGACGTGCCCTCGCCGGGGGTGCGCGGCATCGGCGATACGCATGTGCTCGGACGTTTCCTTCGCGATGTGGCGAAGCTGAACTCTGAGCAGCGGAATTTCCGCATCTTCGGTCCTGACGAGACGCTCTCCAACGGCTTAGAAGCCGTTTTTGAAACGACCCAACGCCAATGGGAAGCCGCGACCGTGCCAAACGACGAGCTTCTCGCGCCCTCTGGCCGCGTGATGGAAATGCTCAGCGAGCACCAATGCGAGGGCTGGCTTGAAGGCTACCTCCTCACCGGGCGGCATGGACTCTTCAACTGCTACGAGGCGTTCATCCATATCGTCGACTCGATGTTCAACCAGCACGCCAAGTGGCTGAAGGTTACTTCGCATCTGCCGTGGCGACGAAAGATCGCCTCATTGAACTACCTGCTGGCTTCGCACGTTTGGCGCCAGGACCACAACGGCTTCACCCACCAGGATCCCGGTTTTATCGACAACGTGGTGAACAAGAAGGCCGAGATCGTGCGTGTCTACCTTCCTCCGGATGCAAACTGTCTGCTCTCCGTGATGTATCACTGCCTGCGCAGCCGGCATTACGTCAACGTGGTGATCGCGGGCAAACATCCCGCGCCGCAATGGCTGACGATGGACGCCGCAGTCAAACACTGCACCGAGGGCATCAGCATCTGGCAGTGGGCCAGCAACGATCAGAATGCTGCACCCGACGTGGTTATGGCCTGCTGTGGCGACGTGCCCACGCTGGAGACGCTTGCGGCCGTCTCCCTCATGCGCGAGCATCTGCCCGGCTTGAAGATCCGAGTGGTCAACGTCGTCGATCTCATGAAGCTGCAGCCGCAAACCGAGCACCCGCACGGGTTGTGCGATACGGATTTCGACGAGCTCTTCACCAGGGACAAGCCGGTCATCTTCGCCTTCCATGGCTACCCGTGGTTGATTCACCGGCTGACCTACCGCCGCACCAACCACGACAACATCCATGTCCGCGGCTACAAGGAAGAAGGCACCATCACCACGCCCTTCGACATGACGGTGCTGAACGATCTGGACCGATTCCATCTCGTCATGGACGTGATCGACCGGCTGCCGCAAACCGGCGCCAAGGGCGTCTACCTGAAGCAGCAACTCAAGGACAAGCTGATAGAGCACAAGCAATACATCGACAAATATGGCGAGGACCTGCTCGAAATCCGCCATTGGAAATGGGGCGCAACCAACGGAGGCAAACCGGCCTGATCGGGCCTGGTCCTGATAAACACCCCTCGATGCATCCATTCGCGGCTTCCCACGTGGTGCCGAAATCACAGGTGCCTTGCCGACTTATCATTCCTAATCCGTTTCGACGATTGCCTTCCGGCTCGCCCCATATCCTTGCCCAGAACCTCACCTCTGTCGATCATCGGCGTCCTGCACAGTGATGCCTCCCACCCATGCCTTGGCGAAGACCTCGATGAAGACGTTCGAGTTCGCTGCGACCTCGAAGGTCAGCGTCACTGTCCGGCCTGCGAACTGCGTGAGGTCGATATCCACATGTTCCGTCCAATTAGCCTCCTCATAATCCATCCCAACAGCGGACACCTCGTCCACCGGAACGCCCTCAACCAGAACGCGGAAGTTGGCGGTGGTGAGAATGTTCACCGCTGCGCTGAGGTTGAGACGGCGGACGTAGCTCAACTTCGGCCTCTGTCCCAGGGAAAATTGCCGGGATACCAATCGCACAGTCTTGCCGAAGGTGCCTCCCGTTCCCGAAGACGCGTAGCCGAAGAGCACCAGACCGTCGCCGCGCCCCTCCCGAACGTCGGTCGCGAGCTGCCATCCGTCGCCCTCCCACCCGGAACCGGCAAGGCCGCCCGCTTCGGAAGGAACATCCTGCCTGACTTTCAAGAGACCGGCAGCTTCAAATGACTTGGCGAGAATCGATGCGATGTCGATGCCTCCCATACGACCCTCCTCCGTGCCTTGGCTGCTCCCGCCGCCTGTGCCGGAGGATGCTTCCCCTGTCCCCTTGAGCAGACCGGCAGCCTCGAACGATGTGGTGAGGATTTTTTGCAGATCGACAAGCGGCACCATACCGGCTGTCGTGCTGGAGCCGGGCGAGCCGCCGCGATGGGTTTCGCCGGGTCTGGCTGCCTTCAAGGACGTAGCGATGATCTCGTGCAGATCTTGATGCGCCGGTTGCGAAAATGCCGGGCGATCTGTAGCAGGAGTATCGCCTCCGGAGCCGGTTTCGATCCGAACCTCGCGACCGCTTTGTGGGTCCGCCGGGCGGTAGTCCGTCGGGACAATAATCTGTGGGGCGCGGTAAGGTGCACCCAACGTCTGCGGCGTCCCGTCGGTTAATCCCCAGAACCTTGAGAGGTGTCGGGTGGACGAGATTCCCATATCGAGGATAAAGGGCGCCGCTGCTCCGCACCCGTCCTCGCCATGTGGGTCGATGGGCACGCCGTGCGGCATGCCGGTGATCGTATAGGCTTCTATGAGAGCGTCGCCATCCGGGCCACGCCAGGCGCGGTAGGGGTGGCCATCGACTGTACTCACAATGGTCGGAGTCATGGAGAGTCCGTGGACGTCCGTCCACTGCTTGATGACCTCCTCAGCGTTCGTGGGCTGTACCGTGTGGTCACCGCCGCCATGCCAGATCGAGATCCTGGGCCAGGGCCCTCGATGCGAGGATGCGGCCCGCACCAGCTTGCCCCATTCCTGCGGCGAGCGGATGCGGCCCTGGAACATGGATTCGAACGCTTCTTGAAGATCATTCGCGCAGCGGTACGGCAATCCGGCGATGATGGCGCCGCCGGCGAAGACCTCAGGATAAGTCGCGAGCATGACCGAGGTCATCGCCCCGCCGGCCGAAACCCCGTTGACGTAGACGCGGCGGCGGTCGATTCCGTGGTTCACAGCCATCCATTCGACCATCTGCCGTATCGATAACGGTTCTCCGCTGTCCCGGACGATGTCCTCGGGCTTGAACCAGTTGAAGGCTTGGAGCGGGTTGTTACTTGTCCGCTGCTCCGGCAGGAGCACCGCAAAGCCGTAGCGATCGGCGGACGTCGACCATCCGGTCCCGAGATCGTAGGAGTGCGCAGTCTGCGTGCAACCGTGGAGAACCACGACCAACGGGGCCGCTGCGGGTAGGTTCTTCGGCACATAGGTCAGCATTCTAAGGTTGCCGGGATTCGATCCGAAGCTGGTCACCTCGGTGAGGCGGCTCGCTACGCGGGTATCGATCTGTTTCGCTGTGGCACGGGCTTTCTGCGCCATTGCCAGGAACTTCTCCCAGGGACGGCGGTAGCGCCGATTCTGGGCAAGGTCAGCCAATTTATTGAAGATGGAATGATCGAGAGTAAGCATGCGAGCCTTCCTTTCACCTTGGGAGGCGGTAAGTCTGCCGATCTCAATCAGCTTGCTGGCAGACAGGAACACGGTGTGGAATAGTCCGGGATCAGCAACGCCGCCCCGCTCTGGGTCGAGCCAAGCGGGTGGACGGGCACCCTCCGGTAATTCGTAGCGTTGAGTGAGGACGGTGCGCCGGGCGTCGGAGGCCGCTACGAACTGTACTGCAGCCATTGGAAAGCCCCGGCTAACCCATATACCAAACAGCTCCCGGGCCAGGATGGGGCGCGTCTCCGTGTCTCTTGCGTGATCCAGCAGCCGAGCCAAGACCTCGCCAAAGCGCAGGTGCTCGCGGACAAGAGGGAGCTCGGGCGCGTTAGGGGTTCCGGTTCGGGAGACGAGCGAGCCGAGGGTGACCTCGGGAGCGGTGAGTTCGGCGGCTACCGCGGTTGGCTCCAGTTCGCGGTAACAGCGGATTGCGTCGGTGGTGTGTACCTGCTGTGGCGCAGCGAGGACACCAATCAGGGCGTCGGCGGCATATTGTGGGGTGGCTGGAGGCGACCCCGGACCGCGGGGGCCAGGCGGGATAAGCCCGGCGGTGATCATCATCGTGACCCGGAACCGAAGATCACGGCGGGACTCACCGAGGATGTCGGCAAGGCGCTC
>WNGE01003709.1_pt1 | contig 19908 bp, 23 predicted proteins | sample 5400651 | NCBI WGS metagenome assembly WNGE01 (sample SAMN13153370, study PRJNA577476) | soil metagenome | isolation source: 60 cm soil or saprolite under grassland replicate 2 | place: USA:California | collected 2016-06-15
GCGCCGTCGTACGCCACGATGACGCGGAGCGGTGTGGAAGGCATGGAGCCACCCGCCGCCTCCACGGTCGCCACGATGGCCGAAAGAAGCAGGGGCAGGAGAAGCGGGAATGAAATCACGACAAAGAGAACGTTCTTCTGGGACGCGCGGGCGACGAGCGCCGCCAGGAACGTCGAGACGACCGAAAGGCCGTAACCCGCGAGGACGAGAAGAGCAGCGAGGGCGCCCGGCGACCCCACGCGCCACTCGAGAAGAATCGAGAAGGCCGGCACGGTCACAGCCGCGATCGCCAGGAAGAGAAGATAGTTGAAGAGAGTCTTCCCGGCCAGAGTGAGCGACGCGGGGGCCACCTTCCGCAGCGCGTAGGCCGTGCCCGTTTCCTCCTCGCGCACGAAAGCCCGCGGCAGTCCCGTCGCGGCGCAGAAGAAAAGGATGATCCAGAGGAGCGCCGAGCAGACTCTGTCCCGGGCCTCGGCCGGCAACCCGAAGGGCCCTATCCCGAAAGAGACCAGGGTGACGGCCGTCGCCGCGAAAAAGAAGATCGAGGCGATGGCAATACGCCGGCGAAGCTCCTGAGCTGCGTCCTTGGCGCAGATGGCCCAGGCCCGCCCGATGGGGCCGGAAGGCGGGAGGCGTGAGGCGGCAGGCGAGGCCTCCTGGAATGCGCGGGCGTCTCCAGAGCGGGTCATCGTTCGCCTCCCGAGTGCCGCCTACTGCCTATCGGTCCCGGCCCAATTCGACGACCTGGTCCGGCTCGACGAAATCGCGCGGGTCGTTGGAGGCGAGGATGACGAGACCATCCTTGCGTTTGGCCGCGACGGCCCTCTCGACGATCGTACGGCCGTCGGTGTCGAGCCCGATCATGGGCTCGTCCAAGAGCAATGCCGGAGGATCGAAGAGAAGAGCGAAGGCGATCTTCAGCCGCTGCTTCATGCCCGTCGAAAAGGCGCCCACGCGCTTGCCCAGGGCGCGCGCCAGTCCGACCTCCGCCAGGCGCCGCGTCACGTCTTCGGCGCCGCGCGGCCGGCCTCCCGCGCGCGAGAGGAAGAGCAGGTTCTCGAGGGCCGAGAAGTCCTCGTAGAACGCCAGGTCGGGCCCCGACCAGCCCACGGCCAGGCGGCGCGCGTCGCCGGAGAGCTCCTGCTCGCCCTGTCGGACCGAGACGGATCCGGAGCTCGGGTGCGTGAGTGAGGCGAGGATCTTCAAGAGCGTCGTCTTGCCGCTCCCGTTTCTGCCCTTGACCGCGAGAAGTCCCGTCTCGGCGTGGAAGGAGAGACCGGAGAAGAGCGGCGGACCCGCAAATGCCTTCGCGAGCTGCCGGGCCTCGATCGTCGTCGCGAACACCCGGGCCACACTAGCACGTCGCTCCGCGCTTGCGCGGTATCTGCGCCCGTCAGCGCACCGGCGAGCGACTCGGCCAAAGGGCGGGGGGGCCGCGACCGGAGCTATCTCGATACCTGGAATCTGGAATCCGGCCGGCGGCTTGAAAGGGGTGTTTGCGTTCTATATGATCCGCCGGATTCATGTTCCACTCGTGTTTGGCGCTGGGCGCACTGGGGTGGGCGCGGACAGGCGCCGGACAATCGGAAACAATGGCTCGAAGGGAGTTTTGATGTTCAAGCGCGTGGCCTACCTTCTCCTCTCGCTGGCCTTCGTCCTCACGTTTGTCGCGTGCGGCGGAAAGAAGGAGGAAGAGGAAGAGGAGGAGGCTCCGAAAGGGGCGGCCACGACGGCGGCAAACGCCCCACCCGCGGCATCGGCGGCCCCCGCGGCGGCACCGGCGGCCGGAGGCGCCACGATCACCGGCAAGGTGGCCTTCACGGGCACGGCCCCGGCCAAGGAGCAGATCAAGATGGACGCCGACGCCTACTGCAAGGGAGCTCACGCGGCGCCGGTTTACACTCAGGACGTCGTCGTCAACCCCAACGGAACGCTCCAGTGGGTGCTCGTGTATGTAAAGGAAGGCGCAACCGGGAATTACCCGCCGCCGGCGGCACCCGTCACGCTCGATCAGAGGGGTTGCCAGTACCATCCCCACACCTTCGGGATTCAGGCGGGACAGCCCTTGAAGATCGTCAACAGCGACGGGACGCTGCACAACATCCACGCGCTCCCCAAGATCAACGCGGAATTCAACATCGGGCAGCCCTTCCAGAAGATGGAGACGCTCAAGAAGTTCGACAAGGCCGAGATGCCCGTGCGCTTCAAGTGCGACGTGCACAAGTGGATGGGGGCCTACTGCGGCGTCTTCAACCACCCGAAGTACGGCGCGCAGACCCAGAACGTGACGGTCGCCGGGTCGGAGACCAAGACCATCGATTTCTCCTTCAAGGGCTAACGGCGCGTGGGAACACGGTCTGAGGCGGCGTTGCGAGATTCTTCAGAGGGCCTCGGGCTGGCACGCCCCGGTCGAGACTCTCCCGGCCTCCCCTCGCCAAGCGAACGCCTGCGGCCGACAGCATTCCTTTTTCTGATTCTGGCGGCGCTCCCGTCCGCCGGCCGCGCGCTGCCCCTGTGGTTGCGCCTGCCGGAAGGGGTCTCCAGCTACAGCGGCAGGATCGACGGGCTCTTTCGTCTGATCCTCTGGATCACCGGGATCATCTTCGTGGTCGTCGAGGCCCTGCTCCTCTTCTTCCTCCTCCGTTACCGCCACCGCGAGGGGCGGCGCGCGCATTACACCCACGGCAACAACCGCCTGGAAGTCATCTGGACGATCATCCCCGCGGTGATCTGCGTGGTGCTCGCTCTGCTCTCGCGGAGAAGCTGGGCCGAGATCAAGCAGCAGATGCCGAGCGACGCGATGCAGATCGAGATCGTGGGCGAGCAGTTCGCCTGGAACATCCGCTACTCGGGCCCGGACGGGAAGCTCGGAACCGCCGATGACGTCGTCACCCTCAACCAGCTCCACTTTCCGGTCGGGCGTCCCGTCGTGGCGACGCTGCGCTCCAAGGACGTCATCCACTCCTTCTTCCTTCCCGAGTTCCGCGTCAAGCAGGACGCGGTTCCGGGCATGTCCACCCGCATCTGGTTCGACGCCATGCGGGTCGGCCATTGGGAGATCGCCTGCGCCGAGCTGTGTGGCCTCGGGCACTACCGGATGAAGGGATTCGTGACCGTCGAGACACCGGAAGAGTTCGAGAAATGGCTCGCCGAACAGACGGCGCAGCCCGGTCAGGCCGCTTCGGCCGCCCAGGAGAAGCAAGGCTCATGAGCACGATCTCGCCGGGCGACTACGCCATCCCCGAGCCAGCCTTCGAGCCCGCCCCGGAACATCTGCCGGGCGTTCATCCGGCGCCGACGTCCTTCTGGCGCAAGTACATCTTCTCGCTCGACCACAAGGTAATCGGCAAACAGTACATGTTCTACGCGCTCCTGATGCTCGTGGTCGGCGGCCTGCTGGCCGTCCTGGTGCGCTGGCAGCTCGCCTGGCCCGGCAAGCCCATCGGGTTCATGGGCAAGCTCTTCCCGGAGGGGATGCCCAACGGCCAGATGCTGCCGGAGTTCTACAACTCTCTCTTCACGATGCACGCCACGATCATGATCTTTTTCGCGATCATGCCGATCCTGATCGGCGCGTTCGGCAACTTCGTCGTCCCGATCCAGATCGGCGCGCGCGACATGGCGTTCCCGACGCTGAACATGCTCTCCTTCTGGACGGCAGTGCCCGCCGCAGTCCTCATCATCTGGTCTTTCTTCGTGACGGGTGGCGCGGCCCAGTCGGGCTGGACGTCCTACGTGCCCCTGGCCATCGTGCAGACACGCGGCCAGACGCTGTGGGCGCTCTCCCTCTTGATCCTCGGGCTCTCGTCGCTCCTGACCTCGGTCAACTTCATCACCACGATCATCAACATGCGGGCGCCGGGGATGACGTTCTTCCGGCTGCCTTTGACCGTCTGGGCGCTCTTCATCACGGCGATCCTTCTGCTTCTCGCGCTGCCGGTCCTCTCCGGCGCCCTGATCATGATGATCTTCGACCGCGTGCTCGGCACGACGTTCTTCCTGCCGGCGGGGCTCGTCGTCTCGGGCCAGCCCTGGAGGAACGCGGGGGGCGGCCAGGCGCTCCTCTGGCAGCACCTCTTCTGGTTCTTCGGGCACCCGGAGGTCTACATCATGATCCTGCCGGCCATGGGGATCACCTCCGAGGTCCTGCCCGTCTTCTCCCGCAAGCCGATCTTCGGATACCGCGCGATGGCCTACTCGATGCTGGGAATCGCGGGCCTGGGGTTCATCGTCTGGGGCCACCACATGTTCCAGAGCGGCATGAACCCGCTCCTGGGCACGACCTTCATGATCTCGACGATGGTCATCGCCGTGCCTTCCGCCATCAAGACGTTCAACTGGCTGGGCACCCTCTGGGGCGGCAACATCCGCTTCACGACGCCGATGCTCAACGCCGTCTCCTTCGTGGCGATGTTCGTCATCGGCGGGTTGTCCGGGATATTCATGGCCTCGACACCGGTGGACATTTTCATACACGACACGTACTTCATCGTCGGGCACATCCACTACGTCCTCTTCGGCGGCTCGCTCTTCGGGGCGTTTGCCGGGCTCTATTTCTGGTACCCGAAGATGTTCGGGCGGCTGATGAACGAGACCTGGGGAAGGATCCACTGGGCGATCACCTTCGTCACGTTCAACTGCGTCTTCTTCCCGATGCACTTCCTGGGGATGCGCGGGATGCAGCGGCGCATCTACGACTACTCCCAGTACACACACCTGAAGGGGCTGCAGCCCATGAACCAGTTCATGACGGTCTCGGTCTTCGTGCTCGGCGCCGCGCAGGTCATCCTGGTGATCAACTTTTTCCTTTCGATGCGCCGGGGCAGGATCGCGGGGCCGAACCCGTGGCGATCGAATACCCTCGAGTGGCAGACCTCATCGCCTCCTCCGCACGAGAACTTCACCGGGCAGGTTCCCACGGTCTATCGCGGTCCCTACGAGTACAGCGCTCCCGAGCGATCCGACGATCACTGGCCGCAGAACGAGCCTCCTCCGGGGGTCGGCACCGCAGCCGGGGCCCATGGCTAGGGCCCCTCGCCCCAGTCAGGGGGGGACCCTCCGAACCCCCCCGCTCCCGCCGAGACAGGGAGGAGGGAGCGTCGGACTTCATCGTTTCGCGGTCGCGACGGCCGTGGCGACACTCTTCCTGATCTTCGCGGGAGGGCTGGTGACCTCGACGGAGTCGGGTCTTTCGGTCCCGGATTGGCCGCTCTCCTACGGGCGGCTCATGCCGCCCATGGTGGGAGGCGTCTTCTACGAACACGGTCATCGAATGGTGGCCACGACCGTAGGGGTTCTGACGATTCTCCTGGCGGTTTGGCTTTCCCGTCGGGAGCCGCGGGCGTGGGTCCGCCGCGTCGGCTACGGGGCGCTCGCCGCGGTCGTCGCGCAGGGCGTGCTCGGAGGCCTGACCGTGATCTTTCTCCTTCCCACAGCGGTCTCGGTCGCGCACGCTTGCCTCGCGCAGACCTTCTTCTCCCTGATCGTGACGGTCGCCGTCGTCACTTCGCCGGCGTGGCGCGCCGCGGCGGATCCGAACCGGAGTCCGGTCGTTCGGATAGGCGCCGCGACGGTTGCCATGATCTTCCTGCAGCTTCTGGTGGGCGCGGTCATGCGGCACACGAAGGCGGGGCTCGCGATCCCCGACTTTCCCCTGGCGCTGGGTCGCATTGTTCCGCCGATGACCTCGTTCCCGGTCGCGGTTGCCTTCGCGCACCGGTTGGGAGCCCTCGGGGTCGCGGGTTGCGTTGCGGGCTGCGTGATCCAGGCGTTTGCCTCCCGCCGGCCGGGGCTGAAGAAGACCGCACTGCTGCTCGCCGCGCTCGTCGCTCTCCAGATCACCCTGGGAGCCTTCACGGTCCTTTCCCGCAAGGTCGTTGCTCTGACGACGGCCCACGTTGTCACCGGCGCTCTGCTCCTGGGCATGGCTCTGACGTTCACGCTCGCGTCGCTGACGGAAAAGAAGCCCGCAAGAGCCCGGAAGGAAGGCGCGAATCTCACGCGGAGGGCCATCGCGTGAGAGCGGACGCGACCGCCATCGCCGCGTTTCCGACCCGCGTCGGCGATTTCCTGGAGCTGACCAAGCCCCGGATCACGACACTCGTCCTGGTCACCGCCGCGGTGGGATACGCCATCGGCTCCCGCGGGTTCGACCCGGCCGCTTTTCTGGCGCTTCTCTTCGGTACGGCAATGGTCGCGGGAGGAGCTTCGGCCTTGAACCAGCACTCCGAGCGCGAGCTCGACGGCCGGATGGAACGCACACGACAGCGCCCCCTGCCTGCGGGCCGCGTCACTCCCGGCGAGGCGCTGGCCTTCGGCCTCGTGTTGTCGGGAGCGGGGCTCGTCCTGCTCGGCACGATCAACGTCTTGACGCCCGCACTCGGCGCCGCCGCCCTGGCGAGTTACGTCCTGCTCTACACGCCCTTGAAACGGCTGACCTCGCTCTGCACCGTCGTGGGCGCCGTGCCGGGCGCGATTCCCCCCATGATGGGATGGGCTGCGGCCCGCGGCACGCTCGACTCCGGCGCGTGGTCGCTCTTCGCGATCCTGTTCCTCTGGCAGCTCCCGCACTTCCTCGCGATCGGTTGGATCTACCGGGAGGATTACGCTCGCGCGGGGTTTCCCATGCTGACCGTGCTCGACAGCGACGGTCGCTCGACCGGACGCCAGATGATGCTCTACTCTGCAGCGTTGATTCCTGTCACTCTGTTCGCGGGCGGCCTGGCGTCGGCCGGGGCGGGTTATCTCTGGAGCGCCCTGGCGCTCGGGATCCTGTTCTTCGGCGCATCCTTCCGGTTCGCGTGGACCCGCTCTCTCGGGACCGCGAGAGTCCTTTTCTTGATCTCCGTTGTCTACCTGCCGGTCCTTCTGGGACTCATGGTGTTCGACCGGTGAGGATGAAGACGATGGGACGTCTTGAGAACCGGCGACTGCTGCTCCTGCTCGTACTGATCATGGCGGGGCTCTTCTTCGGCTCGATTCTCTTCATCCTCTCCCGCGCTCCACACTAGGCTCGTCAAAGGAGAAAGGGAAAGCGCGATGACCGAGCACAAGACTCCCAACTACATGGCCATCTTCTGGTGGCTGGCGGCTTTTACGGCGGTCGAGGTCGCGTACTCCTCGATCTTGCCGCACAGCCAGAAAGTGATGCTCATCCTGGGACTCGTGGGATTCGCTGCGATCAAAGCCACGCTCGTGGCTCTCTACTTCATGCACTTAAAGTTCGAGCGCAAGACGCTGGGCATCATCGTGGGCTCGACGCTCATCCTGGGCGTGATCCTGGTCTCCGTGGGGATGGCGGAGCACTGGCTGCCGAGACCCTAGGACGCAAAACGTAAAGCGTGAAGACGTGAAACGAAGCGCGGAGCCACGTTTGACGTTTTACGTTTGACGTTTTACGGCTCTGGAGGAAGTAATGATGGAGGCGATCGCGATTCCGGCGGGCCACGGCCACGAAGAGGAGTACACGACGACGGGGATTCCCCACGACAAGATGGGGATGTGGGTGTTCCTCTGCTCGGAAGTGATGTTCTTCACCGGCCTGATCGGCTCCTACATCGTGCTGCGGTTCGCCACGCCGCTCTGGCCGCCTCCCGCCTCTGTCCTGAACATCCCGCTGACGGCGATGAACACGTTCATCCTGATCTGCTCCTCGGTCACGATGGTCCAGGCCCTCGCCGCGGCGAGCCGGGGAGACGCGCGGAAGATGAAGCTCTTCCTGTGCCTGACGCTTCTCTTCGGCGCCACCTTCCTCTCCATCCAGGGAGTCGAATACTGGAAGCTGGTGCATGAGGGGTTCAACCCTCACGTGTCGCTCTTCGGCTCGGTGTTCTTCACGACGACGGGGTTCCACGGCTTCCACGTCTTCTGCGGCGTCGTCTGCATGGCGTTCGTCACCGGCAAGGCCTTTCTCGGCAAGTACACGCAGGCGCATCATCAGGGGATCGAGACTCTCGGCCTCTACTGGCACTTCGTGGACCTCGTGTGGATCGTCCTCTTCACGATCATCTACCTCATCTGATCGCGAGGCGTGAGGCGTAGGGCGCGAGACGAAATCCCCGGTTGCATTCTGAGGAGCGTAGCGACGAAGAGTCTGCTCGGTTTCACCGGAAGAGCAGATCCTTCGCTTCGCTCGGGATGACAGCGTGTTTCGGATCAGCGATCTTCCGGCGCTCAATGCCTGTCTGAACGCGACGAGCGTTCTGTTTCTCGTGCTTGGACACCGGGCGATCCAGCGGTTCGAGATCGACAGGCACCGGCGGCTGATGATCGCGGCGGCCGTAACCTCGGCGGTCTTCCTTGCCTCGTACTTGACTTACCACGCGAGAGTGGGTTCGGTGCACTTCCCGGGGGAGGGAGCGATCCGCTGGATCTATTTCACGATCCTGATCTCGCACACGGTTCTCGCGGCGGCGGTCCCGCCGCTGGCCCTGCGGACCCTATACCTGGGCTTGAGACGCCGCGACGAAAAACACCGTCGGATCGCGCGGTGGACGTATCCGGTCTGGCTCTACGTTTCAGTGACCGGTGTCGTCGTGTACGTCATGCTCTACCGGCTTTACCCTCCGGCCGGCGTCCGGTAAGATCTGGTCGTCATGGGCCTCGCCGTTCGCGTCGCGCTAATCGTCCTTGTGGTTGCCGTGCTGCTTCCGGCGCTCGCCTCCGCGTGCCCGCTCTGCAAGGACGCCAAGTCCGACACGGACTATCCCGGCGGCACGGCCTCTCTTTCTTCGGGGTTCTACTACTCGATCCTGCTGATGGTCGCGGCGCCTTTCCTGGTGGTCGGCGGGCTCATCTTCCGCATTGCTCTCGCTCGCCGGCGGGCGGCTTCTCCTGCGGCGGAACCATCCGCGGGCCCGGCGCCCGTATCCCGGCTCGTTGCCGACTCCGGGGGAGCGCAGCCCTGAAGCGCCTTGCGACCTTCCTTCTCCTCACTCTCACAACAGCTCCACCGCTTCTCGCCGGCTCTCCGGAGCTGGACGGTCTCCTCTCCGACGTCGCGAAAGACGTCGTGGCGGAGTTCGCTCCCAGTGGGCTGACCGAGCAGGGACTCTCGATCTCTCTCCTGGATCTTTCCACTCCGGGATTTCCCGCCGGATCATTTCGGGGCGACATCGCCTACTACCCGGCATCGGTCGTCAAGGTCTTTTATCTGGCGTACTACGAGTCGCAGAAGCAGGCGGGAAAGCTCAAAGACGCGCCGGAGCTCGTGCGCGCCGTCAAAGACATGATCACGGTCTCCTCCAACGACGCGACCGGGTTCGTCGTGGACTCCATCACGGGAACGACGTCCGGTCCGGAGATCTCGGGCCGGGACTGGGAGAAATGGAAGGAACGGCGCAATGCCGTCAATCGCTTCTTCGCGGCGCGGGGATATCGCGATCTGAACGCCAACCAGAAGACGTTCTGCGAGGACGCCTACGGGAGAGAACAGGTCTTCCGGGACGGCGGGAAGAACCGCAACCGCATGACGACGGATCTGGTCGCGCGTCTCTTCAAGGAGATCGTGAGGGGCGAGATCGTCGGTTCGGCAGGAACGCAGGAGATGATGGCGCTTCTTTCCCGCGACGTGACTCCGGCCAAACCCTTCGAGGATCTTGAGCTCGAGGACGCGCGTCTCTCCGGGCAGAGGCTCCCGCCGGGCACGCGTTTCTGGTCGAAGTCGGGAGACGCCTATGACGTCCATCATCTGGTGGCCCGCGCGGTCCTCCCGGACGGGCGCGACTTCGTGCTCGCGGTCTTCACGAAGGGCGTCAAGACAGTGCCCGGCGTCATTCCCCGTGTCTTCGAGAAGGTCGGCGCTCGCTACGCCAGACAGGATCGTTAGGCGTGAGGCGTTAGGCGTCAGTCGAGGCCGTCCGGCGACGCAGTCAGGAGTGCGGATTCCAAACTTCGCTTTACGCCTTACGCCTTACGCCTTACGGCTCTCAGGATGATTTCGCGGATCCTCTCGCGTCTGCTCGGCGCCCTGATCGTCCTTCAGCGCGCTACGATCAGAGTCGAGCGGCTGCACTTGGAGCATTACCTGGGCCTGAAGGCGCGACGAGTTCCGATCCTCTTCGCGCTTTGGCACGGCAGGATGTTCCTGTCCATCCAGGCGCATCGCGGCGAAGGGATCGCGACGATGGCGTCGCAATCGAAGGACGGCGAATTGATCGCCCGCTGGCTCGAGAAGAACGGCTACGTCGTTGTGAGGGGCTCGACGACCCGAGGAGGAAGCCAGGCTCTGCGCGAAATGGTGCGCCTGGTCCGCTCCGGTCGCCACGCCGCCCTGACCGTGGACGGCCCCAAGGGCCCTCCGCGCGTCGTCCAGCCCGGCGTCCTCCAGCTGGCCCGCCTGACCGGCGCCTGGATCCTCCCGATCACCTCGTCCTGCTCGAAGCCACGCTTCCTTGCCTCCTGGGATCGCTACCTGCTGCCTTACCCTTTCTCGAAGGCCGTCGTCGCCTACGGCGAGCCCTTTCCGATCCCGCAAGCCATGTCCGACAAAGCCGCCCTCGCGCGAATCGCCTCGGCGCTGGACGCCGCAACGGGGCAGGCGGATGCCGCCGCCGGGATCCGTCCTCCCTCTCCCTGGCTTCCGGCCGGCGAGTCCTCCATTGAGCTAAGGTGAGAAGGCCCATGACTCCAACGGCGCGTCTCGCCCTGGCCGCGGCGGCGCTCGTCATCATCGCTGCGGGGATCTTCGTGGTGCGCGAGAGATCGCCCAAGACAATTCGGATCGCGGGCCGGACGGTTGGGCCCGGCGGCGCTTCGCTGCCGGACGTCCGGGTGATTCTCGAGGTCTCTCCGAGCGGGACGGAGGAGGAGACCGCGATCGAGCGTCTCGAGACGCGATCCGATGCGCGGGGCAATTTTTCGATCAACTTCCAGGGCCACTGGCGGCGCGCCTCGTACCGTCTCGAGGCTCAGAAGCCGGGATTCGAGGAACTCTCAATCGACGATGCGGATTCCCTGAGGAGCCCGGTGACTCTGCGGTTTCGTCAAGTCGGTGAGCCCGTTCGATGAACGGTAAGCCGCACGGAATTCCGGGAACGGATCACCGGATCCCTACGAGGGTCTTGACTCTGGCGTAGTGGCGGGCGGCAGCGAACCAGAACATGGGAACAACGGCGCGTTCGTCTCCCTCGGGTCCATAGGCGCGGAGCGCTTCGAGCGCGGCGTCCCAATAGATCGATATCGGCTCTCCGCGGAGCGTTGTCTCGACGCCGCCGGCGGCCTCGATCTCGCCGGCGGTGAAGGCGAGTGCTTCGTCCTCCTCGCCGACAGCGAAGACTTCCTCTTTGGGCTTGTGGCGCGGATCCGCTGTCTTTGTTCCCGAGATGCCCTGCCAGCGCGAGGCGCCGTAGATGCGCATGAAGAGAGGCTCGGACGTGTCCTTGTCGAGATCCATGGTGAGAGAAGCCGGGAAGACGCGCTGCCAGTCACCGGCTCGGGTGACGACGGCCGGGATGGGGCGCAACCGATGTCCGGCGAGAGGGCCATGGAGCGCTCTTCCGGTTGCGGCCGACCAGTAGGTGCCCGTCGAGCGGTCGCGCAGCACGAGCGTGTCGCGCCAGAGGGCTCCGGAGTTCTGGAACTCGAGGACGTGGTTTCCCACGCGCCGGTCATACACGGCTGTTATCGCGGTCAAGGCGCAACGGGCGACGACGAAAGAGAGCTCCGGAACGGCGTCGTTGACGACCTCGAATCGGTCGAGCAGGCCGATCGGATAGGCCCGAGGGACCGCGCCGACCGTCAGGCCGAGGATGCGGGAATCCTCGTCGGGAGGATCGCTGTGCTGGTCCGGGGCTACGAGGCTCGGCTTCGTGACCGCCGGGAACTCTCCCGGCTGCTTCATCTGGACGATCGGGTCCCCGTCCACGACGGCCACGCGCGGCTTCGAGCGGTACTGATGGGTAAGGCAGCCAGCCGCGGCTGACGCCGCGGCTAGCAGAAGAACCGGAAGACTTCTCGGGCTCACACCGGCACGGCGAGGGGCTCCGCCCTCGGTCCCGCGCGCACGATGCGCCGGTACGACGCGTCGCGCTCGACGGGTTCGCGCCCCGACTCGCGGATGATTCGCTCGAAGTCCACGCGGGAGAGCCCGGAGGCCGTCGTGGCTCCCGCGGCGTGGGTGATCGTCTCGTCAACCACCGTCCCGACGAGGTCGTCCGCGCCGAAGAAGAGAGCGATCTGAGCGAGCTTCACGCCGATCTGGATCCAATAGGCCTTGATGTGCGGAAAGTTGTCGAGCAGCAGCCGCGAAACGGCGATCACCCGCAGATCGGTCTGGCCCGAGGAGGCCGGCAGGTGGGCGAGCGGAGTGTTCTCGGGGTGAAAGGCGAGCGGGATCAAACCCGTGAAGCCGCCCGTCTCGTCTTGCAGCTCGCGCAAACGCAGCAGGTGGTCCACACGGTCCTCGATCGACTCGACATGGCCGTAGAGCATCGTGGCATTGGTCGAAATGCCCTGGCGGTGGCACTCGCGCGCGATCGCGAGCCACTCTTCTCCCGAGATCTTGTTCTTGCAGATCACGTCGCGCACGCGCCTCTCGAAGATCTCCGCGCCTCCGCCCGGGCAGGAATCCATCCCCGCCTCGCGCAGCTCGCGGATCGCCTCCGGGATGGTTTTGCCTCCCACGCGCGCGATCCAGTCGATCTCGACCATCGTGAAGGCCTTCAGGTGCACCGACGGAAACCGTGATTTCAGCGCCTTCAGCAGTCCGGTGTAGTAGCCGAACGGCCAGGTCGGGTGGAGGCCGCCGACGATGTGGAACTCCGTGACCGCCTCGCAGTAGCCCTTGCCCGCCTCCTCGACGCACTCCTCGATCGCCATCTCGTAGCCGCCCGGCTCGTTGACCTTCTTCGCCCAGGCGCAGAGGGCGCAGTCCACCCAGCAGAGGTTGGTGGGATTCAAGTAGCGGTTCACGTTGTAAAAGGCGAGGTTGCCGTGCCGCTCCTCGCGGACGCGATTTGCCAGGCGGCCGAGGCCGAGAAAATCCCTCGAGCGGAAGAGCCGTGTCCCGTCCTCGAAGGAGAGACGTTCTCCGGCGAAGACCTTTTCCGCGAGCGGCGCGAGGTCCGATCCGCGGAAGGACTCCGTCCCGCGGAAGGACTCCGTCCCGCTCACGGGATGGCGGGCTTGGTCACCCGCTGATACGGCTCCCGCGACTCCGGCGCGATGTCGTCCACGAAGGGCTGGACGTAGCGGTAGCACTCCCAGCAGTACTTCTCCTCGGCGTGAAACTGGAAGTCCACCACGCGCCCGACCGCCGGGAAGTCGAGAATCTCCTTGCCGCAGCGGTGGCAGGTATCTTTCTGGCCTCGGATCAGTCTCCAGACGGGACCCATACAAAGGCCATCCTATATCCGATGGCGCCCGAAGACGAAGGATTGGAACCGAAGATGCGCTGCCGGGCCGGAGCGAACGAGCACGATGCGGTCCCCGGGCAGGGGAGACAGACTCGCTAACACCGGGCGAAGGGCTCCGGCCCTCCGCGAACTGCCATTTCGTAACCGTGAGCGACGGCCATGGAAAAGGCGGCAAAGAAGAAGAGCGAAACAGGCAGGCGCCACAGCGGAATTCCCAGCGGGCGTCGAAACTCCCGCCATCGGGCGAGAAGCACTCGCACTCTCCCGGCGAAATCCAGGAGCCGGTTCGGATGCGGTCCTCCCGTATACTCCTGAAAGCGTCCGTACCCGTAGCCGATGACGACGCAGTGCCGGTAGATCTCGTTCCAATGCCGGCAGTAGTTGTGCGTCGCGCGAAGAGCCGGATCGTATCGAAGCCGGTAGCCTGTTTCGATCACCTGCCCGGCCAGGTGCGTGTCGGATCCAAGACGGATCGCGTCCCCGTTAAAGAGGAGCGGACGCACGATTTCGGCTCGCAGAAGAACGTTGTGAGCGAGAAAGTGCGTCGTGTCGTGCGGCAGGTCGGCCTGGTTCGGCAGCTGCGCAATCGCCATCTCTCGGGAAAAAGGCCCCGGCAGGTACCGAGTGCGGCCCGTGACGAGCGCCACGCTCGGGCCTGATCGGTCCAGAACCGCCAGGGCGGTCTCGAGCCAGTCGTCGGCCGGAAGAGCGTCGGAATCAGCCAGCGCGATGAATCGTCCGCGGGCCTGGCGGATACCCTCGTTCTTCAGGCCGTAGTAACGGGTTCCGGGCCGCTCGATCCACCGCGCGGGCGCCCTCGCAAGGAGCGCCGTCTCCTCGGGCGTGGCCGTACGGGGCGAGACGACGATCCATTCGGCGACGCGGGCGCGCGCGGTCTGACGCAGCCATGACTCCATCACGTCGGCCAAGCGGATGCGGTGATTCGGCTCTTCGTTCTCGGTCTCGAAGACGACCGAAACGTCGGGGTCCGGAGAGCTCACGGCACTCCCGTCATCGCCTCTGCGGAGAGCCGTCCGGCGAGGTGGGCTGCGCGGCGGAAGCGGCCGAATGCCCGGGCGCCGGCGTGACCCGGAAGGACGGCGCTCAAAGCGGCGAAGAGCGCGGCAGCGGGCAGGAGGGCGAGGGCGGCGGCACTCAGAGCCACCGGACGACCGCGGGTCAGGGAGAGCAGCCTTGCGCCTGGCCCTCTCGGTCTCGAATCGTCCGCGTGATCTGATCCGAACAGGTCGAGGCCCAGCTCGCGGCTCCAGAGGGCTCCGTTTTTTCCCTGCGCGAAGGCTCGCCGCCCCTCGTCCCACCGGGATGCGGGATGGCAATGAGCGACCCACCAGGAAGGCTCGTAATGAATCGTGACGGCGCGCCTCTCGAGAAGCCAGCCGTAGACGGCGTCGCCGCCGCGCGGAAAGGCTTCCGGGAAGGGCAGCTCTCGCGCGATTGCGGCGCGCATGGCGAAATTACGGGTATTGCAGAAGTGCCGGTAGCCGGCGGCCGCGTGGCTTGCCACGTATCGATCGTATTCGAGTTGAATGAGGCGAGACAGCCGGGACTCCTCGCTCGCCCGCGAGGATCCCTGGACTGCGACCTGGGTCTCGTCTTGGAAGAATCGCGCGGCCGTCGCGATCCAGTCGGGAGGGCAAAGACAATCCGAGTCGGTGAAGAGGAGGACCTCACCCTTCGCTTCACGGATGGCCGCGTTGCGCGCCGGATACGGCCCTCGCGGCGGCAGCCGCAAGAGTCTTGCGGGGAGCGCGGCCGGCACTCGCGGCTCGCGCCTGGACCCATCCATCGCCACCAGCACCTCGAAGTCGGGCGCGTCGAGCTGGGCGTCGAGCGAGGCGAGCAGCCCGTCGACGTGGGGATCGTCGCGGACCGGGACGATGACCGAGACCCTCAAGATGCCTCCACGACCGCCGGAGACTCTGGCAGCCGACGCCGACGCCCGAACAGGAGCGCCATCAACCCGACCTCGCCAGAGCCGGTCCCATCTCTGTGAGAGAAGAATCGCCCCATCTCTAGCGACCCGAGCGCGCGAGAAAGCCTTTGAAGAATGCGGCGCGGCAAAGAAGGTCCCAGCGGTCTTCGTCGCGGGCCTTCCCCCATAAGCGGCGCAGGCCGTACCTGACTCCATGGAGAACGCCGACGGCGAGCGGCTGGAAGATCGTTTTCGCCGCCAAGCCGGGGTGCAGCCGAGCGGCGCGCCGGGCGCTCAGCCCCGCCGCGCGCTGCCGCGTGAGGAAGGTCTCGATGCGCTCGTAGTGGTGCCGGTGTGCGCAGACGGCGGTCTCGCAGTAGATGGTCGTGCGGCCTTTGCGAGTCCATCGGTAGGCCAGCTCCGTGTCCTCGAACGCCGCCGCGGGAAACTCCTCATCAAACGGGTCCTCGAGAAACCACTGCGTTGGCGCAGAGAAGTTGGAAGCGTAGTACGCGGTGTACGGGATCGGTTCGCCGTGCCGGAGGCCCTTGAAGTAGAACTGCGGTCCCTCCGGCGCGAGGAAGCGCATGACGGGCGTGATGGGGGTGCCGGGCTCCCACTCGATGCGGCCCTGCACGCCAGTCTCCCGCCCCGCCGCTGCCTCGATGTGACGCGCGAGCGCATCGGTGCGAGGAGGAGTGTCGTCTCCGAGCAGAAGAATGCGCGCCGCTTGCGCGAGGGCAATCGCCCGGTTGCGCGCCCGGCCCGGCCCGCCCGGAGTCAGGCGGATGGACCGCAGCGCGAAGCGGAAACGATGGTCTCCTTCGAGCAGATCCTGTGTGCCGTCGGTTGAGCCGTCGTCGGCGATGATGACCTCGAAGGCGCCATCGAGCCCGGTCTGCGCCTCGAGTGCTTGAAGCGTCAGGCGCAAGATACCGCTTCGGTTCTTTGTCGGAATGACGACCGAGAGCAAGAGAAGGCTCATCTGCCTGGAAGATCTCCGAGTCTTCCCCGCGCAGCGCTCCGCCGGTACATCGCGAGGATGTCCGCGTAGCGGCGCTTTCGGGCCGCGCCAGCCGCGCCCGGCTGCAGATGGGCGAGCAGCCACCGCAGCCGCGCGCCGAGAAGCAGCGCGCCACGAGTCCAGCGCTCTCCCGAGGGGCCGTGGTGGCGGCGTGCGTAGAGGAGGAGACTCTCGTGCAGCCACCGATCGAGCTGAGCCTGGGGAACCGTCCGGCTCGCGAGCCCTCCGAAATGGACCGCCACCGACTCGGGCTCGAAGCGGATGCGCCAGCCCTTCCGACGCAGCCTCTCGAAGAGGTCCGAGTCCTCGGCGTAGAAGAAATACCGCTCGTCGAACCCTCCGACCGCTTCGAACGCCAAACGCCGCACGAGAACGAGCGCACCGAGCAACGTCTCGACGTCCCGCGCCCGGTCGTGGCGGATCCGCGCGGTGTGGTGGCCTTGGAAGAACACAAGCCCGGGCAACAGCCGCGGCAGGAAGAGGTTTTCGAAGAGAATCCGCCGCGGAGTGGGCGCGCGCCCGATCGACGCGGCCGCACGGCCGGCTTCGTCCAAGAACCTTGGACCCACGGCCCCGGCGCGCGGCTCCCTGTCGAGGGCCGCGACCAGGGCCTCGACCGCGCCCTGGCGCAACTCCACGTCGTTGTTGGAAAAGAGAAGGTAGGCTCCGGAGGCCCGGCTGGCCGCCAGATTGCAGGCCGCGCCATAACCGAGGTTGCGGCCGGGCGAGAGGACGATCGCCAACGGGCCGGCGAGCCGCTGAGCGTCGAGCGGGTCGACGCCGCCATTGTTGACCAGGAGAATCTCGAGCGGCAGGCCTGTTGCCCGAAGCGAGTCGAGCGTGCGGCCGGTCGGTTCCCAGGGGCCGTAGTGAACGAGAATCGCGCTCGTCCGCCGGGGCGGCAGTTCAGTCAACCTCGATCTCCCTGTGGAGGCGCTTCTCTTCGCGCGGGCGGCGGAATCTCTTCGCGTCGCCGTGGCGCTTCTCACCCTGGAGGGTCTTCTTCCCTTTCCCGGGGGGCTTCTTCCCGGCTCGACTCCTTGGACGCGAGCATTCTCCCTCGAAAGAGAAAAAGCGCGGCGGTCGCGGCCAGGGAAATGGCGGCGCCGATCAGGAACGCGGTCCGCGGCCCGAAGAGCTTCCACCACAAGCCGAACAGGATCGATGCCGGCAGCGCGGACAGACCCACGGCGGCGTGGAAGACTCCGAAGGCGCGGCCCCGCATCCTTCCTCCCGCCAGGTCCGCGATGAGCGCGCGTTCGGCACCCTCAGTCGCCGCGAAGAAGAGGGCATAGAAGCCGAAGAGAGCCCAGGCGTGAACCGGCGCCGCCGCGAAGGCGAAGCCCAGATAGGAAAGGGCGTAGATCAGCCAGCCGAGGGCGATCGTCGGAACGCGTCCGATCCGGTCCGAGAGGGCGCCGCCGGGGACTCCCACCGCAGCCTTGGCACCGTTGAAGTATGCCCAGAGGAGCGGAAGCTGCCACACGGGCACGCCGCAGTCGCGGGCCCGCAGCAGCAGAAAGGCGTCGGTCGAATTGGCCAGTGTGAAGAGAGAGAAGATCGCGATGGCGGTCCAGAGAGGACGCGAAAGACGCGGGGAGATCTGGATGGGCGCGGCACGCTCGGCGCCCCCTTTTTTCTCGGGGATTCGGGTGACGAGCAGGAGCACCGCGAGAACACCCGGCACGAGAGCGAGGAGAAAGAGAGTTCGTTCCTCGGCGATCCAGAAGCGCAGGAGCAGTGCCGCCAGAATCGGGCCGACGAGGGCGCCGGCGTTGTCCATGGCGCGCTGAAGACCGAACGCCCTTCCGCGGCTGTGAGAGGGAGCGAGTTCCGCCAGGAGCGCATCGCGTGGAGGCGTCCGCAATCCCTTGCCGAGCCGGTCGGAGAAGCGGATTGCCAGGACCTGGGCCCAAGAAGTCGCAAGGCCGGTCAGCGGCCTCGCCACCGCGGCGATCGAATAACCGAGGACGACGAAGGGTTTTCGCCGCCTGACCCTGTCCGACCACCATCCCGCCGCGACCTTCGCCAGCGATGCGGTGGCTTCGGAGAGGCCTTCGATGAGGCCCAGGGCGGCCGGGCCTGCCCCGAGAATCCGCGTCACGAAGTCGGGCAGCAGCGGGTAGATCATCTCGGACGCGGCGTCGTTCAAGAACGACACCCATCCCAACGTCACGACCCCGGTGTTCAGGCGTTGTTTAGCCATTTTTTATTAGGCTGCAAACCCTTTAGCCATTGTTTCATTCGGGGCCCTCGAGAACGAGAAATCGGAGGTCGCGAGGATGAGGGGGCCCTGTCTTGAGCCACTCCGACCCTAGAACTCTCGACTCTGGACCCTGGGCATCCCCGATCATAATCACCCCATGCGCCACCACGTCTCGGACGCATTCATCCTGGGCACGCATCCTCTCCGGGAGAAGGACCGGATCGTGTCTCTTCTGACCCGCGACGCGGGGAAGAAGCGTGGAGTGGCGCGCGGCGCGCGCGGAGCCCGCAGCCAGTTCGCGGGACTGCTCGAGCCGATGACCGAAGGCCGCGTCACCTATTTCGAAAGGGAGGGACGGGAGCTCGTCTCGATCAATTCCCTCGATGCCATACGTCCTTCCTTTTCCCTTTCGAAAGACCTCGACTGCGCCCTCCTTCTCTCGGCCCTGGCGGAAAGCCTGCAGACCTTCGTCTCCGACTCCGATCCGGCCGAGCCCTTCTACCGTCTTGCGCGACACGTTCTGGACGCCCTGTTCGCCGCCGCGGCGCCGCCGCCGGTCCGCGCCTACTTCGACGTCTGGGTCCTGAAGCTCTCGGGCCTTTTTCCCGCGCTCACCGTGTGCGCCGGATGCGATCGGCCTCTCGACCCCAGAGGCCCCCTCCTCTTCGACGGCGGCCGGCCGGGCTTCGTCGGGCCCGAATGCCGCGGAACGCAGGTCGTGCGGTTGTCACCGGCCGCCGCGGAGACTCTGCGCGCCTTTCTCTCGGCTCCCTTCGATCCCACGAAGCCGTACAAGGGAATCCCGGAGGTCTCCGCCGTAGCAGGCCTGGCGCGCCGCCACTTCCTCGGACATGAGCTGAAGTCGCAGAGAGTGCTCGGAGAAGTCCTTGGCACCTGAGAACTGCTAGACTTCCTGGCTCCATGCTCACTCTTCAGCGGCTGATCGCTAATCTCACGGCCTTCTGGGAAGAGGAGGGATGCCTGATCGAGCAACCCTACGATATGCCCATGGGCGCCGGCACGATGCACCCGGCGACTTTCCTGAAGGTTCTGGGACCCGACCCGTGGCGGTGCGGCTATGTGCAGCCTTCCAGGCGCCCCGCCGACGGCCGCTACGGGGAGAACCCCTTTCGCCTCGGCAAGCACTTGCAGTATCAGGTCGTATTGAAACCCTCGCCCGAGGACGTGCAGCGGACCTACCTGCGGAGCCTCGAGACGCTCGGGATCACGCTGCCCGAGCACGACATCCGTTTCGAGGAGGACAACTGGGAATCCCCGACGCTCGGAGCCTGGGGCGTGGGCTGGCAGGTGGTGATGGACGGCATGGAGATCACGCAGTTCACCTACTTTCAGCAGGCGGGCGGAATTGATCTGGCTCCCATCACCGCGGAGA